>Ga0209834_10000365_pt1 | contig 27872 bp, 21 predicted proteins | sample Mar14236cmmetaG_FD_184134 | JGI IMG/M metagenome (GOLD analysis project Ga0209834, IMG submission 184134) | Marine hydrothermal vent microbial communities from Guaymas Basin, Gulf of California to study Microbial Dark Matter (Phase II) - Marker... ...
AGTATTCGGTGAATCCTTCACGGATAACCGATAGTACAGCCTGTGTTACACAGCGCAAGACATCTTTTTGTACTATTTAGTACTATTTATCGGATGTCCCAAGGTGTTTTGAGAAATTTTTTTATTTTGAAAACCGGAAACTTTTCTGCGTTAAAGCAAATACCATCGGCAACCACCGTGGCCAGCACAGGTATGTTGATACGTTTAGATACCTCGCTTACAAACCTTTCCCCATATCTGATATTTTCTAAAGTAGTTTCATTGCCAAGGTTGGCGTTGTTTATGAGATAATCGATCTTCCTTCTGGACACCTTCGAAAGCCGGCTTATATGTTCTACGGCCTTTTCAATTGTATCTGTGAAGGGTCTATAAGGATTGAGCACGAAATAAGTGCGTACGTCTTTTCCGTCCAAAGCTACTTTAAGTGAGCCTAGAGCGACAGCTCCATCATCGTTACCGCCAACATCAATTATAAGTGAGTATGTTTCGTTGGAGATATAGCCATAGACAGCTGCGGTTATTATTGGAAGGTCTGCATGCATCAATGCGCCATGAGGCGCGATAAGCCTTATGCCTATACGCTCTAGCTCAGAGATGTAATCTCTGGATCTGAAGTAGGAACTGATAACATCTATATCAGCTAGGGCAACGTGTTCGAATTTTTCTTTTAACTCCAGGGCGACATTCAGCGAAATCTCGGTTTTTCCGCTGCCAAACATCCCCATGAAAACGGATATTCTGCTATCAAACATCTTTTCACCTCAATAAGATTTAACGGCTTCTTCTCTCCTCAACACCCTGCTTGCTGCAAGAGCCAGGGCGAGCTCCTCGTCTCCGCCGGGAACGACTTCCACCGGTGCAATGAATGAAACCTTTTCGCTGATCCAGGGTACCAAAAAACCGTCATCATAAGCCAATCCACCGGTTAAAATGATCACGTCTACCTCACCTCTGAGAGCGGCAGCCATTTTGCCTATCCACTTTATTATCTGATACGCCATACCCCGGTAATATAGTTCCAGCTCTTTATCACCTTCCCGGATTTTTTGCTGTATTACTGTACAGTCATTTGTGCCTGTATATGCAACTAACCCACCTTTACCCTTTATCAGTTTTTTGATCTCGCTCTTTGTGTATTCTCCACTGAAGCAGAGCTTGATAAGCTGTGTAAGTGGAAGCGTCCCGGATCTCTCAGGCGTATACGGGCCATCGCCGTTCAGGGCATTGTTTACATCTACTACTCTTCCTTTTTCATGGGCACCTATGGAGATGCCTCCACCCATGTGTGCTACAACGAAATTCATTTCTTCGTACTTCTTGCCGTATTTTTGGGCAACAGAACGAGCAACAGCTTTTTGGTTTAGCGCGTGAAAAATGGATTTCCGCTGGAAATCTGGATGCCCGGTAAATCTTGCCACTTCCTTCATTTCGTCGACCACAACTGGATCGGCTATGAAAGCAGGGATTCCTCCAGCTTTTTCAGCAAGTTCTTTGGCCAGAATAGCTCCAAGATTCGAAGCGTGTTCACCGTATTTTGCAGATTTGAGGTCCTCGATCATTTTTTCATTGACCTGGTAAGTACCACCCTGAAGGGGCCTTAAAAGACCTCCCCTGCCTACAATTGCTTCGAATTCTTTCAGAGAGTATCCCCTTTCATTGAGGAACTCGACAATCAGTTCTTTCCTGAAATCTTTCTGTGAATAGAGATTGCAAAAGCCTGAGAGTTCTTCAGAGGTGTGTCTTATGGTTTTTGTTTCTATAATTCTCTCATCTTCGAAAATAGCGAGTTTTGTTGAGGTTGATCCGGGGTTGATAACCAATATTTTCACTTTGAAGCCCCCTTTGCAATCAAAACGTTCAGGGCAATGGATAAGAGTTTGGTGGTATCCGAGTCCGCTCTTGAAGTGAGTATAATGGGAACCTTGCCGCCCATTATAGTGCTTGCAACAAGCGCTCCACCAAGGAAAACCATTGCTTTATAGAAAATATTACCAGCTTCTATATCTGGCATTACAAGGATATCAGCATTACCTGCTACGGGACTATCTATACCCTTGTGCTTTGCAGCTTCTTTTGATATCGCATTATCTAGAGCCAGAGGGCCATCAACCTCAACATCTGAAATCTGGTGCCTTTGCGCCATTTTTGAAAGGATAGCAGCTTCCATTGTGGCGGGCATTTTTTCGTTCACCACTTCGATTGCTCCTAACACAGCTACTTTGGGTTTTTTTATCCCCAGCGCTGCTGCAACCCTGGAAGCGTTTACGATAGAATCCGCTTTCTGTCGGAGGTCGGGAGCTATTACCATGCCAGCATCCGTTACAATGAGAAGTCTATCAAAACCAGGAATTTCAAAAACGCTTACCAGATTCATTGTTCTCCCCGTTCTGAGACCATATTCTTCTTTGAGATAGACACTCAGCAAGTCCCCCGTTTTTACTTTGCCTTTCATAAGCAGGTCAGCCCGGCCGGTTGCAATGGCCTCGACAGCTCCAGCAATGGCTTCGGCAGAATTGTCTGTGGGAATTATTTCAATTCCTTCTGTCAAACCGATTTCAGAGCACATCCCCTCCAGTTCAGAGCGGTTACCAAAGAGCAGAAATTCTGCGAGTTTGTTGTCTATTGCCGCCTTAACGGCTTTCAAGACAACTTCGTCTTCAGCAACCGCTACTGCGACTTTTTTCTTGCTTCCCTGAGCAAGATTTAGGAGAGATGAAAGGTTCTTTATCATGCTATCCCCTCCAAAGAAAGATGCTTCGCCTCTTCTTCGCCTTCGAGAACTCTTTCAGCTCCCTGTGCTAAAGACAGTAGTTCATTGTCGCCCGGCTTTACCACCACAAGACCAAAATTGGAAATATAGGTTTTTATTCCCTCGACAAAGTCTGAATTGTATGCCATTCCACCTGTGAGAATTATGGCATCTATATCTCCACCTGCGGCAGCGCATAAGCCTCCTATTTCTTTTGCGATTTGATATATCATTGCTTCCAACACCTGCTTTGCCTTGTTGTCATATTTTGATTTCTCCAGTACATCAAGCAGATTGTCCGTCCCGAGATAAGCGATAAGCCCTCCTTTACTGGAGTAACGCTTTATCAATTCTTTTTCAGCGAAATCGCCACTGAAAGCCTTTTCGACTACATCACCCACTGGAAGGTCTCCGGTTCTGTTAGGACCAAAGGGGCCTTCATCTTTACTGTTGTTGACATCTATCATTTTTCCCTTTGCCTGGAGACCAACAGAGATGCCACCGCCGAGGTGGGCTATAACGAAGGTCAAGTCCTTTATATCTGCTCCCATCTCCTTTGCCACTTCCCTCGCCACGGCTTTCATATTGAGCGCATGAAAAAGACTAAGCCGTTTGAGCTGCGGGATACCTGTTAGCCTGGCTTCAGGGCACAATTCATCAACCGAAACAGGGTCTGTAATAAACACTGGAATTTCTCCTTTGGAAAGAGCCATACCTATCGGGGCAGCGTAATTTGAAGGATGATCGAACATTGATTTTTGAAGGAGATATTGAACCATATCTTCATCCACCTGATAAGTGCCACTTTCTAAAGGAGGGAGTATTCCACCTCTACACGCAACAGCATCGAAATCTTCGGCGCTATAACCATTTGTGGCAAGGAATTTTTCTATTGTTTTAGCTCTTGATTCAACCTTTTGGCGAACGGTCATATTCTCTTCCTCTTCAGGCGAGTGCTTTACATATTCTTTCCTTTTCAGTTCTTTATTTTCGTATATCCCGATTTTGGTTGAAGTTGATCCGGGATTTATGATGAGTATTCTCATCCAGCTCCCCCCTCAGAGTAATCCTTTTTCTTTTCCGTATTCGACAACGGTCTTCTTGAGTCTTCTTACCCCTTCCACGATATCCTCTTCAGATGGGAGGCAGAAAGAAAGGCGCATAGAATTGTCGCATCCGCCACTTATGGAGAAAGCCGTACCGGGAATGAACAGTATTCCATTTTTCTTCCCCAGGTCCATCATTTCCATGGTATCGAACCCTTCAGGCAGCGTTAACCAGATGAACAATCCACCCTGTGGTCTTGTCCAGTAAGTTCCCTTTATATCCGCGAAATTCTCCTCCAGTTCTTTGAGCATGAGATCTTTCTTTCTTCTGTAAATATCTATGGTAGGCTTTAAGAGTTCTTTCAAATCATACTTCTCAAGAAACCTTCCTGCGATGCGCTGTGTAAGGCTTGGGGTACAAAGATCCACCGCTTGCTTGGCGAGTACTAATTTTCTAAGGAGTGTTTCATGACCGATGACAAAACCAAGTCTCATGCCGGGAGAAAGAATTTTGCTAAACGTCTTTAACATGACCACTCTGTCTTTTCCAGCCAGCTTGAACATGGAAGGAACCCCTTCGCCTTCATAGCGAAGATCACCGTAGGGATCATCTTCGATGATCAACAAGTCGTATTTTTCTGCTAATTCGATTATTTTCTTCCTGCGTTCAAGGTTCAACGTTACTCCTGCCGGGTTGTGGAAATTAGGGATGACGTAAATAAACCGGACTTTGCTTATTTCACCGTTTTCATCAAGTTCAAGGAGTTTTTCTTCTAAGAAATCAGTATTAATACCGTCTTCAGTTAAAGGAAGGTCTATGTGGTTCATCGAATTCATAGAAAAAGCGCTGGCAGCACCGAGATAAACGGGTTTGGAAACGAAATATTTGCTGTCAGAATCCAGTAAAGTTGTTGAAAGCAAGTAGAGAGCACTTTGAGAGCCTACTGTTATAAGCAGGTTGTCTTCTGTAAGGCCTTCAATGCCTTCGTTTTTCCTCAAAAAGTTTATGTATGACTTTTTGAGGATGGCATCCCCTTCGGTGGGGCCATATTGAAGGGAAAAAGAAAACTCATTTTCTAAAACTTCTTTCGTCACCTCTGAAAGCTTGTATCTTGGAAAAGTTTTGGGATCAGGAACACCTCCCCCAAAGGATATCATACCGGGGATGTTGACGTCCTTAAGTAGTTCTCTGATAATCGATGAAGTGAGTTTCTGACCAATCTTTGAAAATTTGAATTCTTTCATATACATACCCCCTGATAAAAAATTGGTATTCTTTTTCATCAAATGGTAAAGCAATTTAATGCCATAATGAAAAATATTAGCGTTAACCTTCTAAAGAATGCTCTGATAAAATTATTCAGAAGATAACGATTTTGGAAGTTTTTTCACGTTGAAATACGTTGCATGCAATAAATTGCAAACATGAAAACTATTGCAGGGGGTGCCGCCATGGTTTTTCTATACGGTAGTGTAGTACTTGTTCTTATGTCCATTGTTTATTATTTTCTTGTCTCTGGCAAAATGGACAAAGCTGCGAGTGCTTTTGCAGGTGGAGCGATACTGCTTTTTTTGACGGCGGTGCTGAATAACGCTTTTCCAGATGCTCTTCCAGAAGGGGTCAAAAATCTTAACCTTGAAAATCTGAGTAGCTTTGTTGACTTCAAAACACTGGGCCTGCTCATAGGAATGATGATCATTCTTCCCTTTATCGAAGAGTCGGGTTTTTTTCAGTTCATGGCTGTTGCGGTTGTTAAAATGAGCCGGGGAAATTTCAGGTTCTTATACATTCTCACCTCGATAATCGTTGGTTTGGCATCGGCCTTTTTGAACAATGTGAGCACAGTAATGGTCTTTGTACCTGTTGTCCTTGCAGTTACCGATGCTTTGAAAAAGAACCCATTTCCCTTCCTTATCATGATAATACTCTCGGCTAACCTTGGAGGGACAGCGACTCTGATAGGTGATCCACCTAACATGATAGTGGGTTTTGCAGCTGGAAAGAGCTTTAATGATTTTTTGAGCAATGTTTCCCCTGTAGTCATTATAACACTGGTTACCATCCTTATTCTCCTCTTGTGGAAAGAAAGCAAATACTTTAAACTCAGTGATGAGGAGCAAGAAATTCTGAAGAAGTTTGCCAATACCAACCCCTTTTCTCAAATAAGGGATAAAAGGATGTTACGCATCTCGTTGACGATATTTGCTTTTACTCTGGTTGGTTTTACATTGCCGCCATCACTGGGAATAGATCCTGCTCTTGTTTCCCTTTTAGCAGCGGCGGTTACGCTCTTTGTCATGAAAGTCGACGGAGAAACAATGGAAAAGCTCTTTCATAAAATTGAGTGGGGTACTATCTTTTTCTTTTTGGGAATGTTCACCCTCGTTTATGGTCTAGAAGCGGTGGGGCTTATGAATGTCATTGTGAATTTTCTTGTGAATTCGTTGCATAATCCGTTGATGCTGTTGCTTTTCGTTCTGTGGTTTCCATTATTGCTTTCGAGTTTCGTCAGCGCTGTTCCGATGGTGATGATCATGGTCCCCATTGTAAAAGGCATGATTGGGAATCCAGCACTGATTTTCAGTGGAAATGTCGCTCTTTCCGATACGCTCTGGTGGGCGTTGGTGCTCGGGGCGTGTTACGGGGGTAACGGAACGATAGTTGGCGCGGCTGCAAACATGGTTGTGACAGGTATGAGCCAAAAACTGAAAAGAGGGAAGTTAACCTTTTCGAATTACATGAGATATACATTTCCTCTGTTGATGGTATCAGGGATAGTTGCGACAATGTATGTGATAATAAGGTATTACTCAATACATATCTAGCATATCTAAATCTAAGGGGGTGCATCTATGGCAAAGATGATCAAGAAAAACTATCTCCTCGCTCCAGGGCCGACACCGGTTCCAACCGACCTTCTTTTGGAAGGTGCACAAGAAACTATTCACCACAGAACACCACAGTTCAAGAAGATAATGGAAGAAGCCATTGAAGGCACGAAATATGTGTTCCAGACAAACAAGGACTTATTCTTGCTGGCTTCTTCTGGCACGGGAGCCATGGAAATGGCAGTAGTTAACCTTGTATCGCCAGGTGAAAAAGTGTTGGTGGTTGTCAGCGGAAAATTCGGGGAACGCTGGCAGCAGATTTGTGAAACTTACGATGCTAATGTAGTTCCAATTGAACTGGAATATGGTGATTATGCCACTCCCGAGATAATAGACGAGAAGCTGAAAGAGCATCCAGACGCTGTGGCTGTATTTACCACGCTCAGTGAGACATCAACGGGAACCGTCATGGATATTGAAGCTTTTGCCAAGGTAGTTAAAGCACACGGAAAGCTAATAGTCGTTGATGCTATTAGTGGCCTTATTGCTCAACCCCTAAAAACCGATGAGTGGAATCTTGATGTTGTCGTAGCGGGTTCTCAAAAAGGGTTTATGCTTCCACCGGGACTGGGCTTCATAACGTTCAGTGAGGACGCCTGGGAAAAAGCCAAGCAAAATAAAACACCGAGTTATTACTTCAATGCCTTCGCTTACAAAAAAAATCCCGCTCCCTATACACCAGCTGTTAATCTCATTTATCAGTTGAAAAAAGCGGTGGAAATGCTCAAAGAGGAGGGTATGGAGAATGTCTGGGAACGTCACAGGATTCTCGCTGATGCTACCCGGGCTGGAGTTAAAGCCCTCGGTCTTGAGCTTTTCTCAAAACGTCCTGGTAATGTTTTGACAGCTGTTAAAGTACCGGAAAACGTCGATGGTGGAAAACTGGTTTCACTCATGCGAGACGAATATGGCGTAACGATTGCCGGAGGGCAGGGAAGCATGAAAGGTAAGATCTTCCGAATAGCTCACCTGGGTTATATGTCAAAGTTTGATACGATAATCGCTATCTCGGCACTTGAAATGGCTCTCAGAAAATTGGGCTATGATGTCGACTACGGTACAGGCTTGAAGGCAGCTGAAGAGGTCTTTGAGAGGGAGGGAGTCTGATGTTTAGACTTCATGTTAATGATCCTCTTTCCAACGATGCCATGGAACTGCTGAAATCTTCTGGACTTTTTGAATTAACTGCAGAGCACCTTGATAAAGAACAACTTATCAACAACATAGGCGACGTTGAATTTCTCGTTGTGAGGAGCGCCACTAAGGTGACCTCTGATGTATTAAATGCGGGGAAAATGCTGAAGGTTGTAGGCCGAGCCGGAACCGGGCTGGATAACATAGATGTTGAAACAGCAAAAAAACTGGGGATAAAGGTTTACAACACTCCAGGTGCCAATGCCATATCCGTGGCAGAATTAACCCTTGGCCTTTTACTTGCATTGGTGCGTCATATTCCTCGTGGCACTCAAGGGCTCAAAGAAGGAAAATGGGAAAAGAAGGCACTAAAAGGAAACGAGATTTTTGAGAAAACTCTTGGTATTGTTGGTTTTGGAGCCATAGGAAAAGAAGTAGCGAAGCGTGCTGCAGCCTTTGGAATGAAGATCATTGCCTATGATCCTTTTGTTAAAGAAACGGAATTGCCCGTGCGTTTGACTGAAGAGCTGAATGATCTACTGAAGGAAGCCGATGTTATCACTCTACATCTACCTTTAACTGAAAACACAAAACACTTTATTGGTGAGAGCGAATTTTCAAACATGAAAGACGGTGTTATAATTATTAATGCTGCCAGAGGAGGCATTGTGGATGAGCAAGCCCTGTACAATGCTTTGATAAGCGGGAAGATTTCAGGAGCTGCTCTTGATGTCTTCGAGGTTGAGCCACCAATCGACGAATTGAGAAGGAAATTGTTGGGATTGGACAACGTAATTGCCACTCCCCATGTGGGTGCAAGTACTCACGAAGGGCAGGCACGTGTTGGAATGTTGATGGCTAAAAGGCTCATTGAGGTCGCTAAAGAAATGAATTCCCTATAAAATTCAAATGGAGGTGTAGTAATGAAGGTTTACATTGACAAAGATGCTTGCATTGGTTGTGGAGTTTGTGAAGGGCTATGCCCGGAAGTATTCAGAATGACTGACGATGGAAAAGCCGAAGTAATCGTTTCTGAAACAGAGGCCTCCTGTGCCCAGGATGCAGCTGATTCCTGTCCTGTTCAAGCAATTAAAGTAGAATAGTTTCTGAATTTTTACCTAAATATTCGGGGGTGGTCGCTTTGACTACCCCCTTTTATAGTGGAACACAAAAATGAACCATTTTTATTGAATGTAAAATCTGGTATTATTGTTTTAGCTTCAACTTCTTTACTCTTTACTTTTCCTGTTGCGGTGCTTCAGGGTTACTATTCTTCGGAGGTTATTGTGTCGCATAGGATTATCAGAATACTCGAAAAAAAGCTCTCAAAGAAAACCTGGGACAACTGGTTTACAACCTTGGAGATCAAAGAGATCACGGGGGATAAGGTAATATTCAAAGTGGGGAACCTTTTCGTAAAAGACTGGCTTCAGTCAAGATATGGAAAGGTTATACATCGTGCTATTCATGAAGCCCTCGGAAAAGACCTCAATTTTGAGATCATTTACGAATCTCCTTCAAAAGAAGTTTTCGAAGCCAATGAATACAAAGGACCCTTAGTCAAAAAGAAGCCGCTTATATTGTCTGAGCTCAACCCTGAATATACATTTGAAAACTTCGTTGTGGGCACAGAGAACAAAGCGCTATTTGAGGTAGCGCAGGAAATCTGCAGAAAGCCTGGCAAGTTCAACCCCTTTTTCATTTACGGTGGCGTTGGATTGGGAAAAACACATCTATTACAGGCAATAGCACATAGAATACTTGAGTTGTTCCCTGAGAAAAAGGTTTTGTACATCACCAGCGAACAGTTTATGAATGATATGGTAGATTCCATTAAAAGGGGATCAATCCGGGATTTCAGATTTCAATACAGGAAAAAAGCGGATGTCCTTCTCATAGATGATGTTCAATTTCTCATAGGTAAAGAGGGAACACAACGAGAACTCTTCCATACTTTTAACGAACTGCACGATGCAGGGAAGCAAATTGTTATTTGCTCCGACAGAACTCCTGATGAGCTGAATGGTTTTCCAGATCGCTTGATTTCTCGTTTCCAGATGGGCATGGTTATGGAAATCTTGCCGCCTTCCCGCGAAACCAGATACGAGATAGCAAAACGCCTTGCGAAGAGAGAATCAGTCGATCTCTCCGATGATGTTGCAATGGAACTCGCGAGCAAAATAGATGGCAACCTGAGGCGATTGAGGGGAGCGATAATCAAGTTGATCATCCAGAGCAGTATGTACAAAGAGGAAATAGACCTCTCTTTTGCCAGGCAAATTATAGGTTCTTTTCAAACCGACAGTTCCAGAGTAAGACCATTAACCGATGTTGATAGGTTGCTCAAAGCAGTAGAGAAAGTTATGGGTGTTACCCCTGAAGAAATTAAAGGCACTTCCAGAACGAAAAATGTGGTAAAAGCCAGGCAACTTTTCATCTATATCCTCAAACAAGAATATGGTAAAAGTGTACAGGAAATCGCACAGGTCATAGGCAAGAAGCACTCCACTGTTATTCATTCGGTAAAACAGATAGGCAATAGTGTGCTGAAAGACAACAAATACATCAAGGGTTTGATATCGGAAATAAGCAACACGGTGACTACTGATTTTGCAGCCAGTTGATTTCATCTTTTTGGCTTCTTGCCATGAGCTCTTCGATAGCTTGCCAGGGATTTTTGCCTTCAAAGATTACTTGATATACTTTGCTTGATATGGGTAACTCAATGTTAAAACGTTTTGCAAGCTCGTGAACAGCCCTGCTGGTAGGTACACCTTCGGCTACAGTTTTCCGGCTACGAAGAATTTCGTCGATCTTTTTTCCTCTAGCAAGCTCTTCGCCAACCGCTCTGTTTCTACTGTATTTTCCGGTGCAGGTTACAATGAGATCACCAATTCCAGCCAGCCCGCCAAAAGTTTCAGGCTTCGCGCCTAAGCAATTGCCCAGCCTTATGAATTCTACTATTGCCCTGGTTATCAGGGAAGCTTTTGTGTTGTACCACCCTCCCATACCATCGATAATTCCAGCGGCAATTGCAATCACGTTTTTAAGAGCCCCGGATACTTCTACGCCTATCTGATCGTTGTTACTGTAAACACGAAAATATCTGGTCTTGAAAAGGTCTCTTACAAATCTTGCGTCTTCGATCTCCTCAGCTGCCGAAACAACCGTGGTGGGAATCTCCTTTGCCACTTCATCAGCATAGCTGGGACCTGAAAGGGTTATACAACTATGAGCCCCAAGCTCTTTGAAAAGTTCCGAGGGTCTTTTCAGAAAGGTCAATTCGATTCCTTTGGAGAGGTTGACGATCTTTTTTTCATGGAGATCCACAGTTTCGAAAACCTTTCGTATGAACTGTACCGGCACGGCATTGAAAACCAGGTTGGAAAAACTCATAGCCTGCTGAATATCACCGGTAAATAGGATATCATTTGGCAGAACTATATCTATGTAGTAACTCCTTCTGGATTCATGCAACATGTTCAATAGATCCGCTTCACGCACCCAGAGGAGAACTTCGTGGCCGCTATTGGCGAGTACTTTGGACATGGCTGTGCCCCAGCTTCCAGCACCGATAACGGATATTCTCATTTCAACTCTCCCTTTTAAGCATTTCCGCCAAGTTAAAAACCGCTTCTTTTACTGCTTTAGTTCGGTATGGAAGACCGTGCCCATTTAATCTGACAATCCAGGCTTCTTTGTCGGGTTTTTTCTTTATTTCAATGTAAAACTTTTGCTCAAAGTCACCATCAACGGCGATCGTTTCTACGAGGTAGCGATGATTAAACATATCCTGATATATGTTCTTATAGACATAAGTGGTATTGCTCCCTTTGAAGTGCTTGTTTGTAATCAGCTTTAATGCATCTTCATTTATTCCTCCATTGACTAAACGATGAGGCATTTCATCACCTCCACAATATCTCTCAATGTTGGGGGATAAGACTTTCTTTCCGCGCACTCTGAATATATCACGGTTTTCTCGTTTCCATTTTTGCTCGTAACGTGTGTTAACCCCTGCGTCTGGGTTTTTAATAAGTTCGATCTCTTTGAAACAGCCCGTTGCATCAGCACTTTTCATAAAATCAGCGGCAAAGGCCTCATCATCTGTGTACAACTGAAAAAAACCGTCTCTTTTCAAAAGAGCGGCGATGTTATTTAGGAAGTGTTTGTCATTTAATCTTTTGCGAGCATGGCCTTTCTTAGGCCAGGGACAGGGGAAGTTCATATAAAAGCCTGAGAAGCTTTCTTTATAAAACAGCTCTTTAGTTCCAAAACGAGCATCAACCAGTATAACCCTGACATTTTCGAGGCCCCTTTTATAGAGCTGCTTTTGTACCTTTACCAGAGAAATTAGGGATAACTCGAGACCAATAAAGGCTTTTTTGGGATTGGTCTCAGCCATTTCAACCAGGAACTCGCCATTTCCGAATCCCACTTCCAAAAAAACGTCATCCTCTTCACCAAAAAGGCTGCTGGGTTTTATAGGGAGAACCATCGATGAGGAATCTACGAAATATTTCAATGCTTTCACATTTACATTCATGTTTTCTCCTCCGCTAAATCTTCTTAGGTATAATAACACGTTCTTTTCTGCATCGGCGTGACAGCTGAATTAAAATATCTTCAGCAGTTTAGACCGAATAAAAGCTGATTACGCTCTTAAAGGACCGGTGAAAGGGTGTTATAATACATTAAATCGGAGGTGAAAACATGGACATAGAACCCTCCAAATTGAAGGTTCTATTTTCAAAGGAGGAAATAGAAAGAACTGTCAAAAGGCTCGCAGAGGAAATATCAGCATACTATTCCCCCCTAACCGATGAAATAACGGCAGTGTGTATTTTGAAGGGGTCAGTTCATTTCTACAGCGATTTGCTGAAGGAAATCGATTTGAAAATAAGGTATAACTTCGTTCATGTTTCGAGCTATTCTGGCATGACCACCACCGGGAAAGTGCGTGTTAAGACCTGGGTAGATGAATCGTTGACGGGCAAGTATGTGCTTCTTGTTGAGGACATCGTTGACACAGGAAACACACTCAGGTATATCATCAACTATATTTGGAAACAGCGCCCTGCCGATGTGAAATTGGTTTCTCTGCTTGAAAAAACTATCCATGAACACGGTGTGGAAATCGATTTTGTCGGGAAAAAGATAGATGACAAGTTCGTAATCGGTTACGGGTTGGATTACGATGAATTCTACAGAAACCTTCCCTATATAGGTTATGTGCAAAAGGAAGAAGGGTAATTCAACAGTATTCGGTGTTTCGTTGCTGATGTTAATACTTCTTGCCTTGATGAGCACTTACTCTCTAAGCCTGATAAAAGAGTCAAGTGCTGTTGTGCGCTTAAGGCTTGAAAACGCAAAAAAGCTTATAACTGTTGATTCAGCACTTAAGGTGCTGAACTTTTCGAAGAACCATGAAGAGGCTGTAACCCTTGAATTAAACGGGTATACCATCAGGACTTATAAAGATGGCAAAAAATGGTATGTAGAAATTTCCAATGATAGAATCAGGGAAATATACAGTGAATAGCGAATTTGATGTATTTGAATTTTGGAGGTTAAGATGCTTTTTGAAGAGTTCCTTGTCCTTAGCGAGGAACAGCTTGAAGACTTTCTTAAAAACAAACTCCCTCCGTCAGCCCTTTTCAATGAGCTGAACAGGCTTGTTCGGTATATCGATACCGAAGAATTCAAGTGCTTTCCGCATTTAAAGGAATACCTCCTGCCTTTTCTCCGCTATTACTCTGTGCTTCAAAAATTGCCTCCCGAGAGGCAACGAAAACGGGTAGAAAATGGCTTTAAGATGATCCATAAAATGCGTAATGTCTTTCTTCTAACCGGATCAGAAGAAATTGAAGCATTAAAGCAAAACAGGATAAATCCCGAAGCCAGTGTGAAGTTTGCAAAGGGTGTTGGAGAGAACCGCGCAAAGCTATTGCACAAGTTCGGGATAGAAAAGATAAAAGAGCTTCTCTGGTGGTTACCGAGGGATTACGAAGATAGAAGAAAAATCATACCTCTCTCATCCTTACGTCAGGATGAAAAAGTCACCGTGATGGCGGAACTTTTGAATTATTCTGTCAAGCGAGTGAAGGATTACGTGATCATCACCGCCGTTGTTTCAGATGGCTTTGGTCAGATTCTGTTGAAATGGTTTAATCAGGAATATATAACGAGATATTTAAAAAAAGGAGCGAAATACCTCATTACGGGTGTTCCAAAGAAAAACAGCTTTGGTCCTTATGAAATCAACACCCCCGAAATTGAGGAAATCACCGGTGAACCGAAACGAGAAATACTTCCTGTGTACAGTTTAACCAGCGGGCTAACTCAAAGAATAATGAGGCGCATTATCCGCAAAAACATCTCCGTGGTGGGAACCTTTAGAGAATTTATCCCACAGTCAATATTGGAGAAACGAGATCTTCTTCCCAGAGAGCACGCAATGCTGGCTGTGCATTTCCCAAAAAGCCTGTATGAAGCCGATAAAGCCCGCGAAAGGCTTTCCTATGAAGAGCTCTTTCTCTTTGAAGTGGCGCTTTTGCACAACAGAGCGAAAATGAAGAAAAAAGATCTGGGAATCAGCAAACAAATAGTCGGAGAACTTTCCAGACGATTTATTGAAAGTCGCTCTTTTAAGCCCACAGCGGATCAGCTCAAGGTCTATGAAGAGATTAAAGAGGATTTGAAGGCCTCAACGCCAATGAACAGAATGCTTCAGGGAGACGTGGGATCTGGAAAAACTTTTGTAGCAGAATTGGCCATTATAGATAATTTCGAAGCTGGTTATCAGAGTGCCATGATGGTTCCCACGTCTGTTCTTGCGATCCAGCAATATGAAAAATTGCATAAAGAATTGGATCATGTTGGTGTAAAAGTTGGACTCTTGGTTGGTTCTATGAAAAAAAGCGAGCAAGATCGGGTTAAGAAACAGCTTGCACTTGGTGAAATCGATGTGGTGATAGGAACTCACGCGCTCATCCAGGAAAATGTGAATTTCAAGGATCTCGGTCTTGTGATCGTTGACGAACAGCACAGATTTGGGGTTAAACAGAGAGAAGCTCTTATGACCAAAGGAACAATGGTGGACACCCTTGTGATGACCGCAACTCCTATTCCACGAACTCTTGCTCTTACAGCATATGGAGATTTGGATGTCTCTACTATCCGGGAAATGCCGCCCGGGAGAGCCCCAGTTAGAACCATGATAATAACGGAAAACAGGCTTTCAGAGCTTTATGCCTTTGTGCGAGAAGAAGTGGCACAGGGGCATCAGTGCTTTTTCATATATCCTTTGATAGAGGAGTCTGAAGTGATGGACCTCAAAGCCGCGACTGAAGCAGCGGAATTTTTGAGCGGTGAGGTTTTTCCTGAGTTCGGCGTTGAACTGCTGCACGGTAAGATGAACGATCGAGAAAAAACGGAAATCATGCAGCGCTTCAAAAAAAAGGAAACCATGATACTTGTTTCTACTTCAGTGATAGAGGTCGGTATTGATATCCCGACTGCCACAGTGATGGTCATTGAACATCCCGAGAGGTTTGGCCTTGCGCAGCTTCATCAGCTGCGTGGCAGGGTGGGAAGGAGTTCGCTGAAATCCTATTGTATCCTTGTCTTAAATCGAGGTGTTTCCAGTGAAGCTGCTGAGAGGTTGAGAAAATTTGCTGAAACCAATGATGGTTTTAAAGTTGCTGAAATAGATTTGAGATTAAGAGGCCCTGGTGAGTTCATGGGCACAAGGCAACATGGCCTTCCGGACTTCAAAATCGCTGACATCATTCGTGATAGCAAACTGCTTTTTTGGGCACGAGAAGATGCCCTTGAACTGATAAAAGTAGATCCAGAATTGGAAGGAAATTCGCTCATAAAAAAGGAAATCCGCGAGCGCTTTGGCGAAAAGGTATCCCTTATCGAGGTGGGCTGATGCTTAGTATAACAGGCGGAGATTACAAAGGTAGGAAAATTGAAACAACGTCGAGGATGGTTACGAGATACACACCGCAAATGACGCGGAAAGCTTTCTTCGATATTATCAACGTTGAAGGTAAAGTTTTTCTCGATCTCTTTGCCGGAAGCGGGATCATGGGTATTGAAGCTTTGAGTAGAGGTGCTTGGAAAGCGGTTTTTGTTGACAGCTCCAGGTTAGCCTGCGGAACGATAAAGAGAAATCTCAAACTCTTGAGGATCCCGCCAGATGATTTTGAACTCTATTGCAGAGATTTCAGGAGGGCATTTCCACATTTCCAGGCAAAAGGTATCGAATATGAAGTGGTATTTGCAGATCCTCCTTTTGAGAAGGGATATTTAGATGAACTATTGAAAAATCTCATCAGATATGATTTTGTGATTAAGGGCGGTATAGTTGTGATTGAGGCCCCGGAAAAAAGCGAAATGTTAATAGAGAAGTATACGTCGAATTCAAAACTAAGATTCATTGATGCGAGAAAATATGCTGGCGTATACTTATACTTCATGAAGGTGGTTATGTGAAATTTCTGGCTGACAGAATGCTTGGAAAGCTCTCAAAAAAGCTCAGAATGCTTGGCTTTGATACATTATATTTCAACAATGTAGATGAAAAATATCTCCTCGAGATCATATTGATGGAAGAAAGGATACTATTGACCCGTGATAGAGAACTTCATTCCATAGCTATTAAAAAGGGTTATAAGAGTTTTTTGCTAAAGTCAAATTACTGGCAATCTCAACTCCGAGCAGTGTTTCAGAGGTTTAAGTTGAGACCCGAGATGGTGAAACCTTTCAGTAGATGTTCTCGCTGTAATGCGGAGCTTGAAGCAGTTTCACCAGAAACAGTTAAGAACGAAGTCCCTGATTATGTGTTCTTCACTCAAGAAGAGTTTCTGCGTTGCAGAGGATGCGGGCGTATTTACTGGAAGGGCACTCATGTACCCAAAATAATGGACACGTTAAGAGATTTTATGGGAGGGCTTTCCCATGATGGATAATGTCTTGAGTTTAATAAATGAGTTGTCGAAAGAGCTCGATGCGGAATTTCAGAAAATCCTCGAAAAAACGGGAATGCATTGCTCACTTTTTCTTTTTGAGAAGTACCGAAAACGTTTAAAGGAATACAGGTCTTCAAGCGGAACTCCAGATAGGCAAATACATTTGAAAGACACAACAAGTTTTCTAAAACCGGGTTTGAAAATCAGAGAGTTTCCGGTAAGGCAGGGTGTTTTGCTTAGAAAAACAAAATTGGCATTGCTTCCGCTTTTTAGAGATGATGCTCTTCTTGGGGCGCTGGTCTTTCAGAAGCCCGAACCCGTTACCGAAAAATTGCCCGATACAGAGAGATTGGCCTTTCTTATAGAATTGCTTATAAGACTTTCCGAGGGATATGAAGCGGCAAGACAACTGGAGATCTCGAAAGAGCTGACGGATATCTGCGAAAGGTGTCACGATGAAGAAGGACTCTTTCAAAGAAGCTTAAACACTGCCATAAAACTCTTGAGAGTAAATCTTCTGGCCATTTACAAGAACAGGGGAACATCTTTTGAATTGCTGAAAACCTTCAATGCGCCAGAGTATTCTTGTGTTGACAGGTTTGAAGCGGAAACCGTCAAAAAGCTCCTTAAGGAAGAGCTTTTCCTTTCTTCGCGTGAGCCCGAGCTTGCTGCGAAGCTTTTTGGAAAGAGCAAGGTAAAGTCTTTTATTGCTGCACCCTTGTATTTCAACGAAGATCTTGAAGGTGTCTTTATAGCGGCAGATAGAAAAGAAAATCCCATGGAATTCAGGATACACAAGCACCTTGACGAAAATGATGTCGAACTCCTTCACGATCTTTCTCATCGTTTGGCCGTTTCTCTGAGCAGAATAAGGCTCAAAGAAAAACTCGAAAATGAACTTAAGAGGTTGAAGGATCTTCAGAAAGAAAACCAGGAATACATCGAGCTCCAGAGATTACAGCTCAGAAGGCTTAACGCGCTGCACAAGATAAGCCAGGCTATGCGCGCAACATTTTCCAGGGCGAGGATTATCAAGACTTTACTTTTAAGTGTGGTAATCGAGGAAGGCCTGGACTTTGATCGTGCGTTGTTTCTCGAGCGCGATAAAGAAAGCCTTTTTTTAAACCCTCTTTATTCCCTCTTACGTAAATGTGCGAGAAAACTGATGGGGTCAACTACCAATTATAATGACCTGCATCAGTTCTTGATGGAAGCTTCTCTCAAAGAACTGGATTGCCTTGAAAAACTTGACTCCGTCAAGGGGCTCTCATACTCTGGAAATAAGCTTTTGGAAAGGGTTGTACTACGAAAGAAAACTGTTCATGTAACGCCAGAAGTCCTGGATGTAAGAAAAGAAGAATTATATCAGTTGAAAGCCCTCGTGGGTGGAAAAGAGTTCATCATTGTGCCTGTATCCGGCCAACAGGAAGTAGAAGGGGTTCTTGTAGTTGAAAAAAAGTCATCTCAGGATAAGAGCTTTTCCACGACTTTTGAAATATTGGAACTTCTTGCGGATAGCGCAGGGCTGAGTCTTGAGCTTGCTGAAAATTATGACCATCTCTTACAGATCACAAAATCTCTCGAGGATGAAAAGGAACTCTCGAATTATTATCGGACCTTTTTAACAAATATACTCCAATCACTGGAGACTTCGATCGTCGTTTTCGATAGGGAATTGAATGTAACCGAGGTAAATCGAAGTGCTGAACGCCTCTTGAAAATGCCAAGAGAGATGCTTATCAGGCACAACATCAAATCCTTCGAAAAAATCTTTGCACCTTTCCTTCCCTTGATTGAAGAGGTTGCGATAAGCGGAGAAACACTCTTTCTCACAGGAAGACGCCTTCCAGCTCTGGGCGATGTCGTGCTGGACATCCGTATTCTGCCACTCTTTGAACAATCAAGAATTGCCGGTGTTATTCTCTCCATGAATGATGTAACCGAAAGATATAAGCTGGAGGAAGAGCTCAAAAAAAGGGAAAAACTGTCAACACTTGGAGAAGTTTCTGCAAAGATAGCCCATGAAATCCGTAACCCTATTAGCGTTATTTCAGGATTTGTAAATCGACTGAAAAAAGCCCCTACAAAGGAGAAAGTAGAAAAGTACTCTGATATAATTCTGGAAGAAATGAAGAGGTTGGAAAAGATCGTTACCGAGGTTCTCGAATATTCGAGAAGCAGTCCAGAATCGTTGTTTGAGAAAATATCTGCGTATTCTCTCTGTGAAGAAGTAATTGACGAATACCAGGTATACGCCTTGGAAAAAGGAATAGGATTAATTCTTGAAGGGGACAAAAATGCGAGCTTTTTCGGCAACAAAAACCGTATCAAACAGGTTATAATTAATTTAGTTCAGAATGCCATAGAAGCCTCAAAAGAATCCGAAAAAGTACGAATCGTATTGAAAAAAATAGACGGTGATGTATTCATAGAAGTCATAAATAAAGGTAAGGTTATTCCATCGGCAATATTAAAAAGGGTGTTTGAACCATTCTTTACAACCAAGTCCTATGGCACAGGACTAGGGCTTTCTATATGCAAAAACATAGTGGAAGAGCACAAAGGCTACATAGAAGCGGAAAGTGATCTCAACAAAGGGACGATATTCAGGGTAATACTCCCCTCTGGAGGTGAATGAAATGTCAAAGCGTATTCTCATCGTTGAAGACGAAGAAAACATGAGACTTCTCCTTGAAGAAGAATTCGCAGATGAAGGTTATGAAATTATCAGCACTGCTTCGGGGAAAGACGCAATCGAAATACTCAAGAAGAATGATATAAACCTTGCAACCATTGATATCGAAATGCCTGATATGAATGGGTTGGAATTGGCAGGCCTGCTGAGAAAAGAGTATCCCGAGCTGAAGATCATTCTGCTTACTGCTTATTCCCACTATAAGCAGGATCTCTCCTCATGGGCGGCAGACGCCTATATTGTCAAATCTTCTGATCTCAGTGAACTCAAAATAACTGCAAAAGAGCTTTTGAAATGATACAGCATTGAAGTTGAAAAGATATTGGAGGTGTTTTGATGGATTATAAAGATACGCTTAATCTTCCGAGTACGGGATTCAAAATGAAAGCGAATTTGGTGAACAAAGAGCCCATGCAACTCAAGGAATGGGATAAAATCAGGCTGTATGAATATATCAGGGAGCAACGGCAAGGGGCCCCTCTTTTTGTATTGCATGATGGCCCACCTTATGCAAACGGTAATATACATGTAGGTACTGCACTCAATAAAATACTCAAGGACTTCATTATAAAATACAAAACGCTTAGAGGATTTGACGCTCCATATATTCCCGGTTGGGATACTCACGGTCTGCCTATTGAGCAAAAGGTTACTTCTGAGCTTGGATCGAAATCAAAGGAACTTCCGAAACCCGAGATAAGAAAATTGTGCAGGAAATATGCAACGAAATATTACAAATTACAGCGTGACCAGTTCAAAAGATTAGGTGTTAGAGGTGACTGGAAAAATCCTTATCTCACCTTTGACCCTAAATATGAAGCGAACGTGTTAAGAATACTGTCAAAGCTGGTAAAGCAGAACCAGATTTACAGGAAATTAAAGCCCATCTACTGGTGTACGCACTGTGAAACCGCACTTGCAGAAGCTGAGGTAGAATACCACGACCACGAGTCCTATTCTATCTATGTGAAGTTCAGAGATAAGTCTGATCCAAAGTTATATTACGTAATCTGGACCACTACACCCTGGACATTGCCCGCCAACGTTGCCATAGCACTCAATCCCGATTTTGACTATTGCGAAGTTGACGCTGGCGAGGAAAGATATGTAATAGCCAAGGAACTCGTTGAAAAAACGATGGAGGAATTCGGGATTGAAGGTTATCAAGTAGTAGCAACCAAAAAGGGAAGTGAATACGAAGGAAGAAAGGCTCAACATCCATTCATGGACAGGGAATCCCTTGTTGTGCTGGCAGATTATGTAGAGCTTGATGCCGGTACAGGCTGTGTACACACGGCGCCTGGACATGGTGAGGATGACTATCATACAGGTCTTAGATATAATCTTCCGATTTTATCACCGGTGAATGATGATGGTACCTTTACTGCACAAGCCGGGAAATACCAGGGCCTTCACGTTTTCAAAGCCAATCCAGTTATCGTTGAAGACCTGAAAAACTCAGGTCATCTTCTGGGAGAAGGGAAAATAACCCATTCTTATCCCCATTGCTGGCGCTGTAAGAAACCTATCATATTCAGAGCCACAGAACAGTGGTTTGTGGACATTGATGCAAATGACCTGAGAAAAAAAGCTCTTGATGAAATCAAAAAGACCGACTGGCACCCTGCATGGGGAGAAAATAGAATAACAGCTATGGTTCAGGATAGACCTGATTGGTGTATCTCAAGGCAGCGTTCTTGGGGTATACCCATACCGGCTTTTAAATGTGCTGACTGTGGAGAAGTTATTCTTGATGGGAACCTTATTGATCATTTTGCCTCTATTGTTGAAGAGAAAGGCACAGATGTCTGGTTCCTTTATGATGTTGAAAGACTTTTGCCCGAAGGATATAGCTGTCCAAAATGTGGTTCAAAACATTTGAAAAAACTCGAAGATATACTCGATGTCTGGATAGACTCCGGGGCTTCTTTTGAGGCTGTTGTTAAAAACAGGGATGAATTGCGCTTCCCGTCGGATGTCTATATAGAGGGAAGCGATCAGCACCGTGGCTGGTTCCAATCTTCGTTGCTTCTTTCCGTGGCTTCGGAAGAGATTGCGCCTTTCAAGACAGTGATAACCCATGGTTTCATAAACGATGAAAAAGGGCGTAAAATGTCTAAGTCTCTTGGAAATGTCATAGATCCCCAGGAAATAAATGAAAAATATGGTGCTGAAATACTTCGCTTGTGGGTAGCGAGCTCAAATTATCAAGAAGATATTCGAATATCAATGAACATCATAAAGCAACAGATAGAAAATTACAGAAAGATCAGAAATACCCTCAGATACCTGTTAGGAAATCTTTCTGATTTCAAACCTGAAGACGCTCTTTCATATGAAAAGATGCTGGAACTCGATCGCTGGGCTTTAATGAAACTTCACCGCCTTATAAGAGACGTTACTACTCACTATGAAAACTACGAGTTTTATAAAGTACACATGGCTGTGATGAAGTTCATAGTCACCGATATGAGTGCTTTCTATCTGGATATAATCAAGGACAGGTTGTACGTGGAAGGCAAAAATTCAATTCAAAGGCGTTCTGCACAAACTGTGCTCTTTGAAATCCTTACAGCTCTTGCAAAAATTCTATCACCAATTCTCACTTTCACCATGGAGGAAGTTTACGGGTTTTTCCCCGAATCAGTTAAGACTTACGCTACGATCCAGGCTGAAAAGTGGCCAGCATTCAAGGAGGAATACATAGATCTTAAGCTTGAAAAAAGATGGGAACAGGTAATAAATCTGAGGGAAGATGTGCTTAAAGCCCTGGAAATTGCCAGATCTAAAAAAGAGATAGGAAATTCCCTTGATGCGAAGGTCGTGCTCGAACTCAAAGACAGGGAACTGGCAAAAGTTATGAGTACCTTTAAAAGCGAGGAACTTGCAGACATTTTCATAGTTTCGCAAGTGGCCTTCGGCAAGGTGGATGATGGTTTTGAGGGTGAAGTGAGCAATGTTAAAGTAGTAAGAGCTGAAGGCGAAAAATGCGAGCGCTGCTGGAAATATTCAACTGAAACGGGCGCAAACCCAAAATATCCGGGTACTTGCCCTCGTTGTGCAAGAGTTCTTTCCGAAAACTGAGCGATTGATTTTGGGGGGATTAGAATTGAAAAGATTAGGATTACTCATTGTCTTTTTAGTGTTGACTATAATGGTGCTGGCAGCCTATCAACTGAGAAGTGGGGATGTAGTTAGGGTTTATGTTTACAGTCATGAGGAGTTAACTGTGGATGTTTCTGTGGGCCCTGATGGATGGATTACCATACCACCCATTGGTTCGCTCAAGGTACTTGGAATGACCCTTGATGAAGTAGCTAAGGAGTTGAAGAAAAGTTACGCCAATCTGGTTACAGATCCAAAAGTCACGGTTTCAGTGCAGGAATACGCACCCTTCATTTACTATATTCTTGGTGAAGTGCGCAACCCTGGAAGCGTGGTGCTTAATGTGCAGAGCGCATCCATTGCGCAATTGATAGCTGCCGCAGGTGGTCTCAAAGAAACTGCCGAGGAAAATGAATTTCAAATTGTTAAAAGCGATGGCAGGCGATTGACGGTCAACATAGAAAGTTACCCGGAAGATCCAAAGCTCACCAGCGTTTTTCTTGAACCGGGAGATTCGCTTTTCGTGCTTAATGGATATAACAATTGGATAAAGGTGATCGGCGAAGTGAAAAACCCCGGGGTATTCAAGTACCTGGATGGGATAACCCTGACAAGAGTTATAGCAGAAGCTGGTGGACTTAAAGAATCAGGTGACCCGGAAGAAATTGCTGTTATTACACGCCTGGGCAACTCCACCCAGAGAAAGGTTTACAACCTGAATGATATCTTTGCCGGGAAAAGCGCTGATCCCATACTCAAAGAGGGTTCAAGCATAATCGTCAGTAACACCTTGCAGAAAGCCATTAAGATCATCGGCGAGGTGAGAAATCCCGGTATTGTACCGTATCGCAGCGGATTGACACTTTTGAGGGCTATCAGCGATGCTGGGGGTTTTGCTTCCCTGGCTGGTGAAAAAGCCCTTGTAATATCGGGAAAGGATTCCTCAAGCTATTCCATAAAAGGACTTTTGGAAGGCACTATTGAGGATCCAGTGCTGATTCCCGGCACTACTGTTGTGATTCCAAAAGAAACGGAAAAATATGTTTATCTTTTCGCACCTGATTTCAGCGGCAGGGTAGATTTCAGTGTTGACGAGAAGATCACGCTCAGGAATGTTTTACTCAAGACAGGCAAGTATCTCCCCGAAAGTGATGAAGCAATTGAGATAATTGCACCTGACGGAACCAAAACAAAGCTTTCAATGAAAGAACTTGCTACTCAAGACCATGAGCTTTCTTCTGGAGCCTTGATCACACTTTCTCAAGCGTTAAATTTTGCGTATATAGCCGGCGAAATTGATAAACCCGGTCTTCAATATCTCGAACGTTATGAAGAACCGACTCTGAGAAACCTCCTGATAAAATCTGGTATCAAGACAGAAACCGCAGGAACTGTGGAGGTAATTCGCAACGAGAAAAAAATCTATACTTTGGAAGATGCACTGGTTTCCAAAGATATCGTTGCAGCTGGAACTGTGATCATTGTGGATAAAAAGCCTGAAAAATACATCTACCTTGTTGGAGAAGGCATTGAGGGTGGTAAATTGGAGTTAACAGCCGATGAGCCTTTGACACTAAAAAGCGTATTGGCGAGGTTGAACCTTCTCCCGATAGCTGATAGCAAAAGTGTGAGAATCATATCGAAAGCCGGACAATCGGTGATAGCTCTCTCCAACCTTGATAGCAAGGATATCGCGCTTGAACCCGGTACGGTACTCAATCTTACAGGCTTGTTTACAAAAATATATGTTTTTGGCGAAGTTCAAAAACCCGGGTTGGTTCTTCTGGGACCAGATGCCACACCAACAATTGCTAATGCCCTGAGCAAAGCCGGTGGCTTGTTAGCTACTGCCGGCGAACTCAAATTGATGGAAAAAGGAAACAGTTTAAAGATCCCTCTTGACCCTGCTCTAATGGCATCGACTGTATTAAAAGATGAGACTGTCCTTTATGTTGATAAACAACCTGAAAGGTATGTGTATTTCGTATCGGAAAAAAATGGTGGACGCATAGAATTCACAGAAGATGAGCATCCAACCCTGAGAAATCTTCTTTCGAAGTTGAACATGCTGGATCTTGAGTCAAATTTGCCTATCGCAGTATATTCTCCTAACGGTGATATGAAAGAATTCAGCATATCCTCTTTGAAAAAGGAAGATATTCCGCTTGAATATGGAAGCATAGTTGTCGATAGATACACTGGAAGAGAAATAAATGTCCTTGGAGAAGTCAGAACGCCTGGTACTTTTACAGCGAAAAGCACTGTTGATTTGAAATTATCCCGCGCAATTGCAGCAAGAGGCGGTTTGTTACCCACCGCTAATCGGAAGAGCATACTGCTGATTGATTCCTCAACCGGGAAAGCAAGCGCAGTGGATTTTGATGCTTTGCTTTCGCAGGGAAAGGATCAGCATCTGGAACCAGGGATGACTATTTTTGTTCCAAAATTACAGGAGAAATACGCTTATATAACGGGAGAAGTCAACACACCTGGCATCAAGGAGTTCGGAGCAGAAGAAAGATTCACCCTGGGTGCCCTCATAGCGAAAGCTGGTGGCATCACTCCTGATGCTTCTGAAGTGCAGATAATTAGCAGTGAAGGGGAAAAGACTCTCAGATTGGAGGATGCTGTTATTTCTTCTGAAGAGCTTCTGCCGGGAACTCTCGTTCATGTTGTGAAGACCCTTGAACGCTACGTGTATATCGTCAGCACGGAGAAAGGCGGGCGAATTGATTTCGCTTCTTCAGAAAAATTAACATTGAAAACGGCTCTTGTAAAAGCGGGTTTGCTGGATTATCGCCTGGTCAAAGAGATAGTCATACAGAAACCCGATGGAAGCCAGCAACAGGTGAAGCTCGATTCCCTAAGAAATAGCGATGTGGTACTTGAAGCTGGAAGCGTCATTGTTTATCCAGAACCAGGAACGAGCGTTTACGTTCTCGGAGCCGTCAACAATCCCGGCAAAATCCGTTTTAAACCTGGTGAATTGCCAACGCTGACCAAGGCCTTAACGCTGGCTGGTGGCACAAGCAGTGACTTCAGTGGATACATAAGTATTTCTGATGATACTGGAATCAAAGAAGTAGAACTTGATTCTATTCTCAAAGGGAAGGTTGAAGATCCCGTTTTGAATGATAATACAATGCTCTTTGTCCAGGAAGCCAATGACAGATATGTTTACTTGATTTCCCCTGATACGGGAGGCAGAATCGAGTTTGAGAAGAATGAAAAAATGACCTTAAGGACACTTCTTGCAAAGAAAAACTACCTTGGTACAAAGATGGACGGCCAAATAGTCTTGCAATATCCTGATGGTAAAAAGGTGCTTTTCGATCTAAGCGGTCTTGAAAATGAGGATCTTTCTCTAGCTGGTGGAACGATAGTGATGTTCCCAGGTGCTCTAAGAGAGCTTTACGTACTCGGGGCTGTACATAATCCTGGAGTAAAGATATTTGAGCCCTCTGAGCCCCTTACATTAACCTCGTTGATCTCAAGAGCAGGGGGCCTGTTAGAGTCTGCTTATGAGAGTGAAGTGTATATTACATATTCCAGTGGAGAAACAGTTACGGTAAACCTAAAGGATATACTGGAAGGCAAATCTCGCGACATGGAACTGGAAACCCGCGCTCTTGTTTATGTGCCCTTTTTCAAACCTGTGAAAGTGAGTGTCCTTGGAGGAGTTAACAAACCAGGTGTTGTTGAATTTGATCCTGATGAAACTCCTACTTTACTTAATGCCATTGCAAAAGCAGGTGGAATAAAGGAAACTGCATCTGATACCGTTAGACTTGGAAGAGGGGAGGGAAGTTACCGCTGGCTCGATCTGATTGATAACGTTGACCTTCCCATTGAAGACGGTGCAATCATTTATGTTCCAGAGGATACTGAAAGATATGTTTATGTACTTGGCCAGGTCTATAAACCTGGAAGGGTTGATTTCGACAAACACGAAAAAATCACACTTGCCGCGGTAATTGCCAACGCTGGAGGTGTACTGTCAGACGCAGCTGATGAACTCAAGATACTCCAGAGTGATGGACGTATAAGAACAGCCAGGCTTTCAGAACTGGAAAACAAGCTTGAAAACCCCGAAATTCAACCCGGCAGCACAGTCATTGTAAGCGAAGCCACAACAAGGATCACCGTTTTGGGGCAAGTTCGGAATCCTGGAACCTACATTTTTGGCCGGAAGGAAACTGCTACCGTGGCAACTGCCGTTGCAAAAGCCGGTGGCATAAGTGACATAAACACAGTAGAGAACATATTGCTGTACAGCGATGGCAAGCTCAAATCAATCGTTGATCTGGCAGTGGATAAAACTCCGCTAGAAGGGGAAACGCTTATCTATGTCAAACCCGTTAGAGATCTTGTTTTTACCGTGATTGGTGAAGTGAGAGCTCCGGGTACTTTTAGCTACACAAGCAAGCATTACCCATCGATTACAGAGTTGCTTACCAGAGCTGGCGGTGTTAACGGCAATGCAGAGGAAGTGCAGATAATACAGGCAGATTCTTTAAGAGTGTTAACCGTAGATGAGGCTAAAAGGTCCATTGAGCCCTTTAAAGACGAAGCCATTATAATTGTAACAGGAACAGGGAAGAGGTACATCAGCGTTGTTGGGGAAGTGAAAAACCCCGGACTGATTGACCTTGCACAATTTGACAGCCCCATAAACCTCGGTGAAGCGCTCGCGCAGGCCGGAGGCTTTGAAAATGTTTCAGCGGAATATGTCGAAGTGATTGGACCTGATTTGAAGCGAGAGGTCCTTCCACTTGATAGTGATAACCTTGCCAAAACATTGTCCTTTGAATTAAAAGCCGGGTCAACGGTTTACGTACCGCCAAACTACTTGAAGGTACTCGTTCTTGGTGAAGTTGGTAATCCAGGTGTTGTGAGCTATACAACTGATATGAGCCTGCTAGATGCTGTTGCTCTTTGTGGTGGCTTTACTCCCAATGCCTACAAGAATGTTCTTTTGATAAAATATTCCGGTGATAAGCCGGAGATCGAATACATAGATCTTACCGGTAATAACGTCTCTGGTGGAACATTGAAACTCGATCCGGGAGACATTATCTACGTTCCACAGTCAAGGTTTATAGATATAAAAGAAATATTGAACTTCGTTTCAAGTGTTTTGAATATCACAGGTGCTGGATTGCACCTCATAAATCCCGCATCATATTAGGCAGGGGTGGTTAGGGTGAACATCGATTTTCACTGCCATCTTTTGCCCGGGGTGGATGATGGTTGTAAAACCCTTGAAGAGAGCCTTC
>Ga0209834_10000366_pt1 | contig 27843 bp, 31 predicted proteins | sample Mar14236cmmetaG_FD_184134 | JGI IMG/M metagenome (GOLD analysis project Ga0209834, IMG submission 184134) | Marine hydrothermal vent microbial communities from Guaymas Basin, Gulf of California to study Microbial Dark Matter (Phase II) - Marker... ...
CATAGAGAGGTCCACAAGCTCCTGGGCAGCTAAGGTAATTTCAGAAAGAGCCTTTACCTGTTCATTTATGGATTTTGAAGATTCTTCGGAAGCAGCGCTTAGTTCTTCGGATGCAGCTGCTATCCTTTGAGCACCTGCAAGGAACCCACTGGATATTTCGCTCAATCGGTTGATGGACTGGACAGAAGATTTAAGATGTTCTACAAGCGTGTTGTATTTGCCGATAATTTCACCAAACTGAGCCGTGATTTCCGTGCTGTTTTCCACATCTTTGAGAGTGTCGGAAACGATTGACTCTATGTTCTTAACGACTTCGTCGATAGCTTTCTGGATTTCGTCAGCCTTTTTTGAAACTTCCACAGCAGTTGCCTCAGACATTTCTGCAAATTTTCGTATTTCTTCCGCAATGGCTCCGAATCCTGTCCCGTGCTCTCCAGCCCGGGCGGCCTCGATAGCCGCATTCAAAGACAAAAGCCCAACCTGATCAGCTATCTCCGCCACAGCGGAAACGATTTCTTTAACACTGTCGCTTTTTTCTTTCAATCTGTCAATAGTTCTTGCAGAGGCCTCATTTCTCTTGGAAACCTCAGACAGAGAGGAAATTACTGCGCTGACACTTTCAATCATCGCATTCACTCTAACCTGACTCAGTTTTGAGCTTTCGAAGATATCGTCGATCATGTCGAGAATGCTTTTGATATTTTTGTTTATCTGACCTATCGCAACTCTTGTTTCTTCCGCAGCCGATGAGGACTGCTCTGCCCCTGCCGCTATTTGCATCATCGACCTGTTGAGTTCCTCGCTAGCCGAGCTGATCTCTTGGACGCTGGAGAGTAGTTCTTCAGCTGCCGAGGAAACGCGTTCTGAAGCAGCAAGCCGTTTTGCCTCACTGCGGGCTTTAGCATGTTCCTTCGCCTTCTTTTCGATTCCCGATTTCATGTGACTTGAAGCAGTTTTGTTGCCAGCAGTATAAGATTTTGGAGTTTCCAGCTTCTTTTTTTCTGCCATGTTTTCACCCCCAGTTACTCCTCAGTTTTTATGCAGTTCTTTCCAGAAGATTTTGCCTTATAAAGAGCTTTATCCGCTTTCTCAATGATATCGTATAAGCCCATGCCATTCCTCACGGTTGCAAGACCCGCGCTAAAAGTTACCTGCAAGTTCTGCCCAAGAAGATTTTTCCAGTCCACATTTGAAAAACTCCTTTTCAAACGTTCAACAATTTCCAATGCTTCTTCAATCACTGTCCCTGGAAAGACCAATAAAAACTCTTCACCGCCATATCGACAGGCAAGGTCGGTTTCTCTGATATCATTCCATATGATCCTTCCAAATTCTCTGAGAACGTCATCTCCTACGTTATGTCCATAGGAATCATTTACCAATTTGAAATCATCAATATCAAGTATGCCTACGGCAAAAGGTATTCCAGTTCTTTCATACAATGAGAGCATTTCCTTTATCTTCATAATGCCCGCACGCCTGTTGGGCAAAGATGTGAGGAAATCGGTTTCCGAAGCGGCTCTTTGCTCCCAGAAGTTATTCATTGTATAAGTCAGAAGGCTCATGCTCTCCAGTGTGTAATCTATAAAATTTTCTAAAGAATCCTTGCTTTCAACACCCTCTATTAGGACTATTCCATTTTCTATGCCATCTGTTTTCAGTGGAAAAGTGAAAATATTTTTGAATTCAACAACTTTCGATTTCGATGATATTCCTTTAAAGTGCCATTTTGATGGCGTCAACGGGTTTAACAATTTGCCCATTAATAATTTCTTCAGCTCATTGGATGAATTCCCTATTTTGGGAAAGCTGTATATCCTTCCCGCAACGGGAGAAATGAACAACCACAAAATCACGTTGAAATTCACAAATTCTCGAATTAAGGCGCTCATTTGACTAACAACCCTATCCTCGTCCTCGAGGCTTTTAAGCAATGACAGGATTTCTCTATTTGTTGTTTCTATTTTTAACTTCTCTTCCAGCACGTCGGAAAGTTCGCCAAAGGGTTCTTTATGTATTTTGTATATGTCCCTGTGCCAGCCGCCGTGAAACAACTCGTTCTCTGCAAACACTATGATATTTTCCGTAAGCTTTTTAAAATCCTCATCCTTCTTCATAAAGAAGTTGGCCCCACTTTTTTTTGCCCAGAATTGATTGACAAATTCTGAGGTGCCTGTGAGTATGAGAATTCCCACATCTTTAAAACTCGAATAGCTCCTGATAAGTTGCGTAAGCTGTATGGCATTCATTCTTGGCATCAAATAGTCCACGACAAGCACATCAGGCAAAAAACGAAAGAACTTATTCAAAGCATCAATACCATCAACGGCCGTTTCTACTGTAAATCCTGCCTTTTTCAGTGCAACTTTTAAAGTATTTCTCCACATGCTGCTGTCATCAACTACAAGAACTTTGTTTCTCATCGACAACGCCCCCTCGGCATTTTCAACAGGTACATTAAAGCATATTTATCAGGGTATTCAAATCAATAAATAAAGCGAGCCCGTTTCTACCAAGAGAAATGGCACCACTGAAAAGCCCTTTCAACAATCCGGGTAAGTGTTTTATGAGGAACTCTCCTTCCGAGATAATCTCATCGATAATCAGTGCCATTTCATCGCCATTTCTATCGGAAATCACAAAAGCCCAAAAAGAGTTCCTTTCAGATTTCCGAACTGAATCATCTTTCCCTGTTCCAAACAGCTCTGAAAGGTAGATTGAAGGGATACTTTTATCTCCAAGTTTCAATAACGAATAATCCCCATAATCCACTAATTCAGATGGAGCAAAGCTCAGCGTCCTTAAAATCTCATCGGATTTTATGGCGTATTTTTGATTTGACACTTCAAAAAGAATACAGTTCACTAATGAGAGTGTTAGCGGAATTGCCAGGGTGATGGTGGTTCCTTCGCCACTTTTGCTGTTGAGCAGTACTCGACCACCCATATCCTCAACACCCCTTTTAACGGCATCAAGCCCTACCCCTCTGCCAGAAATCTCGGAAATTCTATCTGCTGTACTAAATCCGGGCAGAAATAGGTAATTTAGAATTTCCTGTGTTGAAAATTTCTTTAGATTTTCAGGCGCTACAAGCTTTTTTTCAACGAGCTTTTCTTTCACCGTTTCGACGGAAATGCCCTCACCATCATCCTCAACGTCGATAAAGATGAAACCGCCTCTATACTCTGCTCTAAGGAAGATGTGACCTTCTTCTGGTTTTCCGCGCTTTTTCCTTTCCTGCGGAGTTTTTATCCCATGGTCTATTGCGTTTCGCAAAAGATGTGTGAGAAGTGGAGCGAGGTTGTCTGCGATGTCTCTGTCTATTTCTACATTTGTTTTTTCCACATGGAGAAGTACTCTTTTTCCCTGCTTTTGGGCAAAGTTTCTAACGGTTAACCTGAAACGGTTAAACAGTTCATCGGCTTTGACTGCTCTGATGGAAATCACCATTCTGCTCATCTCGGAACTCAGTTTTTTCAGATTTTTAACGAGTTTTCTCTGAGTTTCAGGTTCTTTAGACTGTTCCAAAGAAAGCACAAGGTTCGAAAGCTCTGATACTTCGTTTAATACAGTGTCTAATTTGTCACGCTCAACCCTGACATATTTTTCATGCACGCTGGTTTCGCTTTTTGTTTCAAGTTCTTCGGGAATGGCGATAAAGCCTTCAGTTTTTTCAAAAGGCCTTTTGAGTTTCTGAATGGCGTTTTTGAGTTTTGGATGTTCTTTCTTTTCACGTAAATCCATTACTTCATCTACCAATTCACAGAGTTCATTTTTTCCGGCTTTTTTAAGGCCTTTTTTCACATTAACAACCAGTCGCTTCAATTGATTGGGGTTTATGGAAGTGTCTTCGGCAAGTTCTAAGAACTGATTCAATATATTCTGAAAAGCCTCGTTTGCTTCAAAGGGTCTATCGGGAATATTATCTGAACTTTTCGAAAGCTTTTGCGCTCTTTCACAGAGTTTTTTTAGAATTGAAAGCTTTCCAGTGTTATCAAGAGCGGTTTTCAATGATTCAAGGATCTGCAATATGCTATCTAACTTAGTGCGTATATAGGAAGGGTTGTCATGCTGCGCATGTTGAAAAAGTTCTTCAAGTGTGTGCGCGAGTTTGTTAATGAGAGAAATGTGGTTCCTTCTATCACCCATGGCAACCATATTCATTACCAACGAGGAATCACCTTTTATCGTGTGAAAATGCCTCATTATCTCTTTTAGCTTTTCAACAGAAAAATGTTGCTCGATTTCCAGAAGAAGTCGTTCTGTTTCCTCTAAATGTATTTTGGCTTCTTCAAAAAATTCGGTAACGAATTCTTCTGCGAGTTCTCCACCGGGTTCAAGGGAGTCAGCCAAGTTTTCAGCTTTTACAGCTTCAGATAATTTGGCTTTTATTTCATCGATTTTCCTGGCTTTTTCTTTTCCTGATAATATTTCTTCGATTTCGTTAGCTGTCTTCGATTCTCCAAGCTCATAGAGAAGCTTTTTTATCTCGGGAAGAAGTTCCCGGTTGTTTGAAACCTCGTCAAGTAATGTTAGGAGTTTGTTTATTACCTCTTCCCTTTTCATCATCTCACTCTCCAATAGCGAGCTCGGTACTGTCAATGAGCAATTTCGGATCAACGGGTTTCACTAAATAAAAATCGGCTCCAGCTTCTATTCCCCTACGTTTGTCTTCAGGCTTATCAAGGGTGGTTATGACGATTATCGGAAGCTCTTCAAAGGCTTCACTTTCCCTTATTTTTCTTATTAATGTTATGCCATCCATTCCAGGCATGTTCAAATCAGCTATTACGCAGTCAAAATCACCATGCAAAAAAAGCAGATCCAGGGCTTCAGCCCCTTCTACAGCTTCAACAACCTCAAAACCCGCAGATTTGAGGACATAGGAGTGGAATTTACGCGTAACACCCGAATCGTCAACAAGCAATACTTTTGGCATTGAATCACCCCTCTGGCTTCATGTACACGTGAATACCATCGATTTTCCTCATTATAAAGGCTTGTGTAATCCTGCTTAGAAACTCTGAAGCTCCTAAAAAAATGTATCCTCCAGGGTTAAGGGCAAAATAAAAATTTTCCACAATTCGCCTTCGGTCTTCCATGGGAAAGTACATTAAAACATTTCTGCAAAATATGAAGTCGAATCTCTCCAACTCTATTAAATCCCTGTTGTTCTTGAGGTTCAAATGTAAAAATTTCACCTTTTTTCTGGGCGTCTTTTTTATATAATAACCTTCCGAAATCTTTTCAAAATACTTTTTCAAATACGTTTTTGGCACATCTTTTACAGCTCTGTCTTCGTAAATCCCCTTCTTAGCCTTTTCAAGTGCTGCTTTGTCTATATCAATGCCAAAAATCTCAAAATCGTACCCTTGCGGTAGCATTTCCAGCCCAATGATGGATAAGGTATAGGCCTCTTCACCAGTCGAACTGCCAGCAGAAAGGATTCTGATCTTCTCTTTTTTTTCTGCGGCCTCTGGCAGGCACGCCTCTCCAAAGACCCTCAGTTGAGCAAACTCTCTGAAGAAATAAGTTTCATTTATAGTGATAAGGTTGATGAGCTTTTGAATTTCGATACCTCTATTGTCAAATATTTTGAGGAACTTAAGGTAATCTGAAACTGAGGACAGTCCAAGATCTTCCACCCTTTGGTTCACTCTGCGCTTCAAAAACAACAGCTTACCGTCATCCAAATATATGCCACTTTTTCTATAAATAATGTTTCTTAACTCCACAAAGTCATGTATATTAAGTTCCATTTTATTCACTCGCTTTTTTTATCGCCTCTTGCGCTATCTCTTTTAATTCTTCAGAAGGAAACCTGGATAGCATTTCCTTAATGGCTTTAATTCCTCGCTTTGATTTCAAAAGAGCCAAAGCCTCTATTGCACCTATCTGCTCAAAGAAATTTTCACTGTTGAGTAAAGAAATCAACTTTTCTTCACAGTTTTTGCACCCTATTTTTCCAAGGAGCTTGATTGCTTCATACTTGCTCACTGGTGGGATTTTACCTAGAAAGAGCTTCCATACCGCGGAGCATAGCCTTTCTCTTTCAAAGGGTTCGAGCACTTTGTTCGCAACCACATAGCTCTCCATGAGAGCAATTATTTCACTGTGAAAGGGTTCTCCCCTCTTGTCTGTCAGTTTTAGCAATATTTGAAGATAATCACGGTATGGAAATTTTATTGCCAGTTTTAAATAGGGAATAAGAAAAAAGTCTGGAAGGGATTCCGGATCAGGGAAGATTTCATTTACTGCTTTGAAAGAGTCTTCATCACCGATTTTCACAAGAGTCTCAAGACAGGACACAGTCAAAAAGCTATCCTTTGATTCTTTCAATATGGAAAGCACTCTTTCGGTATAATCGTGGGCTTCAAAGTTACCAATAGTTTCTATGGCGGCGATTACGTTGTTCGTATCGCTGTCATCAAGTGCCAGCGAAATTATGTCAATGACTTCGGGGTTATTCATTAGTATTAGCGCGTCCAGCGCGAGCTTTCTGATGTGCTTGTCTTCATCTTTTAACCTTTCTCTTAATACAGAAACCGCACTTCCTCTATGATGGGCCAAAATAACAACTGCAAGATCTCTCAAATGTAACCTATCTTCTTCAAAGAGAGCAGAAACATCTTTTGATACTTCGGGAACATCGAAGCTCTTTAAAGTATCAACAATTGCCTCTGAAACCAGCTCGTTTTCTTCGTTTTTCAGCATCTCGACGAGAACATCAGAAAGATTGAAAATGCTCTGCTCGCGAACAAACTTTAGAGCCCGTAACTTTTCAAAAGAATCATCTGAATTCAAAAGAGCCAGGATATGTTCCCTATTCATTTAGAATCTCAACTCCTGTTACAATTTTGGTATAATGATTATATCACAGTGAGAAACAGAGTCAGGGAGGTATGTTAATGAAGATACTGTTCATAGATGATTCGCGCCTTTCAAGAAGAATAACTTCGAGATACCTGAAACTGCATTTTCCCGAAGCTGAGGTTAATGCGATTGGACCTGAAGACTTAGAAAAGACTCTTGAAAAATCCCAGGAGTACCAGATGGTGATCACCGACCTGCTTATGCCGGGAATTTCAGCTGAAGAAGTAATAAAGAAGATACTAAAAAAAGCCCCAGAAGCCTTTTTGGCTGTTCTCAGCGCAAATGTTCAAGAGAAAATGAAAGAGAAAATGCAGCGACTTGGGGTACAGGTATTTCTTGGAAAACCCTTGACTGAAGAAAAAATAATCACTTTGAAGGAGGCATATTATGCCGGAAGAAAAAATTCTCAATAGTCTGAAGGAAATATTGAGTCTTGGCGCTATTCAGGCTGGGAAGGTACTTGAAGAACTGTCCGGGATGACTGTGGAACTACGGATAACCAAAATTTATAAAGGTGTCTTTGGAAAAAAATTTGAAAAACAGTATTTCCTGATGCGCCAGAGAGTTAACGGCAAACCCTTTAACGCCAGTTTTTATTTTTCCATGTTAGACACGGAATTTTTGAAATTTTTAGCCACCCTTGATTCTTCTGATGCGGTTAGGGATTACCAGGAATACGACCTCGTAGATTCTTTCCTCGAAGTGGGGAACATCATTTCCGGTAATGTAATAGCAGTGTTTGCCGATTTTTTGAATTTGGAACTGGAGTACGAACTTCCCACAATGGTGACCTTCGAAATGGAACCGGAGCTTATGGAAAAAGAATTCTTTTTTACCAAAGTATATTTTGAAATAAAGGAAATCGAAGTTCACGGTTACTTGCTTTTAGCATTCAGCAAAGAGGCATATTCCGCAATCGTAAAAAAGCTGGGAGAGATAATCAATGACTGAAAACTTTGCAGATTATCTGACCTTTTCAATCGCTGAAATAGATAGCAGCGGCAATATACTGTTCAAGAATTCTCGTTTCAAAGCGAATTTCGGCGAAGTTTCAAACATCTTTGAGATCATGAACGAAAATATCAAGAACATAGTTATAGATGCAATGAAACACCGTTACCCTCTAACTTTCTTTGGCAGAAGACACAGGAAAATAGTGCTCAGCAGCCAAGAATACTACACAGTGATTTTTTCTCCAGCCCAAAAAGGACATTATATTGTTGAGCTTCAAAAAAGAAACCTTGAAAACATAAAAGACGAACTTGTGGGAGAAGGCCAGAGAAAAAGCAACATAGTTAGAAAGGTGGAAATTGAGTTTCTAACAATATTGAACAGGTTTCTGATAACAAGAGCTGACAGCTTCGAATTCATATGGGAAACCGGGAAAAAACTTCTGGAATATCGCATTTTAAGCGGCCTTAGGCTGTATGCTGAAGGGGAGCATACGGATATAGGCCATCTCAAAGAACCGGTTGTTAAGAATATCATAGAGGGCAATTCTGAATCCATAGTTCTCGAATACAGTCTTAATGAGGAATCCGAGATTTCTTTCAAACTTCTGGTGGACTTCTGGATTAGGCTTATAAGGCTATATGCTGGTATTTACCGACCTTTAAAGCATGTAAAAGGAAACATGGCTATGGGACCAGCCACTAAAAGAGAAGAGTTCATCAAAGAACTCTCTCTAAGAATGCATGAACTCGTGGAAGAATCCGCTGGAGTGGTAGCTAAAACAAGAAGGGAGCTCTTCAAAAATTATGAAAGTAATGAAATGAAAGAACAGCTTGACGTGATACAAAAAAAACTAACCACATTATGGGATATCCTGGTGGTTTTTGACGAAGCGCTTTCATCCCCGATGCAGGACAGCGAAATTGATCTTCTCAATTTGATAAAGAGCACTGTTAAGATTTTCAGGAGCAAATTACCACCTTCTATCAAAATTGAGCTTCTGCCAGATGACTGGAATCCGCACCCCATCAAAGGGGATAAAGTGAAATTAGAAATCCTTTTTTCCTCGCTTTTAGATCGCGTGCTTGAGAACTTAAAAGAAAAAGAAAAACCATCAGGATTAATAAGTTTCAGCCTTTCAAGCGGAGAAAAGGAATACCTTGTGATTATAAGAGACAATGGCAAAAAAATGGATAGCAGCAAAATAAAAGACATGTTGAATATCCCGGAGTCTCTTGAGAAAGGGTACCAGGCCCTCATACTTCAGTCAATACTCTTTCAGCAAGGGATAGAGCTTTCAGTAGAAACAACTGAAAAGGGAAACAGCTTTATTCTGGTCTTTCCGAGAATCAGAGATTCCTTAAAGTAAAGCTTTTCCCTATTGACATAAGCTGCAAGCTGTTGTAAAATTTTTAGCGTTGGGGACGTGGTGAAGATGGTTATCATGCCGGTCTGTCACACCGGTGGCCGCGAGTTCGAGTCTCGTCGTCCCCGCCAGCAAAAAAAGGGGATCAATTGATCCCCTTTTTTAATACTCTTTATCAAAAAGAAGCTTTGCACTTTCTTCGAGATATTTCAGAATTTCTTTGACTTCATTCAAAGATACAGGCATGTCCTTTTCTTTTTCAAAAGCAAAGCGTGGATCCAGATGTACTATCCTGTGATCCCGAAAAGCCTTTATTTTCCTGATGGTTTCTTCTAAATTATTTTCATCATTCTCAAGTTTATCCAATATCGGAAAAAGCTTTTTTCTGAAAGACTTTAGCACATTACCGCGCAAGAAAAGCCTCAGGTTCTTGAAAGTGTAGCCGCTGTTTTGGAGCAGTTTGACTACTCTAACACAAGCGATCTCAAAAAGAGCCCTTTTAACTGAGGAATCGTCAAGCTTTTCAAGGGCATTTATGATATTATTCAAAATCTTTATCTCTTCCGTAAAGATGGCTTTTCTTCTATAAAAGGCACCAACTGCCTCTGGCTTTAACATCTTCTCTATTTTCATAACTGTATTATATTCTGCAGTTGTTAAAATCGCATTATATGTTATTATTCGTATGGATAAATATGCTTACTTTTATTCGGAACTTTATGATTTCTTTTTACTCTTGAAATTGCAACCACATCTTTTTATATTCTTTTGTGAATAGAATGGAATTGTGTATATATCATAATCAGGGGGTATCTTATGTTCAGAAAAAAGGGTTTCTCACTGGTAGAAATGCTTATCGTTCTTGCGGTTATGGCTACGTTGATTGCGACAATAACACCCGTAGCGATGAACGCCATCCGTAAAGCAAAAGCTGTTCAGGTTGCTTTCAACTTAAAAGTACTCGTCACTGGCATGGAAAATAAAATTCTCCTGGATTCACAAGTACCGGAAAATATCAAAGTCATCGGCAGAGATATCGATGTAACGAACTATGGAGTGGCTTATACTTCTTCAGGTGGTCATTATGTTGTAGTTGCCTTTACTTCCAGCGAAGTTCACTTTGAATCTGTCAGGGAAACTCTTAAGGATGCAACTAACACTTCTTCGGTGATTCCCGGTGATGCTCAATATCTTCCAGGTGGCTTGCAAACAACTTCTAATGCAAAAGTGTTTTATAGAGTAGAATTTGATATATATTGAGTTTTTAAAACAGAAACAGCCCCGCTATGGGGCTGTTTCTGTGTTCAAGACGGGGAATCTTTGAACAGGGGTGGGGTTAGCATGATTTCTATATCATCGGGACATTGAATTCACCGGTGGTTATTGTAGCAGGAAACAAGGACTTTTGGCTTAAAAGAGTCTTACCAGTTTTACGAGCTTGTTTAACTTTTGTGAGACTTTTCACATTTTTTTAAAATTCCTCATCCCCTTGACTGAAAAGCTTTTTAATGGCAGCATAGTAATGAATCATGAAGATGGAGGGATATGATGCGTGTTGTATTAACGCTTGGTGGGCTAGAAACCGTACAAAAAGCACATAAGGTAGCCGATGCGGTAAAGAGATTGCTAAATTGTGATGTTGTCATGGAAAGAAACAAGGCGATAGTTGAGCTTGAATCTCTTGAATCTCTGGAAAGCGTTGACGTGGAAATAAGAAAGTTTGGTTGTAGTATTTTAAAAGTAGAAACGAAAAATTGAGGGTGGCTTTTAGCCACCCCATTTTTTCAACGTTTCAAAGAAGAAGCGCCAAAGACATATGAAAAGTTTGTGTTATCATTAGCATAGATGGGGGTGATATCTTGATGAAAAAGTTGTATAAATCCAGAAAAAACAAGGTGATTGACGGTGTTTGTGGTGGATTAGCCGAATACCTTGAAGTCGACGCAACAGTAGTCAGGTTACTCTGGGCTCTTACAGCTTTTGTGTGGGGTGTTGGTATTCTTTTATATATTCTTGCGATGATAATCGTCCCACGTGAACCCGTAAGCGATGAAGAAAGCGAAAAGGAAGAACCCTTCGAGGAAAAAAGCCCAAATACCAGGGGAAAAACATGGAATGCTGAAAGCGGCGGAAAGCTTTTGATAGCAATTGTTGTAATTGTTATCGGTCTTTTTTTGTTGCTTCCTGGTACCTTCAGCGTCTTTTTCTGGAAGTTCATGCTGGGGCTTATGTTGATTGCCGGCGGTGGTTACATCATCTTAAAATCATTGAGGAAAGAGTAGGATTATGAGATTCGCTCTTGGCTTGTTTCTTATTTTCATAGGCATTTTTATCGTTCTCGGATATTTCAGCCTTGGTTCTCTGCCTAATTTCATTGACAATTTCACATCGACATGGCCTTTGATACTGATTTTTATTGGAATCAGCCTTCTTTCAGGAATAAAGGGGTTAAAATGGCTGAAGTATGTCAATGCCATACTTATACTTGGGTACCTGTTTTTCCTTCTCCTGTGGCCTACTCCCATTAGTTTCACTTATCAATCAGGTACGCGTGACCTGCTCACCAAAGGAGTTTTAAGCCAAGACACTGTGGTAGAGTTGAATATAGATTCCAGCATATGCACCGTGAACATAGAAAAAGTTGAAAGTCCTGCAGAAAACTCAGCTGGTGTTATCGAATATGAAATCTCGGCTGGTGACGGATTTTATGTTAATGAGAATAGTCAAAATAACGTTGTTCAATATAATATAGGAATTAAACACACATGGATCCAGCGTGGAAGAAACAGCTTGATTATCAAACTGTTTCCAGGCATTCTTTATAGGATAACTCTGAAGGGTGGTGTCCTCAAAGGCAATTTAGACCTATCCGGGATAATGCTAGACAGCATGATGATAAATGCCGGTGTGATGGATTTTGATATATCCGTTTCAGATGTGTATCCAATGTCGCTGAAAGCAGAAGGTGGCGTTGGGAAATTCCGGGTTTTTCTTCCTCAAGAAGTTAAAGTTCAGGTTGATATGAACGCCGGTTTAAAAAAGCTCATCATGCGTAATTATGAGGAAACAACCGGTAGTGCAGGTGAAAAAATAATCGGTAATATTTTAGCGAAAGTGAAGAGCTTTTTAGTGTTCAATACCGGTATACTCTGGCTTGAATTTTCAAATTAAAACTCTCAAGGCTTTTGGTTTAACGCTTATCTTCAAGGGTAATGTACCTATGATTTCTCCGTCTATCTCAAACATAACTTTCCTTCCATCAGCTGAGTGAATTTCCGCATATTTCGCCGGGGTTTCAAAGACAGTTGGCACGCTTATATGCTGGCCTTTATATATCTTTGGAAAATGATACAACAGCCTCAATTTACTCATTTTTTCAATACCCATTACATCTAATTTGCCATCATCAGGCACAGCTGAAGGACAGGCTTTCATACCACCACCGAAAAACTTTCCATTTCCAAAGGCTACAAGGAAGCAGTTTATCGGTCTTTCTTTTCCATCAATGTTGAGACTTAGAGAATAGCTCTTTGCCTTTATAAATTCGATGAGAAAAGACATCAAATAGGTTAACTTGCCACGCACTTTTATCTTTGATTTGTTCATTCTCGCAGTAACGTCAGCATCAAAACCCGCACCAATAACGTTGATGGCATATCTTTTCTGTTGTTTTCCTTCAAAATTTCTGTACTCAACTTCTAATACATCGCTCAAAAACACATTATCTCCAGCGATTTTTTTTACCATGACTTCGTAATTATTGGGAATGCCAAAGGTCTTTGAAAAATCATTTCCGGTTCCAACTCCTATCATGCCAACCGGTATATCTGCCCCAGAAAGCATAACCCCATTAACTACTTCGTTCAGCGTTCCATCGCCGCCTACGCTGACTATTTTTCCATAACCCCTGGCCTGACGTGCTATTTCTATGGCGTCGCCCGGAGCTTTTGTGAATTTCTCATCGTAATCTCCAAGCTCCTTTTTTAAAAGCGATTGAATTTTCTCTTTATAATCACTGAGCGCTTTCCCATTTGAAGCCATTGGATTGATAACTACAAGGACTTTCATGTCACCACTCCTTTGTGAGTAATGTACAAATTGTAGCATTTTACCTATTTTTATCAATTCTCCTGCGAAGTTCATGGGCAATAAAAGAGGCAACATCTTCAGCGAAGGTTCCGGGTCCAAATCCAGCATCATACCCCAATTCTTTTGCAAGTTCATGTGTTATCCTCGCACCGCCAGCGATGAGAATAACCTTATCACGAATTCCTTCAGCTTCCAGAAGCTCTACAAGTTCTGTCATGTTCTTTATATGGGCATCTTTAGCTGTAACTGTCTGAGAGACGAGAAGAGCATCGGCATTTAATTCTATCGCCTTCGCTACGAATTCTTCATTTGAAACCTGGCTTCCCAAATTGTGGGCTTCAAACATTTCATAACGTTCCAGACCGTAGTGCCCGGCAAAACCCTTCATATTCATTATGGCATCTATTCCCACCGTGTGCGCATCTGTACCTGTTGTCGCACCAATAACGATGATTTTTCGACCGATATTTTCACGTATAAAGTTGTCTATTTCCTGCATGCTCATTTTTTTAACGGTAATCTTAGGCACTTTTATAGCGGTATAATCAACGCTGTGTACACACTCTCCATAAGCTACAAAAAAGGTAAAACCCGGCGTGAGCTCTTTCCAGTAAACAATTTGAGCATTATTCAAACCCATTTTTTTCATCAATTGCTTCGCTGCCTCTACTGCTTCCGGACCAGCTTTTACGGGCAGGGTGAAACTAAGCTGTACCTTTCCATCATTCATCGTATCTCCATAGGGTTTGACTGCTTTCAAATTCAACGTCCTGTCAAAGTTCCTTTTTTCCATGGAATAGAGTCCACTCATGCTTTTTCACCTTCCAGCATTTTCGGTATGAATAAATTGAAATAATTTTCGGTTTTTTCGGCAACACCATCTAATCCCCTACCACCATTACGGCTTCGTTTTATATCGGCAAAGATTCCCTTTTCCAGAGCACCGAACAATCCCAGTTTTTTTATCTCTTCAAGCAGTTCAGTGGCTTCATGAAGCACTTGATTCGCCCTCCGATGAACTATTCCATCTTCTTTGAACTGTATCTCATCGCCTATATTTCTCAGATTGTTGAAAATATATCTGGCATTCTCTATTGATAGGTAGCGGTCTGACATGAACGGGGTATGTATCGCTTCAGTGAGCATGCCCAACAATTGTATTCCCTGTTTTGTCCAGATGGAGATAACATTGAAAAGAGCGTCTTGAATATGCCCCCTGAAAATATTGCCCGTCATATATTTTGTTGGCGGCATGTATTTTAGCGGTGCCTCTGGAAAGATTTCTCTTGCCAGCTGAGCCTGTGCCAATTCGAAAAGAAATCCATTTTCTATTTCAGGATTCATTTCAAAGGCGTGACCAAGACCCATTTGCTCTTCTGGAATACCTGCAATAAGAGCGAGCTGTTCGTTTATGAACTGTGATGCAAGTACAGTATGAGCCGCTTCATAGGCATCAGCCGTTGTGAGATAGTTATCTTCACCGGTGTTGATTATAACCCCAACAAAACCATTTATTATTCTCGAGAAGAATTGGTCAATCATCGTCCTCTGCATGTTTATATCCCTGAAAAGGATTCCATATAAAGCGTCGTTGAGCATGACATCAAGCCTTTCAAAAGCTCCCATGACAGCTATTTCCGGCATGCACAGGCCGGAACAATAATTGCATAGCCGAATATATCTTTCCACTTCTTCACCCACTTCATCAAGGGCTTTTCTCATAATCCTGAAGTTTTCCTGAGTAGCAAAAGTTCCGCCAAACCCTTCCGTTGTGGGGCCATAAGGCACATAATCCAACAAACTCTGACCAGTTGATCGTATTACTGCTATTATGTCAGCTCCTTGCCTTGCAGCCGCTTGAGCTTGAACAACATCTTCATAGATATTGCCGGTGGCCACAATAACATATAGATAAGGCTGAGGGCCTTCACCAAGCCTTGCAATCAAGTTCTCTCTTTTTTCTCGGTTACTTTTTATAATAGCAATGCTTTTATCTACCAATGGCTCAAGGACTGCTTTTATACTATCCACATTGCGCATTGGAAGCTCCGTTATGTCCAGCTCGCCTCTTGAAATCCCTTCGGCAATTTCCTGGGGAGAAAGACCTGTTTCGAGAATGGCATTTCCCAAATAAAGGCTTATACCATCACCAAGTAGTCCCTTCTCCTTTATCTTATCAACAACAACGTTAGGCAAGGGTATCCCAGCTTCGCTTACGCCATCAATACCTAAGAGACGGCATATCGTTCTCTCTACGCTGACAGTTGTATGATGTTCCACAAATTTTTGAACATCAGAAGCTATATCTCTCGCCAATTCTCTAGCACGATTTACTTTATTGAAATCCAGGCCTAATTTACTGCTTGCAGTCACAGCGTTATTCCCCCTTTAAAAGCTTTCTCTTTGCCTTTTTTATTATTTCTTTGTCCAATCCAAATATCTCAGCTATTTTGAGTGCTTCATGCGGCACTTCCCCAAGTTCGTCTTTCAATTCTACCAACGAATAGTCAACGTATTCAACAAGAGATACAGGCGAGTCGAGCTTTTCAGGTAACTTTTCTCTCAAACCCTTTACACGGTAATGCCTTAATCCTTTTTCAGCGATGCCACTGTAGTGCGTTGTTATCATTGTGTAGCAACAACTATTAGAAAAAAATTCTGAAATGGAGCTCACCAATGCCTTGCCTTCATCAGGGTTTGTATTCCTCGCGAGTTCATCAAAAAGTATAAGCCAGCGTTCTTTTACATGCTTTATTGCCTCTTTCAATTCCAATACTTCAGCAGCGAAAGAAGAAAGACCTTTTTTATACGATTGATAGTCTCCCGAAAAAAAGAAAATCCCTTCAAACGGTACCATCTCAGCTTCTTTTGCAGGAACATAAAAACCGTATTGAAACATCAGCTGAGCAAGTGCAATAGTCCTCAAGAGCACTGTTTTTCCGCACATGTTGGCGCCTGTGATTACACAAACACCTTTTTTTATCAGGAGATCAACAGGCTGAAATTCTCTATGGTGAGGCCTGAGAATTTCTTTTATTTCGGGGTTAAAAAGCCCTCGAAATCTCACGGTTTTAGTTGAAAGCATAGGACGACTCAAGTTATACTTCTGAACTAGAACAGCTTTTGCCTGAAGAAAGTCTATTCTCGCTATGAGCTCTACTATTGCAGTTATTTTCTCTATGTTATCGCGAAATTCTTTTGATAGTTTTTGCCTTATTTTGTGTTCCAGCTCCATTTCCTTGAGTTTTAAGGTTTTTATTCTTTCCTGTATGTCATCTTTTGCCTGGCTAAGATTTGCTATTGCTCTTTTTTCCTGCCTAATAGCGGTAAGTTCGCTTGAATAAGCACTGTATATATGAAAGTTTCTGAGTTTAAGTCCTTCTGGATCTAAAAGATTCAGAAGTTCATTTGCGACTATCTTTGGCAAGAATTCAGGGAACTGTATATTTTCTCTCAAATCTTCATAAGTGAGCAAAAAGTCCTTTAGCTCAAAGAGGTCTATATCGTCCAGTTCTTCTCCTTGTTTAAGTCTTTCAATAGTTCCTGATATATCCTTTAACAGCGACAATCTTTGTTTGAGTTTTTTCAGAACATTTTCGTCACTGAAGTGCTCGATGAACATGGAAAGTTCTTCGAGCTCTTTTTCTATCAAACCGGGTTCTTTCATGAAAGCAAGCTCTTTTAGCTTTCTTCTGCCAAAACCTGTTTTTAAATCCAGTTGGTTGATAATGAATTTGAAGCCTGTGGCTTCGAAGAGTTTCTCTCTATCCAAGGTTTTCACCTTCCATAACATCTATGACGGGAATGTCTAAAAATTTTCTGAGAATATTCAGAATCTCCACAGAATCGAGGCTGTATCCGGTGGGTGAAAAGGGATTAAAAGTGACAGCAATAAGTCTGGGACTTCTCAATACTCTGAGCTTCCCACCGCTGTTAAAAAAAAGCTCCGTAATTTCTGGGGAAAGGAACACTTTTGTGTAATCTTTAACTACCAGAGTTACATCTTTTTGAAGACCCCTATCAATAAGACGCCTTACGAAGCTCTCTGTAAGTGAACCTGAAAGGTAGAGTTTGCAGCCCTTTTCCAGTCGATCCAGCACGAGAGCAGTGTTGTTGAGAACGGTTCCAACCGGTAATTTTTCAAAGACACTATCTTTTGCCAACCAAATACCTTCACTGAGTTTTTCGAAATATTCAGCCATAGGATCAACAGGCAATTTCATTAACCCAATTACATGAAGGGTCTTTTTCACAATTTCACTGGGATTCAGAGAAAGTGCTGCACCAGTTGCCAATACCACACCTTCACATAAAAAGGGCGAACCAATACTACGCCTTGATAGGGCCCCATCCAGTAGAAAAAACTCCATTCCGCATGTTTTAGCGACTTTCATCAGTTCTCTTATCCCATACAAAGTGGACGGACCGGACAGCATAACTTTTCCATTCTCAAGAGCCCTTGAAAGCACCACTCTTCCAAGAGCTGTTCGGCTATCGCTTACCCATAAGACATCAGAGAGAAATTTTTTCTCTTTGTAATGGACCTCGCTGGTAGCGAAAAGGTCACCTTCGTGTATGATGATTTCAGGTTTTGGGGTGAGTGTCACCTGATCGACACTTTCCCCATCGAGTCCAATAGAAGTAAGGCAAAGAACACGCCTTGGATTCTCGCGTTTTATGAGCTTTACAATATAACGCAGGCTTTCGGTTTTTCCGGTATTTTTCTCAAGCCCTATTACTGAAAGGCTTTTTAGCTTCAAAATTTTATCAATGAAGCTTATTCTTCTTCATCCTCTCTGAATAGAACCAGAGCCTGCCCGGTAAGTGCTTTTTCGCCTTTTTCGTTTATAACATCTGTTGACAAAAGCAATCTGGATTTTTCTTCGATCTTTTCCAGCACTTCAATTCTTATTTGTATTTTTTCACCGATGTAAACAGGCCTTCTAAAGGTCGCGTCTTGCTTCAAATATATCGTTCCCGGACCGGGAAACTTCCTGCCAAGAACGGCAGAAACAAGCCCCAAAGTCAGAATACCATGGGCAATCCTGGCTTTGAAAATACTTTTTGCCGCAAAATCATCGTCGAGGTGAATAGGGTTGTCGTCCCCGGTGATTTTCGCAAAAGACTTCACCATTTCATCGGTTATAACACGCTCTTCAGTATATACGTATCCGGGCACTATTTCAGCGTATTTCATTTTTTGCCCTCCTTCGTTCTTTCCAGCGCATTATTCTTTCGCGTCTTTCGAGTTCTGTGGGTTCCAGATTTATTTGCTTTCCATCGAGTAATTTTGCTACACCGCTTAATTTGTACTTTGCTCTGTATTCAGAATCATCAACATCGCTATCCACATCTTCTGGCTCATGGTATGTTGTAAGAACGCCTTCGTAGTTTCTCAGCACCACCGTCCGGTCTGACTGCGAAACCATATATTGTGGCATAACCCTGATCTTCCCTCCACCACCAGGAGCATCAACAACGAAAGTGGGAATACAAAAACCCGATGTATGACCAATCAAAGCCTCCATTATGGCAATGCCTTTTCTTATCGAGGTGCGAAAATGAGAGATGCCTTTTGACATATCACATTGATAGAGATAATAAGGTCTAACTCTTATCTTAACAAGCTGATGAACCAATTCCATCATAATGTAGGGGCTATCATTTATTCCCCTAAGAAGAACGCTTTGATTTCCGAGGGGAATACCGGCGTCTGCCAACGTTTCACAGGCCTTGCTTGATTCGGGAGTGATTTCCTTCGGGTGGTTAAAATGTGTATTTACCCAAATTGGATGATATTTTCTAAGCATGTTCACAAGACTGGGAGTTATTCTTTGTGGCAAGACTACCGGTGTTCTGGTACCAATCCGGATTATCTCCACATGGGGGATTTTTCTCAACTCTTTAAGTATATATTCGAGCACCTCATCCCCCAACAACAAGGCATCTCCGCCTGATAACAGCACATCTCTTACTTCCGGGGTTTCCCGGATATATTCAACGGCGGCATCGATATCTTTTTTTGATCTCGGACGGTCTAATTGACCGGCAAAACGCCTTCGAGTACAGTGGCGGCAATACATTGAACACTGGTCAGTAACCAGCAAAAGCACACGATCGGGGTATCTATGGGTTAAACCCGGTACAGGAGAATCTTCATCTTCGTGCAATGGATCAAGCATATCCCATCTGCCTATTTGGAGTTCCTTCTCCGTAGGCACTGCCTGTCTCCTTATGGGGCACCTGGGATTGTCAGGATCCATAAGAGTGGCATAATATGGAGTGATAGCCATTCTTAATGTTTTCAGACAGTTTTCGATACCGAGAGCCTCTTCATCGGTGATATTTATCACCTGTCTGAGACCTTCAAGGGTTGTTATCCGATTTCTGACTTGCCATTTCCAATCGTTCCAATTGTCTTTAGAAACGTCTTTCCAAATAGGAATCTCTCTATAATCTCTCATATAAACCCTCCATTACTGATATAATTTTTCGAAGAGTTCTCTTATTTCAGGTGCTTCCCGAAGAATGTTAAGACTTAATTCTGCATGTCCCCGGGCATAGCCATTGCCGATAATCATCGTGATGTCCTTTCCAACTCCTTCAGCTCCAAGAGCTGCTCTTGTAAAGGAAGTTGCCATACTGAAAAAATAAACCGTTCCCAGATCTTTTGCTATCAATATAGATGACATCTCAGTACCTTCGACGTTTACATTGTTTATCACAACATCGCAGAGTTCACCATTAGTAGAGGTTAACACCTGTTCATAGACCTCTACGGGTTTTGTGGCATCGGCTATAATAACCTCATCCGCCAGCCCTAATTTTTCAATCCTGTTTGCATTTTCTTTTGAGTATTCTACGACTATAACTTTTCCGGTTTCTCCAGCATTTTTTTTAGCCTGGTAGGAACAGAGAACACCGGATTTTCCTCCACCACCTATTATTCCCACAGTCATGCCTTTTTTTACAAGCCGCTCTACCTGAGCAGGAGCGCCTGCTACATCGAGCACAGCCAGAGCCAGCCTATCAGGGATATCTTTTGGAAGTACAGCATATACGCCACTTTCAAAAAGGATTGCCTTCCCTTCAATATCGACCTGATCGGTATTTATGTTTATTTTTTTTACGCGGTCAATTCGCAACGGGGTAAGTGACAGTGAAACAAGCGTGGCTATCCGGTCTCCGATTTTTAAATCCAGATGGGCAAGGTCGGGACCAATTGCCTCAACCGTGCCTATCAACATGCCGCCAGAGCCTGTCACTGGATTTTGAAGTTTTCCACGTTCTTCGACTATTTTTTTGATCATTTCTGATATCTTGTCCTTGTCGTTTCCACAGGCATTTTTTATTTGCGTAAAGCTAGCAGAATCCACGTTCAGTGTCTGTACATTTATGAGAATTTCATTGGAATACAATTCCATGGTGTTGTCTATCTTTTTAGCGGCCTGTGGTAGAAAACCCTGCGGTTCTACAACTCTATGGCTTCCGAAGGGGCATCCTTTTTTCATTCCATTACCTCCTATTTCTTATTTTCAAAATGCTCCTGGCCTCATCAGGTGTAGCAATCTCCCTGCCAAATTCCCTTGAGATTTTGGCAACTCTTTCGACAAGCTGGGCACTTGATTTCGCCAATTCTCCTTTGCGGTAATAAATATTGTCTTCAAACCCCACTCTAACGTGTCCCCCCATGGCAATGGCATGAAGTGCAAGGGGCAATTCATGACGTCCTATTCCTGCGACACTCCATGTACTGCCATCGGGGATGCAATTCACAAGATAGACAAGATCGTTTATCGTTGCGGGTATGGCACCGGGGACACCCATGACAAAATCGAAATGCAGAGGTGGAGAAATCAACCCTTTTTTAACCAATCTCAGGGCATTTTCAATCATACCTCGTTCGAACACCTCAATTTCCGGTTTGATCCCCCGATTTTTCATTTCCATCGCAAATTTCTCCATATATTCCTGGGGGTTAGCGAAGATGTCGTTGCCAAAGTTACAGGTTCCTGTGGAAAGTGTTGCCATCTCGGGATTTATATACAAAGGTTGTATTCTCTCTTCTATGCTGTGCCAAACCGCGCCACCAGTAGAGGGCTGAACAATGATATTACACTTTCTCTCTATCTTTTCTTTTATTTCCCTGTAAACCTCCATGTCCTGAGTAGGCGTACCATCACTCTTCCTTGCATGGATATGCACAATAGAAGCACCGGCAAGGAAGCATCGAAAAGCTTCTTCGGCAATTTCATCTGGCGTTATGGGTAGATTGGGTTGCTGTTCACGCGTAACTTCGGCACCGGTAATCGCCGCTGTGATTATAAGCTTCTCCAATATGTTCATCCCCCTTTTCTCTGCTTGTTTAACGGAACTACGCATGTTCCTGAAGCCCTGCACACAACAACAGGATCTTCAAGAACTTCCGCTGCAGAATCGGAAATGTCTGAGCGCGCTTGAATGACCTTTTTGGCTTCAAATATAATCTTCCTTGATGTTCTGCCAACATGAACGATTTCCCCGGTTGCTTCAATGTAATCACCAGCGTATACAGGAGCCAGAAATTCTACGTTGTCGTAAGCACGAAAGAGACCTTCATCACCATCGTTACGAATGAGCAATTCTGTGGCCACATCACCGAAGAGTTGAAGAATTTTGGCGCCATCAACAAGATTTCCACCGTAATGAGCGTCGTGTAGGCTCATTCTAACCCTGATAACAACCTTTTTCATCAACATATACCCCCTTATTAACATTTTGCTTTCAATTACGCCGTTATTCAACACTAAATAGAGGGAATTATCACCGAATTAAGGCGGGAATTATTATCTATATCTCTTATGCTTATCGGATTATGGAAACGCTTTTCACAGCCCGAAAATTTCACTTATTGTCTTTGAAAGTTTTCTTAGCGTTTCTTTTCTAAGTGTAATAACATTGTTGAACACATCAATATCAATTAGCGAAGCTTTGAAGAGCAAATTTATGTGGTAAGAAATAGTGGATTTGTTCAAACCTGTAAAATCCGCAAGCTCTTTTTGAGTCGAGGGCTTTGTGGCAAGATATCTTAGAATTTCAAAACGTGAATTGTCTCCAATCGCTTTTAGAAGATTGTTTAACTTATATTCTTGTGGAATCTTTCTTATAAAATCCTTTGTTATTTCTTCGACACCCATTATAAGCAGGTGAAAGGTTGGATAACTCATTAACCCTGAATTGCTTCTTGGAACAGAATTTTGAAGTGTAACGTATAGCGGCCGGGAAGCGTCTGGAATCAGATCGTAATAATCCAGATAGTTCGAAATGGAATTCTTGATTACTTTTGGGTCTGTCGAAGAGAAGAAATCGTTTACCTTACGAAGATTTTTACTTCTCAAACCTGTTTTTTCATAAATTTTCAGAATCTTTCTGGTGTTTGAAGTAAGAAATTCTATAGCTTTCACCGGGAAGAGAAGTAACTGATTGACAAACCACTTTGAATCCGCACTTATGCCTTCGATTTCTTCTACTTTCTCCGTTACAGTAAAGGGAGAAGTTTCCAGTAATTTTTTTAACTCCTGGCTTTTCATATTCAATCTGCGAACAGCGAGAACTGTGATAAAACGATCCCTGATTATTTCCATCAAATCCGGAGTGAGCTCTATGGATTCTTCAATTTTAACAGCAGTGCCATCTACCATTTTATGTTTTACAGGAAAGAGGACAGGAGATATGACGCCAAATTCGTTCATGAAGGTAGTATAGATGCGAGTTGACCAATCTGATTCCTTCAAAATCGCATTGCGGAAAGCCAGTAGTTCCGGCGTCGGGTCGAAATCCACCCCAAGCGATTTCAGTGATTTTCTAACTGGTTCTGAATGAAAGGCATAGTAAATCGCCATCATAAGATCGTATATTTCGAAATACCCTGCTACTATCTTCATCTATTGTCCTCCATTCTCAAAAAGGCGTTGTCTATATCCCTTATTATCTTTCTCAAATTATCCTTGTTAAGTGAATAGTAAACTTTTCTACCTTCGTTTGACTTCTTAAGAACTCCAAGCTTTCCAAGTGCAGAAAGATGGTGAGATATGGTTGCTTTGGAAAGCCCACAAAGCTCTGCAAGTTGTGCTACATACATGGCTTCGTCTGAAAGCGCTTTTAGAATGCAAAAACGTGTCCTGTCCGATAAATTTCTCAAGAACTCCTTCAGAAGGTCGGTTTCATGATTGTGCTTTGATAATTCAATGCTCAGGGAATTTCCCAAAAGGAAAAGAGTTCCCTCATCGAATTTGACGGGAGCGGAAATAAAATCCGGAAGAAGGTGTTGAATAGAAAGGATAACACATCCTCCAAGGGGGGCTCTGGATAGATGTTTTAATTGCTCCGTGAGCATAGCTCTGGAACGGTCGTGTGTCAATATGCTCAAACTTTCATGTGCAGTACTGGTAATGGCATTTCTGAGCCCGCTATTAATGTACGACTGCAACAACTTTTCCAGAGCTTCGCTAAAGATCTCTCTTGTGTGTTGAGGGAATATCAGTAGTTGGGTGAGAAACCATGTAGAAGACCTGGAAAGCACCCTTTGATTCTGTAAAAAATCAAGGAATCTATCCCTTGAACAACTCTTTAAAAGATGTTGTCTATCTCCGAAGTGCTTGCTGATAACAGAAGAAAAGAACCTGGATCCCAGCTTTTCAAAATTGTTGAGACTTTCTATTGTTTCCTCAAGTGTGATAAAACTGCCATCTTCAAATTCTTCTCCTGCAAAGAGAAGGAAATTCTCTCCAAGTTCTGAAAAGGTTGAAATAAGTGTTCGTGTGTTCCAGGCTGCTGTATTGGCGATATCGTGTATAAAAGCATCTATCCCGGTGTTTATATGGCCGGAAGGATCATTAGGGATTTTGCGGCTATTATCGGTGATTAATTTCGATATTGCTATGAGTTCACCCAGTTCGACCCACACTAATCTCACACTCATAATATCCTCCAGTTAGATATACATCTAATTATAGCATCAAAATGTTGCTTCTATACCTTGTTGTATTTTCTTTTTGATGCCCTATATGCTTAATTATAGAATTTTTTTGCTGATTTTCTTGGAATTTTCTTGTATTTCTCTTTATTGCACTAAATAAGGGTTTTAGAGGATTTACAAACATTATGTTAGACCGTCATCGGTTGTTAACATTACGGGTTTGACAACCATCGAACATAGTGTTATTATAATTTCGTCAGGGATTACTAGAGTTGGAGGGATGGATATGAAAAACAGCAAGACTGTAAATGTAAAGAACATTCAGGAAGAAATTGAAAAGGTCAAGATTTCGTTAATCAAAAGCGGCGCATTTATAAACCTTTAAACCCCCTTGAACAACAAGAGCACGAGAGAACCGAATAAACAACATGCAACACCCCCCCTTTTTCCCCACGGAGAGTTTAACGGGCCTGAGAAGGCCCTATTTTTTTGCTGCTATAATAGAAGTTGATTCGGGGGTGATGTATTGAAATTACAAAAAAAGATAGAAATTTATCTGCTGGCTATTTCTCTTCTTCTGGCCCTCATAGCTGGACTTTTGTTATTTGATATCGTCATTGACCCTCTTTTGAAGTCTTACTTTGCCATTCAGTCGCAAAGGGAAGAAACGCTTCAACAAAGCAGAGAAGTTCTGAAGGAACTCTCCCGGCTGGAATTTTCCATTAAGGGATTTTATTATTTGAATTCTGTATTTCCTTCAAATGCAGAAGAATTAGATGAAAAGACAAAATATAACTATGTTTTTGACTATGAAGACAAAGGGGATTCATACAATGTCAAAATAAGGGGTAACGTTCCTCTGTCATCCAGCAAAAAGCTCATGGAGGAATTCAACTTAGAAGGGAAGCTTTATTCTACGGATGAAGGGTTCTTGTATCTTTTTCCCATCAAGAAGGTATATTGATCGATGCTCCTTGAAGCTGGTTCTTAAATCATCAGATGGGCTTTCATTTACATAATGTTTTTCGAAGGTTTCCGTAAAGCAACCGGGGCAATTCTATGTCAAGGTCATAGTCATAGGGTCTGCTCGTAACCAGATGGCTTTTGGCCAGTAAATAGGGTTCTGAATTTTCAACACAAAGGAAAGCCTCAACTAATATAAACCCCCCCTTGTATATTCCCGTGTATTTGTTGGCCCTTACGACTACTTTTATTTCCTGTCCTGCCTTTTCAGAGAATTTTAGCGTTAGAAACTCTTTCTCGTTACTTTTGATAAGTGAAATAACTTGCCCATATAGAATAACGAGGTTGTAAGTCTTCATTTTTCCTCCCTTCTTTTTTCCACGATTAACATGCTATCATTATTACTGAATATATTGAATCGAGGTGTAGCATGGAAAAGCCAAAAGTAGCTCTTATTGCACACGACAAAAAGAAAATCGATCTCATAATGTTTGTCAAAGAAAACATAGAAACCTTCAAACTTTGTGAATTACACGCTACCGGGACTACCGGCAAATTTCTAAGAGAAAAATTGAATTTGCCGGTCAATGCGGTGCATTCCGGCCCTCTGGGAGGAGATATTCAGATAGGTTCACTCCTCGTAGAGGGAAAGATGGATTTTGTCATATTTCTCAGAGACCCTTTAACCGCTCAACCTCATGAACCCGATATTTCCGCTTTGCTGAGGGTTTGCGATGTACTCAATATTCCATTGGCTACCAACCTTGCAACAGCAGAGGCTCTGGTGGTTGAAATCAAGAGCATTTTAAAGAGCTCAGAGCCCTGAAATAGCCAAAATAGAAGCCGGGAACAGTGAATATTTCCCAAAAGCTTCTTCTATTTTCAAAGAGATGGGTACCAGATCTTTTTTGGTATCTAGAAGGTTGAGCTGTTTAGACAGTGAACTGGAGGGTTTGAGCCTGTTGCATGAAACCCCTAAAGCCCTTACAGGTTCCCCGTCCCAGAGCTCTTCAATCAACCAGTAAAGTACTTGATTCATCCTTTGAGTGTCCGAAAGCGGAAAATTCAACTTTCTCGATGTTCTAACTACGCGGAAATCCGAATATTTCAAAAACAAACTAACGCCTTCCGCCTCAAATCCTTTTCTCCTCATCCTGTAAATCACCCTGGTTCCTAAAAAACACGCAACCCTGTTTATGAGTTCACCCTCATCTATATCCCTGGACAAAGTCATTGAATGGCCAATAGATTTCGGGAAAGATTTCTTGAAAAACTCGGTACGTGAAAATGAATTAGTTAAAAGGGCTTTTTTCAAACCAAGCAGGGCATTCCCAAAATTACTATAAAGAAAGAAGTCATCAGCTTCAATGAGATCAATGGCCTTTTTGTATCCGTAACTTGAAAGCTTTATCAGCGTATGAGGCCCAACACCCGGAATATCTTTTATGTTTACGTGCTTTAGAAACTCCCTTTCCGACCCTTGGCAAATCACAACGAATCCGTTGGGTTTCTTGAAATCACTGCCAATCTTTGCCAACATGGGATTTGAGGCGATACCGATTGAAGCAGTTAAGCCATATTCTCTCATCAATTTCAATTTAAGGTTCTTTAAGTGAAAAAGGGCCTCTTTTAAATTTTCAAAATGTGAGAGGTCTATATAAGCCTCATCAATACTGGCAACTAAAATCTTTGGAGAAACACTGTAGAGAAGTTTCATGATTTCTCTGGACACATACTCGTATTTCTTAGCATCAACTTCTACAAAAATGGCATCAGGACAGAATTTTGAGGCTTCATAGCCAGACATACCAGAACGAACGCCTTTTTTCTTTGCTTCATAACTCGCTGTTGTAACCACTGAGTGCCTTAAGCCCCTTCCAGTAACGATAATAGCCTTTCCTTTCAGCTGAGGGTTTGAAGCCTGTTCAACACTCGCAAAAAAGGCATCCATGTCAATGTGTGCCACATAATCAAGCGTACTACCACCCTCCTGGCTTGGCACAATACCATTTTTTCAGATCATCATGATATTCAAGAACATAAGAACCGCGAGAACTGATGACAGAAAAATAATACACAGATCTGCTACCCTTATTTTCTATCCAAAGATATGCGATGCTGTTGATATAAATTTTTATACCATCATAACTAAACCTAACCGGATAAAAACCATTTTCTCCAAAATAAACCACTACTTTTATTGGCCTTTTTTCCTTCAACATATTATCAACTCACATATTGAATTATAAATTATGGTATAAATTAGTATATCATCATTTAGAAATTGAAATCAATAAATGGCAACTCAACCAGGAACTATTTTCATGCTTTTTCAGAAATGTAATCCAAAATAGCTCATTTGATGAATTTATCTGAATAAACCGAAGAAAATTTTGTTAAAATCAATATAGAATGTCGAGAACCAAGAAGCCGAGAAATCGAGATTCGAGAAACCGAGAATCCGAGAGCTGGGTTGCGGGAATCGAGTTACGATATAGGTTACTAGCAAAAGGGTATAGGGTTTAGTTTTTAGGGTTTAGTAAAAACCAGACTCAAGACCCCAGACCCGTATTCTAAAACCCGAATCTTAAGAGCAGGGTCTAGGGTCTGGTTGTTGGGGTCTGGATGTTTTCTCTCGCAACTC
>Ga0209834_10000368_pt1 | contig 27779 bp, 24 predicted proteins | sample Mar14236cmmetaG_FD_184134 | JGI IMG/M metagenome (GOLD analysis project Ga0209834, IMG submission 184134) | Marine hydrothermal vent microbial communities from Guaymas Basin, Gulf of California to study Microbial Dark Matter (Phase II) - Marker... ...
AGATGGCCCTGATGAGCCGGTTTGTCTTTTGCAAAACCGTTCCTCAATTCGATATAAAATCCAAGATCATCCAGAATGGCATCGCCAAGCGGTACAAATCTTTGCTTGTTTCCCTTACCGATTACATCGATCAGGCATTTTTTCAAATCGATATCATGCAATTTCAATGAGGCCAGCTCTGCCCGCCTGATTCCCGACAGATACAGCAATGAGACCATCATATAATCGCGCCAGGCCAGATAACTGTCCCTTTCAACCAGTTCGAACAATTCCGCCGCCTCTTTCTGCGAAAGAAAATCGGGGACTTTTTCCGAGTATTTAAGTTTGCTGAGTTTGCAGATGTACTTTGTATTTTTCTTTTCATACTGAAGATATTGCTGGAAACCGGACAAAGCCGATATAAAACCGGCCAAAGTGCGGACCGAAATCGATTCCTGCCTTCTTCCGGCCAGATATTTCCTGAGCAGAATCGAGTTGATATTCGGGTCGGGAGCGGTCGTCCCGTATTCGTTTTCGAGAAATTCCACCCAAGGCGCCAGGCTGGCTCGATAGGTTTTTATTGAGCCGGCCGACAGACCGCGTTTTTCCGCCAGATATTTAAAATAGTTGTTCAGTGTCTTTTTTAGCATGCTTCAAAATAGGTGATATTATAGACAACGTCAAATAAAATTGATTATGCCGAATTGACGGGTATTGACGACCTATTAATTTTCCTGATAGATCTTATGCTTGCACTCCGGGCAGGCCAGATACGGTCCTCGTTTCTGCGAGACCTTTTCAAGCATGTAGCCGTTGCCGCATTGCGGGCAGGTGGTATTGGAAGGTTTATACCAGGTTACAAAGTCGCATTTGGGATAATTGCTACATCCGAAAAACTGTTTGCCGCGTTTCGATCGTTTCTCGACAACATCGCCCCCGCATCCATCTTTTGGGCATTTTACCCCGGTCGATATCGGTTTGGTGTTCTTGCATTTCGGATAAGCCGAGCAAGCCAGAAACTTGCCGAAGCGCCCGGTTTTCACGACCATCGGGGAACCGCATTTGTCGCATTTTTCGTCGGTTTCGATATTTTCTTCACCGCCGTTAAGCGGTTTAGTGGTTTTGCATTCCGGGTAAGCCGAACAGGCCAGAAAACGCCCGTTACGTCCCCACTTGATGACCATCGGAGAACCGCAGTTTTCACACTTTTCTTCGGTAGCCTCGGTCAACGATTCCTTGATTTCTTTCTGTTTGGCCGATAAGGCATCGAGACGCCTGTCGAACGGACCGTAAAATTCACGGACCACATCAACCCAGTCCGATTTGCCGGTTTCGATCTGATCCAGATCGTCTTCCATGTGGGCGGTAAACTCGACACTGAAAACAGTCGGGAAAGACTCGACCAGGATTTTATTAACCGTCAATCCCAGTTCGGTGGCGAACAAACGTCGTTCTTTGGCCTCGACATATTTGCGATCCAGGAGGGTCGAAACAATGGTAGCATAGGTCGATGGACGTCCGATTCCCTCGGCTTCCAATGTCCGCACCAGCGATGCCTGGGTGAAGCGCGCCGGCGGTTTGGTGAAATGCTGAGATGGGAACAACTCGACCAGAGTCAGGGTGTCTCCCTCGCCTACTTCCGGGATAAAATCGACCAGTCCGTTTTCACCATTATCGTACTTGCCGTTGATGTTTCCATTTTCTTTCGTGTCTTCATATACTTTAAGGAAGCCGTCGAACTTCAGGGTCTGCGTATGGACATGGAAAAGATATTTACCGGCATTAATATCCACCGACGTGGTGCTGTAAACGGCCGGATTCATCTGGCAGGCGATGAATCTGTTCCAGATAAGGCTGTACAATTTAAACTGATCTTTGGTCAGATGATTCCTGATTTTTTCCGGCGGTAGATCGAGATATGTCGGTCTTATCGCTTCATGCGCATCCTGGCTGTTTTTCCTGGCGCTGTATTTTACCGGTTTTGCAGGCAGGTAATCTTTACCGAAATTTTTTCCAATATAATTCCTGACCGCCGCCACTGCCGAATCGGCGATTCTTGTCGAATCGGTTCTCATATATGTTATCAGCCCGGTGGCGCCTTCATCGCCAAGCTCGACACCTTCATATAGCTGCTGGGCGATCATCATCGTCTTTTTGGGAGTAAAATAAAAGCGCCGGGCGGCATCCTGCTGAAGAGTACTGGTAATAAACGGGGGCGCCGGTTTTCTTTTACGCTCGGATTTTTTTACCGAATCGACTACAAAATTTTGTTCTTTAATGTCCGCGACTATTTTTTCAGCCGCCTCTTCATTTTCGATTTTAGGCTTCTCGCCGCCGATCCTTGTCAGCCTGGCGCGAATATGGGCGTCATTTTTATCGGCGACATCGGCCTCGATCTCCCAGTATTCCTCTTCGACGAAGGCCTCGATTTCCTTATCACGTTCGCAGATTATCCTGAGAGCAACCGATTGGACCCTCCCCGCCGACAGCCCGTAAGTAATCGTCTTCCACAAAAACGGCGACACTTTATAGCCTACCAGGCGATCGAGAACCCGCCGTGCCTGCTGGGCATTGACCAGGTTTTCGTCGATACTGCGCGTATTCTTGAGAGCATTCAAGACAGCGTTTTTGGTGATCTCGTTGAATGTCACCCGAACAATATCCGCTTTGCTTTTTAATTCATTGGCGATATGCCAGGCAATGGCCTCTCCCTCACGGTCCGGGTCGGGCGCCAGATAAACAGTCTGCGATTTCTTGGCCGAGTCCTTGAGTTTTTTCAGAATCTTGGTTTTGCCCTTGATCGTCTCGTAGTTGATACTGAATCCATTATCGGTATCAACCCCGAGTTTCGACTTGGGCAGATCTTTAATATGCCCGATTGTGGCCAGTATCTCAAAATCTTTACCAAGAAACTTTTTGAGTGTCTTCGACTTGGCCGGCGATTCGACTATGAGAAGATTTTTTGCCATTAAAAATATTATGCCTTATTCTGATTCGGTTGACAAATTGGTCTTTCTAAATTTGGTTTTACCACTGGCGATATCACTGATGGCGATCGATGTTACTTTGCGTCCATCGATGATCACATCCTCTTCGGCCATTCTCTCCAACTGGGCCAGCCTCATGGAGTTGATCTGACGTGCCCGTTGCGCCGTAATCAGGACCGCCTCATATCGATTTCTGGTCAACTTGTCAATGTCTTCAAAAGTAAATTTTGTGGACATAATTCCTCCTATGATTTTATGGCTTAACCGACAATGCGGTTAATTTGTTCCAAATCCAGATTGTTTTTTCGGCAGTGAAGCGACTTTATGATCATCTCCACCTCGCTTACAGCCGTTTTCAGATCTTTATTTATTACAGTATACTCGAACTGACCGAAAAGTTTCATTTCGCTTAAGGCCCGACTCTGTCGGATCTTAAAGTGCTTATCGTCTTCGGTTCCTCTTTTCTTTAGGCGCTGTTTTAATTCGGTCCTTCCCGGCGGCAAAATAAATATGGTTGTTGCGGCTTCCTTATAGATTTTCTTAAGTTTCATTGCCCCTTTGACATCGACATCGAGAAGCATCACCCCGCCCTTATAAAGAACCGACTCCATCGGCTTTTTCGGGGTTCCGTAAAGAAAGCTGTGAACCTTACACCATTCGGCAAATTCTCCGCATTCGCGTTTTTTTAAAAAATCAGCATGATCCACAAACCAGTATTCACGGCCGTTTTTTTCGCCGCGGCGTTTTTTGCGGGTAGTGACGGAAATAGAAAATTGCCAGTCCTTATTCCGATTGAGAAGCCGTTTGCAGATCGAGGTTTTCCCTCCCCCCGACGGGGATGAGATAATAATAATTTTGCCCTTGATTTTGCGCTTGTTCATCATCGCCCCGCTTACTCGATATTTTGGACCTGCTCGCGCATCTTCTCGATCTCTTCTTTAAGTTCGACCACTTCATGAGAGATCCTGGCATTGCCCGATTTAGCGCCGATTGTATTGATTTCACGGTTCAGTTCCTGAAGCAGGAAGTTGAGCCTTTTTCCGACCGAGCCGGCCTTGCGGAGGGTTGCACCAAACTGTTTGATATGACTGCCGAACCGGACACACTCCTCGGTGATATCGCATCGCTCGGCGAGGTAGGCGATCTCCTCTTCGAGCCGGTTGGCATCGGCCGGCACACCGTTGAGAACACCATTGATCTTCTGCGACAATTTCTCCCGGTGATAAGTGATATTATCCGGACACAATTTTTCGATCCTGGCGATACCGTTGGCCAGAATCCGGAGCCGTTTTAAAAGATCATCCTTGAGGTTCTGCCCCTCCTGTTTGCGCATCGCGACCATATCGGCCAGGGCGCGGTTGACGGCGGTCTTGATGCAGGGCCATATCTTGTCCTCAATATTTTCAGCCTTGTCCACCTTGAACACATCGGGAAAACCGAGGAAATCATCCAGCGTGATCTCACCGCCCAGCCCGTATTTTTCTTTCAATTCCTGGAGCTGACTGTATATCTCATCGGCCAGTAATTTGTTGACAACCAGCTTGTCGATACCTATTCCATGGTCCTCGTAATTTATCGACATTGTCACCTTGCCGCGCGACACCTTGGCGGCGATCAATTCTTTTACCTGCGGTTCAAGAAAAGACAGTTGTTTGGGAAATCGCAAGGAATATTCCAGGAAGCGGCTGTTGACCGATGACAACTCGACCGACACCCCCAGATTTTTTGTTTTCAGATCGGCTTTCCCATAGCCTGTCATAGAATTCATATATACCATCCTGACTGAATAAAATCAGCCTGTTAAAATATTAAGAAAAATCGTTTTGTCAACTCTTATGATTCCAGGCCGGGCTTTGACTTTTTGGTATTGCCCCGAACAAGGCTGAATAATACCGCCAATAAAAGAACAAATATGGTGATATCATAAACGGAATTATATGCCTTGATAAAGGCTTTCGCTTCCGCCATCCCGTCCTGAATATACATCTTTTTATAATACGAGAATATCCCGATTGCAAAGCCCGCCCCAAGTGTTATTCCCAGCGTCCGGAGTGTCGCCAGGATACCCGACGCACTCCCGAGCTGATATTTGGTGACTGAACCCATGATACTCGATGTATTCGGGGTGCTGAAAATGGCCATACCGGTCCCGATCAATACCAGCGGTAAGATTATTCCGGTGAGTGATGTCTGCGCGTTCAACTGTCTGATAAAATAATAGCCGATGATCATAATTGCCGCACCCAGGGTGGCAATAAGACTTGCGCGGAATTTATCCGACAGGTAACCGGCCGCCGGTGCCAGAAAGAAACCACAGACTGGAGTGATCATGAGAAACAATCCCACCTGTTCCGGACGGTACATTTTCACCTGCTCGAGATAAAACGGCATCAAAATCGTCACCGCGATCAGGGCGATAAATATCAGCAACATCGCGCCACCGGCAAAAATAAAATGCCTATTTTTGAAAATACTTACACCGATCAATTGTGTTTTCGGGTTGTTTTCGAAATAGAAAAAGAACCCGAATAAAATAATAGAGAACAGCAGGATCCCCGACGAATATGCCGTATCAAGAATACCGCGACTGAACATCAGCAGGGCAAACATAAGCGCCAGAAGTCCCAGTGATAGGCTGATTGAACCGGGAGCACCGATTTTTTTCCCGGGCTCGATAGCGGGGATATTCCGAATATACCTGATGGTGAAATATACGCCGAGGATACTTACGGGGACATTGACAAAAAATATCCAGCGCCAACCGCCCAGCGCGATGAGAAATCCTCCCATCGGCGGGCCCAGCATCAATCCGGCATACACCAACATCGAAATCACGCTCAGCCCGCGGCCTCGTTCCGAGGCCGGAAAGCTTCGTGTGATCAGGGCCGGACCGATTGAAATCAGCAGGGCCGCCCCGACTCCCTGAATCACACGGGATATAATCAACATGTATATATTGATTGATAAGCCACAAAGAACCGAGCCGAGAAGGAAAATCAAGTAGCCGTATTTATACGAAAAATAAAATCCTTTTTTCTCGGACAATGCCCCGAACAGCATCAACAGCGAAAAAACGGCAATCGAATATGATAAAATGACCCAACCTACCATACTGATCGTCGTCCCCAGATCACGGCTGATGGTCGGCAACGAGACATTGATAATCGATGCATCAAGAGTACCCATAAAGGTGCCCAGGCCGGTTATGATCAGGGATTTACGTTTATATCGGGAAAAATCTTCCATAGGGATATCTTGCGATCTTGCAATACCTTAATATTAAAAAAGGTTTGACAACACAGGTTAGAATGATAATCTTTCTCCTTATCAGAGTCAACGATTTAATTTTGAACACGGTTATGATCCCGGCGTCTATATTATGCCGACAGAAATGCCGGTTTAAATGAATACTGATATACAGGAACTAATTGCCAGATTGGCGAACGATGACAGCGAGGCATTTGCCGAACTGGTCAGGAGGTACAAAAAGAAGATATATGGGATCGCGTTTCGGATGCTGGGGAATCATCTTGATGCCGATGAGGTGACACAGGAGACATTCGTTCGAATCTATGAAAAAAGGCACACGCTCAAATCGGTTAAGCACTTCTCCAGCTTTATCTTGCGAATTGCAAGCAATTATTCGATCGATCTTATCAGAAGAAAACAGAAAAAGAATATTTCGATTGACGAACTGGTTTTTCTGCCTGACGTACAGGTGGAATTGGCCGAGCGAATTGAAAGCCCGGATAAAAACCTCGAGAATGCGGAAATATTGCAGGCCGTCAAAGACGCGATCAAAAGACTGCCTCCGCGTCAGAAGATGGCGATCATACTTCACGATATCGAGGGATTTACCAAGCTTGAAATCGCCAACGCCCTGGGGTGTCCCCAGGCGACAGTTCGCTCAAACCTGCACATTGCCAGGACAAAATTGAAAAAATGGTTGAAAAAGAAATTTTGAAATACAGGATGACAAGATGAACTGCCGGGAAGTGAACTTGATTATCGACGATTACCTGAACGGGCGTCCGGGTGACGCAAATCGTGCTCGATTGGAGAGGCATCTGGCCGAATGCGAAAACTGCCGCATCAGGGTCGAAAACGATACCATGCTGATCGGTCTTCTCAAACGTGACGAGGTCCCCGATCCCGGTGATACCTACTGGGATCATCTCGAGAAATCCATTTTGTCACGGACGACAGAAAGCCATCCGGAAATCACGGCGATGGCTCATAAACCGGAATCAAAGATTCCACAGAAAATCGCGGCATACCTGGTTCCGCTGGCGGCTTCCTTTGCAATCATGTTTTTATCCTTTTCCGATGTGACATTCGGGCCCGATCGATACAGTCAGGCAAACCTGACAGGAATCGATACAGATCAGACCGCTTTGGCGGATGAAAACGAGATATACATGGAAAGATATCTCCAATCAGACATTCTTGGTTCGATAATCATGGCCCCGCCCGGATCGCCGCTACGGATCATACCGATTGGCAGGTTTGAAAAGAAATAGAGAGGTTTGAAAGATATGAGGAAAAAGATAAATGCCCTTGCGGTTCTGCTGATCTCGGTCGGGATTTTACTCTCCGGCTGTAATACAGGCAGTCAGCAGGTTACCCTGACATACAAGTTTACGCCGGATAAAATCTATCATTATAAATATGACAGCCGGATTTCATCGAGCCTGCACGAAAACGGCAGTCTTGTATATCGGGGCGATAAGTCGCATCTGATTTTTTATACACAGGAGACGATTTCGATAATCGACAGCACCAAAGCCAAACAGCGCTTCACTTACACGTTAAAAAATACCACCGACAATAATCCCGGCCCGGATACATGGAGCAATGAATTCGTTATGTCATCGAACGGCCGCGTGGTCGGTATCGAAATAGAAAACGACAGCTCACGGCAATCGCTCGATTATTTCCGCACCCTGATGGAACAGGCGGCTCCGGTCTATCCCGACCAGGCCGTATCACCCGGCTACAGCTGGAACAATACCGTTAAAGTGTTGCTTGAAGAAGGTTCCACTGATGCCTCGACGACATATACTTTAAAGGCCCTCGTCCGGGAGGCCGGCTATGATTGTGCGGTGATCGAATATACCGGCACCATGATCATACCGCTGGTAAAAGGGATGGGGGATGATCCGTCAGCGACGGTCAGCGGCTCAGATAAAATCGACGTGCAAGGTGTTACATATTTCGCCTACGCCGAGGGAATAATCATCAAAGAGAAGGAAACATCACATCTGCTTCGCCGGGGTAAAGTCCTCAAGGACGGGCGGTCGATAGAATTTTCGGTTGAGGAAACCCGCTCGAGCAATACCATTCTAATGCAGATCGAATAGATTCGATGCCGATTATTTCTAATTATATTTCAAGAAGATCAATAAGTTTATCATGCATAGCCGGATTGGCGGCGATTATTTTGCCGTCGCGGCCGGTTATTTCGGCACCTGACTCTTTAAGGACGACCAGTCCGGCCGCAATATCCCAGATTTTCGATCCGCTTCCCAGGTTCACATAAGCATCATACCCGCCCATGGCGGTCCAGCACATGGCCAGGGCGCTACTCCCCATCATGCGTACTCTCAATACATTGTCGAGTAATATCTGAAATCTATCCATGGCTCGCCGTCGTATATCAGTATGACTATGAATACCGGGAATTTCAGTGCACACTATCATTTTTTCTTCTGCAGATGCATCAGAACAAGTGATTCTTCGTTTGCCCAAATAAGCTCCCTCGCCTTCTTCTGCAGAGAACAGACTGTTGTATTCCGGCGAGTGAACAACCCCCAATACTAATTCATTATCTTTTCTTAATGCTAATGAAATAGTATAAAGCGGGACACCCCGCGTATAGTACTTGGTGCCGTCGATCGGATCAAGAACCCATTCGTACTCGGCGCCCGGATTGGCGATAGCACCTTCCTCGGATAATAAACCGTGATCCGGGTAGCGCTTAAATATCGCTTCGGCGATTATCTTTTCGACATTCAAGTCACCGGCGGTCACCAGATCGCCATAATTTTTGTCCTGTATTTTTTGGGACAGCCGGAACCCCTTAATCGATTCGGATGCGGCCAAAACGGTATCACGGGCAAAATCTAAAAATGCACTCATAAAAATTGACCCGGCTTCAACCGGGTCATATCTCCAACAATTTTTAATTATCTCCGGGGAGCGGCCAGCCTCTCCCTCAGTTCATTCATGATTCTGATACCAAGCCCGTCTTTCGGATTTCGGAGATAATTTTTAGTTTCGATCAGGTTATCAGCCGTCGGTTTTGCATGCAGTTGAATATGAAAACGCAGTGAGTTGCCGGTGCCTGACGGCCTGATGGTTACATGCTCCTGTTTTGTATGATCATCTTCGAAAAACAGGCGGATACCTTCATCGGGGAAGACAAAATTCTTTTCAGGCGGATATATTTCATCGTACTTTCCGGTCCGGTAAACCGCCGCCGTTTTCACTTTCCGTCCGGCCATCTCGAGTTTGCCCGCAAGAGCCTGATTATACAGATCATAAGCCTTGATCAGGATATTTTTCTTGATCCGGTCACCCTCGATACCGGGATACTCACCGTCGAGCGGATCAGGTTCATAGAATGTGGTATACAGCCCGATATCGGGATCGAGGTAGATCTGCTTATCCAGCAGTCCGATTATATCGGTCCCCTTTTCCTTGGCCCAGGCGGCGATTTCAGCTACAAGCAGGGCCGCAAAAGTACCGTCTTTATCGCGGACATGACCGCCTTCGCCGAGCGAACGGCCGTCGGGAGGCGGACCGCCCAGGATAGAGAAGCCGTTGCTCTGTTCCATCGCGGCATAGTTTATCGACCGCATTCCGTTGTCCATGCCGAACGTCTCGCAAATAAACGGATGACAAAGATCCTTATACTGAGCATCGTGACCGTTGACAAGATTCTCCAGTTCACCCGCTTTACCGTCCCAGGTATCCCGCGTTGCGGCCGCCAAGGCCGCAAATCCGACCCAGGTCTTGACCACTCCGATTCCGTTCTTGAGAGCCAGGCGGATCAGGCTGTCGGAGGTTGTATGCGACAGCACCACAAACTTCTTTTCGGCATCACGCACTTTGCCGTATTTTTCGATCTCCCTTTGCAGTCGGTACCACACCACCAGTGTCCACATATCATCGGCCGGGAGCAGATAACAATCATCACCGACCGCGCTGTATATATGTCTTTGATTTTCGGGGATCTTGATAACGATGCCGCATCGGTCGGCATCAGGATCGGTCCCGATCAGGATATCCACATCCTTGAAGGCCTTTTCTCCGTAATCAAGTTTGAAAGCCCTGACAGCCGTTTTGGCCGCGCGGGGATCGCCCGGATCGGGCTGTTGTTCTTTGCCGGGATCACTGCAGAATGCCGGAAACATGCCGTTGAGCTCATTCAGCCCCATATTTTCTTTGGTGCCGTCGATTGATTTTACATTCTCCTCGAGGAAACCGACATTTTTCAAAAGCCTCGGCACCGCTTTGTATCCGGCCCCATGAAAGGGGCAAAATGCTATATTGAGCGGGCTTTTACTTTTTTTCTGCTGTTCCGGTAAATTTTCGGTCATCAGGAATGATTCGATATGTTCCCTATGAGCGCGGTGCATATTTATCAGATTCTTTTCTTTTCCGGCATAGTCGAAATCATCCAGCAGGTCGTCGCCTCCGAGGAAAAACAGCTTATCGTCATCGGCATCTTCAAATTTACACACATGCCCGACAATATCCTTTGGTTCAATTTTCTGAATAAATTTGTGGTACATCTCGTCGCGTTCCCTGGGATCGAACTGTGAACCGTTGGCACATGAAAGCTTGTAGCCGTTGTAGCGATAATCGTTATGGCTGGCCGAGATAAGCACCCCGATATCGGCCTTGACATCCTTATGCGGGATGGCAAATGTAACCTCCGGGTACGGGCAGGGGGCATCGAAAAAATAAACCGAGTATCCGTAACCGAGAAAGACCTCGGCCACGGCCCGGGCAAAATCATGACCGCGGACACGGCTGTCGTAACCGACCACCACTTTTTCCAGCGGCGGTTTCTGGGCCTTACCGAACTTCGCCACTCCTGCGGTCGTCATCAGCATGACCAGATCGTTAATAGTGTTGGGGCCCCTCAGGAAATCCGACTTGATACCGTCTTTGCCGTCTTTCATCTTCTCGATGGAGGCCTTATCGAAGGCCATCATACCGCGAATACCGCCGGTGCCGAAACGGACATTCTGGCGAAATGCATTGACAAGCTGTTCCCAGCGGCCGGCCTCGACCGCATCGACAATGCCTTTTTTCAAATTGGGCGATATTTTATCGATATTCGGATCTTCAAGCCATGCTTTAAGCTTGGCAAATGTATTATCCAGCGCTATTTGATATAGCTGGTCATCGATTCGTCCCGCATCCCGGGAATCATTAAGGAATCCGGTTATTCCTTGCTCTGCTTTTTTCAGGATTTCATCGATATTTTTCAATGACATCGACCATTCTTCCTTTCTATCGGTTTTCGATGCCGTTTTAACGGCAGTATTGTTATTCGATCACGAGCCTGTAAATTTATACAACTACGATATTAAAATCAAATCCATCAATCTTTTAAGAATATTCTTTTTAGCGGCACAAGCAACAATAATATTATAAAAACAGGCATAAGTTGTGATTGACTCGATTTTCAAACCGTCTTTCATTCTATCATTCTGAGCGGGATCATCGGTTCGATGAAAAGACCCTTCCCGCCGGTGGATTCCGGCTCTTGCCTAAATGTTTGTTTTAGGCTATAATGTATTACAATGGCTTTAAAATTTTATTATTGAGTTTTGCATATTTCGATGATAAGGAGAAATAATGATAGAAAACCTGAACCGTTATTTTGATCACTCACTTCTAACCCCAGAAACCGATCATAAAGCTATTATAAAGCTTTGTCGCGATGCCGTCAAATACGATTTTTTCGGTATTGCCATTAATCCCTATTGGGTCCCCTATGCCAAAGCTGAACTGTCTGAATCAGGAGTCAAAATAATCTCGGTCTCGGGTTTTCCTCTTTCCGCCAATACGACCGACATAAAGGTTGCTGAAGCGGTCAAAGGTGTCAGGGACGGCGCTGATGAGATCGATATGGTAGCCAATATCGGTTTACTGGCATCTGGCGAATTCAATAAGGTCGAGGATGAAATCTACCGGATTAAAAAAGAACTGGGAAAAGAAATCATCCTTAAGGTAATTATCGAGGCGCCAAAGATTTCGGTTGATGCGCAGGTTGAAGCGGTGAAAGCGATTATCAATGCCGGAGCCGATTTTGTCAAAACCGCCACCGGATTTTTCGGCGGCGCCACGGTCGATATGGTCGAACGGCTCAGCCTGACCGCCAACGGTGAAATAAAAGTCAAGGCCTCAGGCGGGATCCGAACCCTCGCCGATACCCTGGCCCTTATAGGGGCCGGCGCCAGCCGTATCGGGTCTTCGGCATCGGTTGCCATAATGGAGGAATCAAAGGTCACCCAAAAGGCCTCGTGAGGATATGTCGAAAAAAGATAAGACAAAATCGCATGGGCGGCCGCATATCGGTATCATCTTTAAATGTTGCCGTATATACTCGCGGATCTATCTTAATAAAAAGGGCGATGCCTTCGTCGGATGGTGCCCGCGATGCGGCGCCAAAATCGAGATTGGTGTCTCGCCGACCGGATCGAAACAAAGATTTTTTACCGCTGAATAATAAATGCTTCAAAGAAAAGCCAAAATAGTAGTCGTCCCGCTGGGTGAAGTCGATTTTATGATGGTCAACCGGCTGGCCACCTCGATTGGCCCGGTCTTCAGCCGCTCGGTCGATATTCTTAAGGGGATGAAAATCCCCGACGAGGCCTTCAATGTCATCCGCAATCAGCATTATGCCAGTATCGTCCTGGCCAAACTGGAACGGGTCAAGGCCAATCCGCGCGAACTGGTCGTGAGTGTTTGCGAAGAGGATCTGTATCTGCCCGACGAGGCTTATATTCTCGGCCATGCCGATGCCATCCTGGGAACCGCCGTGGTATCTTTATTCAGAATCAGACAGGAGTTTTACGGCCTGCCCGAAGATGACATGAAAATCTACACGCGCATGTTCAAGCAATCAATACACCAGATGGCCCACCTGATAGGTATGACCAGTTGCCGCAATCCCAAATGTGTCAATTATTACAGTCAGGATATGTTTGACATCGACACCAAAGGCGAGGATTTCTGTGATATATGCAAACGCCAACTTGCGGGGATAAAATAACCGGCCATGAATTTAATCCAGATACTTGAAGCATTCAAAAACGACCGCGCCATAGCGCCCAATATCGCCATATGGAAGCAGTTCCCGGCACGCGAGGGGATATATGAAGATTACCCCGACTATCTCGATGAAAAACTGGTCAGGATTCTGAAAAGCCGGGGCATCAATAAATTGTATTCGCATCAGCGCCGGGCAGTTGATTCCATCCATACCGGAAACAACACCGTTATTGTTACTCCAACCGCATCAGGCAAAACACTCTGCTACAATATCCCGGTTCTCGATGACATTATGCGCAACAGCTCCACCCGCGCGATGTACATCTTCCCCACCAAGGCGCTTTCGCAGGATCAGCTGGCCGAACTGACCGGCCTGATCGACAATCTCGATGTTGATATAAAAACATACACGTTCGACGGCGACACGCCCCAAACCGCCCGCCGACTAATAAGGTCGGCCGGACATATAGTCGTCACCAATCCGGATATGCTTCACGCCGGTATCCTGCCCCATCATACCAAATGGATCAAACTGTTCGAAAACCTTAAATATGTCGTCATCGACGAGATCCATCACTATCGCGGTATTTTCGGTTCGCATCTTTCCAATGTCATCAGGCGATTGCGCCGGGTGTGCAATTTTTATGGTTCGGATCCGATTTTCATTTGTTCCTCGGCGACCATCGCCAATCCCGATGAACTGGCGCAAAAAATCACCGGGCAAAAGGTCAACCTGATCGATAAAAACGGCGCTCCAACAGGAGAAAAACATTTCATCATTTACAATCCACCGGTGATAAACAAACAACTCGGCATACGCAAATCGGCCTTGAACGAATCGCTCCACCTGGCGGAACACTTTATCCGGGAAAGGATACAGACAATAGTTTTCGCCCAGTACAGACTCCAGGTCGAGGTATTACTATCATATCTGAGGGAAAGATTCAAGGAACCGTTCGCCAAAAATATAAAGGTTGCCGGCTATCGCGGCGGCTATCTCCCCAATCAGCGGCGTGACATCGAGCACGGTCTGCGCAACGGGTCCATCACCGGGGTCGTCTCGACCAACGCTCTCGAACTGGGAATCGATATCGGCGCTCTCGATGTTTCCATCATCTGCGGCTATCCCGGTTCGATCTCATCGGTCTGGCAACAGGCCGGGCGGGCCGGACGGCGCTCGAGCACATCGGTGACCATTTTTGTCGCCAACAGTTCCGCCATCAATCAATTCCTGGCCAAGGACCCGCATTATCTTCTGAATAAAACACCGGAGATGGGTATTATCGATCCCGATAATTTGATCATCTCGGCAAATCATATCAAATGCGCCAGTTTCGAGCTGCCTCTGGCGGTCGGTGAGGATTTTCGCCCCGATGGTACTGACGAGATACTCGATTATCTGGAATCGCAGAAAGTGGTGCGTCTGGCGGGCGGCAAATATCACTGGTCGTCGGAGATTTATCCGGCCCAGCAGGTATCGCTCCGGTCGGCATCACCGGAGAATTTCGTCATCCTCAACCAAACCGACAACAACCGCGTCATCGGTGAAGTCGATTATTATTCGGCGCCGATCTTCCTGCACCCCGAGGCGATTTATCTGCATGATGCCGATCAGTACCAGGTGACCGAACTCGACTGGGAGGGCCGCAAGGCGTACGTCAAAGAAACCGATGTCGATTATTACACCGATGCCGAAACCAAGACCGATCTGAAGGTGCTGTCGGTTACCGATGAAAAAGCTGTTTATGAAAACAGGTTGTCGTGGGGCGAGGTTAAGGTGACTTCGGTGACAGTGCTGTACAAGAAAATTAAATTTCACACTCACGAGAATGTCGGCTGGGGCAAAATTGAACTTCCTGAACTGGAGTTTCACACTAACTCGTACTGGTACGCTTTCCCCGGTGATATCAGGTTCAGGGTGAATCTCGAGGGCGAACAATTCGGCGGGGCGCTTCGCGGTGTCGCCAATATACTCGGCAAAATCGCACCGCTGTGGATGATGTGCGACCCGCATGATTTGCGGTCGATCTCGCAGGTCCGGTCGCCGTTCACCGAACTGCCGACCATCTATATCTATGAGAACATCCCCGACGGAGTCGGTTACTCCGAGAAGCTGTTCAATATCTCCGATGATCTTTTCAAGGCGTGTTTGGAGCAGGCCGGGCATTGCCCGTGCCATGGCGGGTGCCCGTCATGTGTCGGCCCCGAGATGGAGGTCGGCGAGCACGGCAAATCCGGCACGGTGAAATTGCTCAAGTGGATGCTGGGTCAGCCGGTATAGAATGCCGCTTTCGATGCCGGTTATGCCGCCGCCCTGAACATACCGCTCATTATCCAGCACCCGAAAGAATATAATCACGCCCTCAAGGAAGTCGATGCGACCGCATGCGCCGTATGCCAAACGGTCAAGCAGGTTGTCGGCGTTCTTAAATATGTAATTAAGGGGAAACTTTAAGGTCAGGCGTGTACCCCTAATACTGTTCCTCGATCGATTTGGTGATAGATGATTTCACATCGCCGGTGTGCTTCGTTTCTTTGTTCTCCACAAGCATCAACCGGCATTCCCGGTCGCAATGAACACGATGCTCCGCACCCCGTTTCACAATATAAAAATCGCCTTCGTTCAGGATGAAATCTTCTTCATTCTTAATCTGCATCACCAAAGATCCCTTGATCACATAAAACATCTCGTCTTCATTGTCATGAATATGCCACGGGACATCATCCCCTTTGACCCTGGCAATTTTGATGAAGACATCATTCACCTCGCCGATGATCTTCGGTGAGAAATAATTTTTAACCTGCGTGAACAGCTTCTCGATATTTCTTTCGCCGGATATGGTCATACATTCATCCTCAACATAAATGTGGATCTTATCAAGTCTGACAGTCTGTCATGATTCGAGAATTTTTTTCAGGTTTTCCAGGGTCACCTTGAATTCGGCGCCTTCGCTGACAAGCTCATAGCCCATTTGCGCATTGACTTTTTGAATCGGCAGATTAACCGCACGCATATCGGTGGTCAAATACCTGTTGGCCGGGAAATCCTCGCCGATTTTCTTAAACAGCGCCGCCTTAAGCCACTTGGACAGTCCTCTCCCCCGGTATTCCGAAATCACACCGGTCATCGCCTGATAGACATTGGTCGGGTCGAGTCCGTAGATCGTGCCGTTGGTATAGGCAATCATATTGTCATGGTCATCATGAATGGCGAAGGTGTATTGGTGGCGGTTGTTTTTCCTGCGCCAGCTTTCATATTCTCTGATTTCGGCCGGAGTGATATTGTACTTATTGTCATCCTTTTTTTCCTTTGGCATCTCATTTAGAAATTGAGTGTATAGAGCGGCATATCGCTCCAAGTGCTCGTCGGGAACGATCCTAAAGAATCGCATGGTAAGATTCGGATTATCCCGGGGTGTACGAGTCAACCATTCTCTGATTTTGGTCTGATTCGCTTCGTTCCTGACGAGTCGATACCTGTTCAAAATATTCAGTTTGGCCGCGTTCCAATGCCGGGCGACCTGCGACATTCTTTTGGTGTTGGAAACATATTCCAGTTCGGGTAATCCGTACTTCTTAAGCAAGCCGGCGACTTCGGCAGCAACAATTTTCGAGAGTCCGGGCGGGATATTATCGTAACAGGCATCCATAAAAGAATACAGAGTGGGTTCATCCCCACCGATATTACGGCCGCCGATAACGACCCAGCCGACCGCGCTGTCATTATCGTAAACGGCAAAGCGATACTGATTGTCCATTGTCCGCACCGCCGAGAGTTGCTGTTTTTTCAATTCCTGCCAGCTTGTTTCCGGAAAAATGCTGTTGTATTTACGACGCAGTCCGGTCAACAGTTCCTGACATTTCTGCCAGTGCCGGTCGGTAAATTCCGGGTTGTCGATTGAGATGATTTTAAACATCATGTCAATAATATGAATTGATCAGTATGCTTCGCAATAAAAAACCGGGGCGGGCGCCCCGGTTTATACAAAAAATGTGCTGCAGCATGCTTTATTTTATCACAAAAGAAATGTCAAAAATACGCCTGCCGCCACGGCCGATCCGATCACGCCGGCCACATTCGGACCCATCGCCGGCATCAGCGGATTCACCTGTCCGTCGGTTTCATCGGAAACAAATTTCTGGACCACTCTTGCCGCCATCGGTACCGCCGAAACACCGGCCGCTCCGATACAGGGATTGATCTTATGATCGTGCGGCATAAACAGGTTGAGAATTTTGGCAAAAATCAATCCTCCGGCCGTGCTGAACGCAAAAGCGACGGCCCCGAGGACAAGCACCATCAATGTTTTCCAGTTAAGGAAATACTCCGCTCCCATGGTAGCCCCGACCACCAGTCCGAGGAAAATGGTCACGATATCGACCAGCGCTCCACCGGCGGTACGTTTCAGTCGTTCGGTGACGCCGCATTCGCGAATCAGGTTGCCGAACATAAGCATCCCGATCAACGGCGCCGACGACGGTATTGCCAGCGAGGTGATGATACCGGTCACAACCGGGAACAGAATCACCGCGGTGCGCGAAACCGGTCGCGCCTGCGGCATATCGATCTGCCGTTCCTTGTGTGTCGTCAGCAGGCGGATGATGGGCGGTTGTATGATCGGGACCAGCGACATATAGCTGTATGCCGCGACTGCGATCGGTCCGAGCAGATCCGGCGCCAGCTGACTGGCGAGGAAGATCGAGGTCGGCCCGTCGGCTCCGCCGATAATCCCGATACTGGCCGCCTCACGCGGCGAAAAATCGAGCAGGTAATATGCTCCCAGAGCGGCCACAAAAATACCGAGCTGGGCCGCGGCACCCAGCAGAAAAGTCAGCGGGCGTCCCAGAAGCGGCCTGAAGTCGGTCAGGACGCCTATTCCGAGAAAGATGATGGGAGGTAGAAGCTCGGTTTTGATGCCGCTGTTGTAAATCAGGGCAATGATCCCTTCCCCGTATGATCCCATTTGCGCCAGGGGAAGATTGGCGAGGATGATACCGAAACCAATTGGTATCAACAGAAGCGGTTCGTAGTGCTTGGTTATCGCCAGGTATATGAGAATCCCGGCCACGGCAAACATTATCAGGTTGCCCCAGCTGAAATATGCGAAGCCGGATTTTGTCAGTAGTTCCAGAGCCGATTCCATAGGCCGCCCCTTATGAGATGGTTAGAATCGGTTTGGAGGCATCGATCTCATCGCCGATCTTGACATGGATGGCGGTTATCCTGCCGTCACACGGCGCTTTAATATCATGCTTGGCCTTCATGGCTTCGACCGCCGCGACCACATGCCCCTTATTGACACTTTCTCCTTCCTTAACCAGAATGTCGACAACTTCGACAAAACCGGCAAAGGTCGAAAATACCGGTGTGCCGTTGCTGGACGCCGGGACGGGATTACCAACCGGAGCCGGCGAAGGCGAATTCGCCTCTGTGCCCGCGGGCTCGACCGTTACAGTAAAGGTCCGGGTTACGGCGCCTTCCTTGACCGTCAGGCGTGAAGTCACCGGGCCCGTTACGACCGGAGCGGCCGTGTTAACAACTGCAGTCGCAGGGGCCGGAGCCGCTTTTGGTTCGTCTTTCTTCTTGAGAGGAACATCTATTTTAGGATTACCCATCAGCAGGCGTATGCCTTCATTGAGCTCCATTTTCTTGCCGGGAACCATGGCCGCCATGACAAGGAAAATATTCTTATCGCTGACCGGCAGGCCGCGCTCTTCGAGAGCCTTTCTGGCCGGTTCGATATTCTTGGGAGCCACCTCGAGCGGATCGCCGTCAAACACCGGTAGATCGAGCTGTTCCGAAGCCGCTTTGACCACCTCAGGGTCGGAAGGCAGGGGGGTTTTTCCGAAATATCCGAGAACGGCGCGTCCGTAACCGGCATCGATTTTTTTCCATCGCCCGTACATGACATTGTTGAATGCCTGCAACCAATACTGCTGTGAACCGGGGGTAACCGATGTCCACGCGCCTCCGGCCTCGACCACAATCGGGAATTCTTCAAGCACATCACCGTATTTCTCAAGAATGCCGGCCTTGACCATCATATGCACATTGGGGCCAATGGCTCCACCCGGCATAGGGAACCCCAAAACGCGCGCATCAGCCGTTGTCGTCGTCGGATTAAAATCATAATTCGTCATCAGTTCATTGAGCATATCTTCTATTTCGGGCAGTTTACTGACATCCATATCGAGTTCATAGCCGGTGCCCTTAAGGGCGTGATTTAGCGAGCGGGCATCGGGCTGAACAGTCCCGCTGGCCATCGGACGGACAGAAAGATCGACCCCGTCGGCACCGCCCGATATGGCGGCCATATAACACGCCACCGCCATACTTGCGGTATCATGGGTGTGCATCCAGAGCGGCATCTCGGGAGGCATGATTTTCTTCAAACCGACCGCGGCATCATAGATTGTTTTCGGATCGGTCGTTCCGCTGGCATCTTTCAGGCAAATACTGTCAATATGCATACCGCTATCAAGAAGCCGTTTCCCGATATTTATATAAAACTCGGCGGTGTGAACCTTGTCCGACTTGAACGGAAGTCCCATCAGAGCAATACAGACCTGGTGATGCATCCCGGCATCGACAATAGGTTTTCCGGTACGGATCAGATTTTCGACATCATTCATATAATCGAAATTCCTATCCCAGGTTGTGCCGTACTCTTTCATCAGTTTGGCCTGCAGTTGAAGGCCTTCAGGAGATTGGGTGGTCAGAGTGACGCCGGAGACAGAACGAGTGAGAATCTGCAGATCGACATCCGGGCCGACCGCTTCGCGGATCGCTCTCATATCCTCGAAAGGATCCTCTCCCAGATAAAAATATGGAGCTTGATAACGGGCCCCGCCCCCGAATTCGAAATGACGGATACCCAGTTCCGCCGCACGTTTCATGGCAGGCAGGAAATCATTCAAGCGTACTTTACCCCCAAAAGAACTTTGCAATCCGTCACGAAACGGCATGAACTGCACTCTGATTTTCTTGGTGGTTTTGGTAAAAATCATTTTACCTCCTCGACCTTGGTAATAATTGTTCCGGGATAGACGGCACTGACAGCGGCCGTAACGGCTGCCAGCACGGCGGCATCAGTTGTTGGTTCTTTATGCGCAAAAATCGCTGCGATTAAACGCATAACTATGGCCAGTACGGCCAGCAATGTGAAAACTGCAATAAAGGCAGTTAAACATATAGATAGTAAGTCAGGTGAATGCATAATATTCCTCAAAATCCGCGGCCGGTTGATTGACCATGACTTGCCGGGCATCGTTTCAGACGCCGTTTATCTAAAAGTATTCCGTTTTTCAAAGATATAAACCCGGTTTAATCTAATACAATAAAGGTCTTCATGTCAAGAACATTCAGGGAAATCAGCGGAGAAGAACCAAACGGCCCGATAAAACAGATTCGGGAACGCCTTCCAGATACAATCCAAGGTCATCGCCTATTGTGATAACACGACCGGAATATATATTTCCTTCTTCTAAATCATTCGTATCTGGTCTGATTTCGACCTGACGGCCGATGATAACAGACCGGGATCGATATAGTTCAATAAGTCTTCCATAATTTCCGGTCAGAAGTAATTGTATATTTTCTCCCAGGCGGATTATCAGATTACCGAAGACATTATTCAGTCCAACCGCTTCGGAATCTGAGAAAAATTGGCCGATAGAACCGGCCCGTGGGACGAAATCAGATTTTTCTATTTGCGGTACCGCTTCCACATTTAATCCGATTCCGATTGCCGCAGCCGTTATCATATCGCCTTCCGCCTGCGTAAAGGCCAGAACGCCGCCGACTTTGGCATCACCGATCAAAATGTCGTTGATCCACTTAATACCGGCATTAATATCGCCATTTTTAATCATATCTATGGTCTGCACCACCGAGACGGCGGATGTAACAGTCAGACTTACCGAAATGTGTTCAATCGGTTGTCTCGGTTCGATATAGGCCACCAGATGAATATTGCCCAAAAGGCCGGCCCAGGCCCGGCCTTTAAAGCCGTGAAACCTCTCCCCTGCCCCGGCCATAAAAAGTGAACCATCCGGTATAGGTTTATTATCCCGGCAAAACTCCGAAACCAGATCGTAGTGCGATAGGGCAGCGTGTTGTATTATAAAAAGATTGGTCCATATCGGCAGTGATTCGACTTCACAGAAATAAATATTTCCGGAACCGAATAGACGATTGAAAAGAGGATGAAATTCGGATTTGATAGATTTGGAGTCAATCAACTCAGGAGCAATCGACTTTTTTAATAACTTTTGAGCGAAATTAATATTATCGGTATATACTTTCATGTCGAAGAAATTATCAATCGTCGGCAAATAAGGCAATAGAAAAACTGATAAAAAAGGCCGGGACATAAAATCCCGGCCTTATAGTCACAAGAGTTGATTACCATTTTGCACTCTGCTGAGCATCGACAACCGCAATCGCGGCCATATCGACGATTTGATTGACATCCTGCGTACGATGCAGGACATGAACCGGTTTGGAGAAGCCCATCAGAATCGGACCGACTGCAACCAGGCCGCCAAGACGCTGAACCAGTTTGTAGGCTGTATTACCGGAGTTAAGATCAGGGAATACAAATACATTGGCCGCTTCTTTCAGTTCGGAGAAGGGGAAGTATTTCTCGATAAATTCCGGCATCAAAGCAGTATCCGCCTGCATCTCGCCTTCGACCAGGAGATCCGGATCTTTTTCGCGGATAATTTCAACAGCATGAGCCACTTTAGCTGATTCCGGGTATCTTGCCGAACCGAAATTAGAGAACGACAGCATGGCGATTTTAGGTTCGATATCGAATGCTTTGGCTACATGCGATGCGCTGATTGCGATTTCTGCCAGTTCTTCAGCATTGGGATTTACGTTTACCGTCGTATCGGCAAACATATATACCTTATCCTTTTGAATCATAGCGAATAATCCGGAAACCCGATGGATGCCCTCATTAAGCGGAATAATCTGCAGGGCCGGACGAATAGTGGTCGGATAGGTTGAGGTAACCCCGGACAGAAGGGCATCACAATCTCCCATTTCCAGCATCATAAGTCCATAATAAGTGCGATCGCGCATGGTCCAGAGCGCCTGTTCCCTGGTTATACCGCGACGGCACCTCCTCTCATAGAACTTATTGGCGTAAATCCGACGTTTTTCGGATGCAATCGGATCGATTATTTCGATTCCATCGAGACTGATTTCGTGCTCATCAGCCGCCTTTTTTACATGTTCAGGATCGCCCAGCACGATCGGTTTGGCAATACCTTCGCTCCGGATAATATGAGCCGCGCGCAGGATGCGTCCGGAATCGCCCTCGGGAAAGACAACCCGCTTGGGATCTTTTCTTGCTTTATCGGTAACCACGCTCATGATAACGCGGCCTTTGCCAATACGGCGTTCGAGGGAGCGTTTATATTCCTCGATATCGACTTTATTCTGTGCCACCCCGGAATCCATGGCCGCCCGGGCGACAGCACCGGCCTCCCAGGTCAGGACACGATGGTCGAACGGTTTGGGGATGATATACTCACGACCGAATTTAAAGTGATCGACACCGTAGGCACGGGCGACCTCATCCGGCACATCTTCCTTGGCCAGGCTGGCCAGCGCCCTGGCGGCGGCAATCTTCATCTCGTCGTTGATTGCAGTCGCATGGACATCAAGAGCGCCGCGGAAAATAAACGGAAAACCAAGGACATTGTTGACCTGGTTGGGATAATCCGATCGGCCGGTCGCCATTATGACATCTTTACGGGCCGCAACGGCCTCGGGATATGTAATTTCAGGATCGGGATTGGCCATGGCAAAGATGATCGGATCCCTTGCCATCGATTTAACCATATCCTGTGTCACCATATCCTTGGTAGAAACGCCGACAAAAACATCAGCGCCATTCATAGCATCTTCAAGCGTATGGCAGTCGGTTTCGCGCTCAAACTCGGCTTTGTATTTATTAAGTTTATCACCGCGTCCCTTATAAATCACTCCTTTGGAATCGACCATGAGGATGTTTTCATGCTTGACACCAAGACTGCAATACAGCTTGGCGCAGGCAATGCCGGCCGCACCGGCACCGCAGAAAACGACCCTGATTTCGTCAATTTCCTTGTTGACCAGCTCGATGCCATTTATCAGCGCCGCTCCGGAGATAATAGCGGTTCCATGCTGGTCATCATGGAACACCGGAATTTTCATCGTCTTTTTAAGTGTTTCTTCGATATAAAAGCACTCCGGAGCTTTGATATCTTCAAGATTGATGCCGCCGAAAGTCGGCTCGAGAAGCTGGCAGCATTTGATGATTTCATCGGGATCCTGGGTGTCGAGTTCGATGTCAAAGACATCGACATCACCGAACCGTTTAAACAGGACTCCCTTTCCTTCCATGACGGGTTTACCGGCGGCGGCGCCGATATTTCCCAGACCCAGAACAGCGGTCCCGTTTGAGACTACCGCCACCAGGTTGCCTTTAGCAGTGTATTTATATACATCCGCCGGATTGTGGTGGATTTCCATACAGGGATCGGCCACACCCGGGGTATAGGCTAACGACAAATCAAGCTGTGTAACACAGGGTTTAGTCGGGTTCACTTCCACCTTGCCCGGCTTGCCCAGACTGTGATAATCCAGCGCTTGTTGTTTCGTAATCATACGAGTCTAGCTCCTACTTAAAACCCATAAACGTTAAGTCATCCGCTAACGGGTCATATATAATCGTTTAAATCTTATAGTCAACGGTTTTCTTGGACTTTCTCCGTCGCCTTAAAGGCCGGATGTATTTTGCCTGAAACAGCAGGATCACATGATTTTACGTCTTCTAAAATTCAAGATTTGCCATATATTAGAAACCTTTTAAAAACCGTTGCGTATCTAAAAAAAGAGAATTTAGAATTAAATCAGGGAGGCAGCCATGAAATCCAAAATCAGTCGAATCTATGTATTGACCCTTATAATGACGGGATGTCTATTAATGTCTGCGGGGAGCGCACTGGGGTATATCACCGAAACATGGGAGAAAGATTTTGATGTCAAACCGGGTGGGAATTTGTACGTCGAATCGGACCTGGGGGCAATCTACATCGAGACAAACTCCGACAACAAAGTAAAAATAGAAGTCACGGCCAGAATTGATACAAGAAGTGAAAATAAGGCCAAAGACATTCTTGAAGATTTCAATATCGACTTTGAGCAGAAGGGTGATGACGTTACCGTTTTCGCGGAATATAAGAGGCGGCGGTCATGGTCATTATGGGGTAACTCGAACAGAAATCTAAGAATAGAATATTATATTTCTGTTCCCAAGGAATACAACATCGATCTCTACACAGCCGGGGGTTCCATTGAAGTCGATGATCTGAATGGAGAGGTAAGGGTCGAAACATCCGGCGGAAATCTTCATTTCGAGGGGATTAACGGTCCCGTCGAGGGCAAAACTTCGGGCGGCTCGATATCACTGGAAAGCTGCACCGGTGATGTGGATGTCAAGACGTCGGGAGGCAGTATAAGTATCGGCGAAGTAAAAGGCGATGTGGAGGCACATACATCGGGCGGGAGTATTCAGGTTGATGAGGTCTATGGCCTCCTCAATGCCAAAACTTCCGGCGGGAGTATCACCGCCAGGATCGAGGGCCAGCCGGATGAAGAGTGTCGCCTGAGCACATCCGGGGGCAGTATAACCGTTTATCTCGAACGTGATATAAATGTCGATATCGATGCCAAAACCAGCGCCGGATATGTCGATACCGATTTCCCTGTAACTGTTCGGGGGAAAATACGTAAATCGTCATTAAGGGGGAAAATAAATGATGGCGGTCCGGAGTTGTATTTGAGAACGTCGGCCGGCAATATCAACATTAATGAGATTTAATTATTCTCTTTACATATAGTTGTCGGGAACCGCATTTTCGGTTCCTCCCCAGCCTCAGACCTCACTCAGGCCCGGTGATACAACCACCGGTCCTGCTATATTAGGGCCGGCACGAAACGTCGAATGATCGCAGTACGATCACCACCCATGAAATCTACCGTCCCATTTCTCATTTAACGGAAATTGAGAGAGAAAAAGGGGAATAAAAAAGACCGATTCATCAGAAACGATCTTTATTAATTTCGGCCGGATATAAATTTTTAGAAAACCGAGAACTTGAAATATTTGCGGGGATTCTTTTCGATATCGCCGACAAGATTTTCAATCCTGACAATAAGATTTTTTATCTCTTCGTACAACTCGTCATCATTGACCATGGCGCCGGCGGTGCCGCGCCCGGCATTTATCTTGGCAAGGATGGAATCGATGCGGCCAGATGATGCGTGAATATTGTCGTACAAGCCCGGGTCAGACAGCAACTTACCAATGGTACCCTCGTTTTTGTTGGCCTTCTTGGCGATTTCATCGACATTGCCGGTCAGGCTTTCCAGTGAGGATACAATTTTCTTCTGGCTTTTTTGCATATCACTAATGAGGATGGTCAACGAGGCGACCAGATCGGTCATCTCATTATAAAGGGTTTCTTCGGCGAACATTTTTCCAATTGATCCCTCGCCCCGGTTGATGCGCCCGGTTAACTCCGACAGATTTGTTGTCAGATCTTTCGTGGTTGACATAACCTCTTCTCCCTCGGCAAAGACGGCCGAGAGATCACCCGCTGATACGCTTGGTATTATCGAACCTTCGGGCAGAACGGGATTTTCGAAGGAACCGGGGATGAGTTCTACATATTTATCGCCGATAAATCCTATTGTCCCCAATTTAATTGAGGCGTCAGTTGTAATCATATTGGTCACCGATGACAACACCCGAAATTTTATTTCGACCTGGCGTTCTTCATCAAGATTGACAAATTTTATCGAGTAAACATTGCCGACTTCAATACCGGCCACCCAGACCGGGCTTCCCACCACCAGACCGTTGACATTCTTGAAATATGAAACGTAGCCTGTTTTTCGATCGAAAATCGATGTTCCGCCCCCCGAAAAAGACGCCCAGACAAGAACGACAACGGCAATAGCCAGTAAAATACCGACCTTCAGTTCTCCCCATTTTATTTTTGTTGTCCGTTTCATCGTATCCTCTATTTATATAAAATCAATTTTTCTCACATTTGCAACAGCTTCCCGAAACGGCTCAAGAAATTTCACAACCCGCTGATCTTTGTTCTCTATAAGTTCTATCATACTTCCATCAAATGCCACCCGGCCGGAATCAATGATAATAAATTTATTGGACAGCTCGAATGCATCGGAAATCTGATGTGTAACCACTATCGATGTAACTCTTTTCACTTCGGCCAAACGATTGATAAGGGAAATAATATTCCTGATCATCTGCGGATCGAGACCGGTGGTCGGCTCATCATACAGCATTATCTTCGGATCCGTGGAAAGCAATGCTCTCCCGATAGCGACGCGTCTCTGCATACCGCCGGAGAGCTGATCCGGCAGATGATCGATGATTTCATCGGACAGGCCGACAAAACCGAGCATCTCCCTAACTTTGGCATCGATTTCCTCAAGTTTCATTTTCGAATATTCAAAAAGATAATAACCGATATTCTCTCCTACTGTCAATGAATCGAAAAGCGCTCCATCCTGGAAAACCATTCCGATTCGTTTTCGGATATTACGCAAATCCTTTATTTTCATATGACAGATATTCTGCCCTTCTATCAATATATCCCCGCTGTCAGGGCAGGTCAGACCGAGGATCAGTCTGAGAATGGTCGATTTCCCCGAGCCGGACTGTCCCATGATCACTCTTGATTCGCCGTCGGGAATAAAAAACGACACATTTTTGATTATCTGTTTTCCCTCTATCGAGTAATTTACGTTTCTAAATTCGATCATAAGTACGCCTTCAAGAAACCGGAAAAAAACTTGGTTATTATGAAATTAGATATCAGAATAGTAATTGACGAAATCATCACCGATTCTGTCGTCGCCCGACCGACTCCTTTAGTGCCCCCTGCGGAAGTGAACCCTTTATAGCATGAAATATATCCGATTATCAAAGCAAAGACAAACGGTTTAAAAAGCCCAATGAAGATATTTCCGAACATCAATTTTTGCCTGACGGCCGTCCAGTATGTAAGCGATGTTATATGTGCAATAAACACCGAGACCATCCAACCCCCGATCAGAGAAATTATATCGCACACTATTGTTAATGCCGGTACCATTATCAGAAGTGAGATCAATCTCGGGGCGGCTAGTTTGCGCATCGGATCGATACCAAAAGCTACCAGGGCATCAAGCTGTTTGGAGGATTTCATAGCGCCTATTTCAGATGTAATTCCGGCGGCGACACGCGAAGCCACCATTATACCGGTCAATATCGGGCCGAGTTCACGGACAATTGCCAGAATCATAACCCGTCCGAGGTAATTTTTGCTCCCGAAATCGGCCAGTTCGTTGGCGAATTCCAAAGCCATCGCCTGCCCGGCCGACATTCCGGTCAGAATCACCAAGAACAGGGATCCGACGCCGATCAGATACATCTGCTCAAAAGTCTCGGCGGG
>Ga0209834_10000371_pt1 | contig 27626 bp, 22 predicted proteins | sample Mar14236cmmetaG_FD_184134 | JGI IMG/M metagenome (GOLD analysis project Ga0209834, IMG submission 184134) | Marine hydrothermal vent microbial communities from Guaymas Basin, Gulf of California to study Microbial Dark Matter (Phase II) - Marker... ...
CCCCTGGAAAAAGCCACGGGAATCTGGTTTTCAGGAGGCCGGCAATGGCGACTGGTGGATGCTTACCAGCACACCAAAACATACGATCTGTTTTTCAAGGTACTGGAAAAGGGAGGAGTTATTGGGGGAAGTTCGGCAGGCGCATCTATCCAGGCTTCCTTCCTGGTAAGGGGTGATACAAAAACAAATGTGGTGATGATGGGCGATCATCAGGAAGGGTTCGGGTTTATTACACAATGTGCTATCGATCAGCATCTGCTGGCTTTAAACAGGCAGTTTGATATTTATGAAATCCTGGAAGTACATCCCGGATTGCTGGGAATTGATCTTGACGAGAACACCGCCATTGTGGTGCATGGCAATGAATTTGAAGTAATCGGAGAAAGTTATGTCGCCATTTACGACGGTACGTTCTGCCATTTCATCAGGGATAAAAACGACTGGTCGGTAGAAAGACCTGAAATTATAAAAAACCCTGAAGGGAGCGAACGGTTTTACCTGCTCGGTGCCGGCAGAAGATATAATTTAACGGAACGAAAAGTAATCGAATAAACCGTCTTTCACAGTAGTCATTATCTACGGATTAAATATCCTCATCCGTATCATAACTTTCGCTGGTGGGGACCCTCTTCACCTTGTAATTATTCAGTTTAAACGAAACAGTCAGCGTTACCATAGGCGATTTTCGTTCGGCATAAAAATGATTGCTGAAATCGGGTCCTTCGTTCAGCGATTCATAATTGGCCGTGCCGAACAAGTTGCGGCCTGATAAGGTGAGCGACAACTTCCGCTGGAAAAAGTCCTGCTTCAGGGCAGCATTGATCATATAGTAACCGTAACGCTTTCCCTGGGCTGTAACCGTAGGGCTGGAATAACTGCCACTTAACTGGAATTTAGTGAATTCGGCTATATAAAACGTATTATTGAGCCGTCCGCGCCAGTTGGTGCTGTTGTTGTCGAACGACTGGTCGTATAAGGTTCCGGTTACACGGTAATAGTACAAATTACCCGAAATGTCCATATGCCACCATTTCCACAAATCCACACTCAGCATCATCTCACCCCCCAGCGAATAGTCTTTCCCTACATTTTCATAAGTATGCAACATAATGTTGTCCTGATAAACCTGGCTTACCCGCTCAATTTTATTATGGGTAATACGATAATAGGCTTCGAGCGAAAAAAAGTTCTTTTTAAACCTTTTCTGGTAAGCCATCTCATACGAATCGATGTATTCGGGTTCCAGGTCAGGATTTCCCTTGCTCAGGTTAAAAGCGTCCTTCACCGTAATAAAAGGTTCAAGGTACCAGCCCCGCGGCCTTTCGATACGGCGGGTATAGCTGGCCATCAGCGAGTTCTCTTTCAAAAAATCGTACGACAAATGAACAGAAGGAAAAAAGTCCATTCTGTCGATAATGAAGGTGCTGTCGCTGGTGTTATTTTCGGATTTAATACGCCGGTAGGTATATTCGCCACGCAGTCCTGCCTGATACCCAAAATTTTTCACCTTTCCCGAGTAAATGGCATACAAGGCATAAATATCCCGCTTGTAATCCGTCATATTGCTGTATTCCGGTATCAGGATAAAGTCATCGGTATCAGGGTCGTAATTATACAGTTTGTTGTCGTCATCAGCAATAATGTTGCGGCTTTGGAATCCTGTTTCAAACTTATCGTTTTCGCCTATGGGCAGGGTATAGTCCAGCTTGACACGCAGCCTGCCGGCAGGCCCTTTTTCGGTCGATTGCTGTGCATTTCGAATGGTGCTGTCTGTTTCCAGAAGTTCGTTCTTATTTAACTCGTCAGAAATACGGTGGTCGTAAATAACCTGTGCTGTCAGGCTATGGCCATCTTTTTTAAAAGAGTGGCTATAGTCCAGCGAAACCGAATAAAAATCGGCACTCCTGAAAGATGATTCGTAGCTAAGATACGGGTTGTGGATATCTCCGGGTTCTATCCATTCATCATAGTTGCGGTTCGTAGTTCCGGTGCGTTCGTGGTAACCTAATCTTCCGCCGATATTGATGTAATCATTTTTTGAAGGGTTTATTTCGACACCACCACGCACACCCCACGAAATACGGATACTTTCAAAGTCTCCTGTCGCCACGGTTTTAAAGGTGCTGTCGTTAACATACGTATCTCTGTTGTATTCGCTGTATCCCGGGTTCACCCTCTTGTTATAATCGGCACCAAAATAGATATTGAAGGCATTTTTCCGGTAGTTGAACAGGAAGTCGCCGCCATATCTGCCGTAAGTACCCACACTGGCATTGATGATGCCGTTAAATCCTTCCAGCCTGATCTTTTTCATTTTAATGTTGATGATACCGGCTGTTCCGTCCGGATCGTATTTGGCCGAAGGGTTGGTAATAATTTCAATATCGGCAATGGCTGAAGCGGGAATTTGCTGCAGCACATCATTAGGATCTAAAATAGATGGCTTCCCGTCAATAAACACCTGGAAACCGGAACTTCCGCGCAGGGTAACATTTCCTTCTGCATCCACATTGATGGAAGGAACGGTTTCAAGGATATCCACGGCTGTTCCCGCCGTTGCGGTAATTTGCTTATCCACATGGATCACTTTTTTATCGATCTGGTATTCGATGGATGGCGTTCCGGCTGTAATTTCCACTTCGGCCAGGTTTTCAGCTGTCATGCTTAGGTGGACTTCATTCAAATCCTGTATCTGTGCATCTTTTGAAATGGTAATATTCTCTATGCGTTTGGTTTTGTACCCGATAAAAGTGATTTCGAGGTAATAGGTGCCGGGGTCCAGTTTACGAATTTTAAAGTCGCCTGTTTCACCGGTGATAGCCCCGTCAACCAACGACTGGTCAGCAGCTTTGTAAACAGCAATAGTGGCAAACTCTACCGGTTGGTTGGTAATCGAGTCGCGGATAACACCTTTGATAACACCTTTTTTATCCGGGTTGCCGGCAAAAGTGAAAACAGTAACAAGAATCAGTAAAAGGGTTAAAAAAAAGTTCTTCATCATTAATTAATTAATGGCTTATAATATTGTTAATTTGGAAGTTCAAATATACAAGGAATTATCTATTTTTAACATGCAACTATTTAGTGCTGCTATTTTATTAAACAGAAGCTGGTTTTATAAGTTTAGTGCAGGCGGCACCTTAAAATATTATTATAGAAATATTATTATACCGGAAATGAAAAATTACCTGAAAAGAAGCAATCGCGATTACCGCTTAAGCCCGCTGGTAGCAAATAGTATTCTGATTACGCCTTTTGTAATTGTGTTTATCGCTATCCTTGGTATGTCAATGGCCATAACACGCCCTTTCTCCGAGTGGATATTACTGGAAAACCGCCCTGTGGAGTTAGTCACCTTTTTGTCCTTATTAGCAGCTGGAGTTATCGGTTTTGAGTTATCATGGCGGGCAAAAAAGAATAAACTGGGAAGTCTTATTGTCGGATTCTATATCCTGTTTTCATTTGGGCTTCTGGTAGTGGGAATGGAAGAAGAATCGTGGGGTCAGTGGATTTTCTGGTTTGATCCTCCGGAAGCTGTTAAAGCAATAAACAAACAACATGAGATGAATCTTCACAATCTGCCTGCCTTACATGCACCTTTCGAATACCTCCGTGTTGCATTTGGTGTTGGCGGCCTGATTGGTGTGTGGTTGTCTTTTCGGCCACAAACCCGGTATATCGGAGCGCCGGTTGTTTTATCAAGCTGGTTTGTACTCATTGCTGTACTTGGCACAATCGATCTTTTTAATTATTACGAGACAGATGTTCAGCAAAGAAATTTTATGGAAACCATGATGATGACTGAGGTTCTGGAAATGCTCATCGGGCTGGCGGCTCTCATGTACATGTGGCTGAACAGGAGGCTGTTTTTACACGAACAGAGAAAATAAACGATTCTGTTAATTTGTATTTATTTTCTTCTCGATCGCATTCATTAACGAAGGAATTTTTGGATTATCGCTTTCAGGATCACAGCGCAACAAGGTTTTTCGGGCTTCTACATAATTTTTATCCAGATAATAGGCATTCGCCAGGTTGATAATACCGTCGTCATCCCCCGGAAATAATTCCAACGCTTCTTTAAACAAAGAAATCGCTTTTTTATAGTCCCCCACCTGGCTGTATGCATATCCTAAATTATTCATAACAGCCGGTAAGTTCGGATGATATGTATAAGCCATTTTAAAATCATTAATGGCTGCTTGTTTTTTTCCCAGCTGCAAATCGATCACTCCTATATACATATGAATCGGTATCTGCCTGGAATCAAGCGTTGTAAAAGGAGAAAAGGCTTTGTTTGAATAAGCTAATAATTTGTTCCAGTTTGGTTTTTTACTTTTTTTCTCATTCGTGTATTTATTAATATAAATCTCCGATGTAAAAAATTTCGCCGCGTAAAAAACGGAAAAACCCAACAACACGAATGGAATGAGTAATTTAATGATAGATAATGAGGTGGGCTTTGCTTTCGAAACAACTACATTCTTATAATAATTACTGATGATGCCTCCCATAATCAGGGCAAGATAAATTTGATGATTGACCCGCTCGTAGGGAAAAGTAAAGAAGGCAATAACAAAATAACCACCCAGGCCAGCCAGCATTAATCTTGTATAAAATATATTTTCTATATCAGCCCGGGAGGAAAGTGTTTTTATCCCATAAAAAGCAACCAGGATAAATAAGAGCAAATAACTTAATAAACCGAAAATTCCTTTTTCGGAAAATGCCCACAAGAAATCATTGTGAGGCCGTCGCCAGTTTTGGTACTGGTTTTCAAAATTATCGCTGTAGTACGGGATTATTGAAATTTTCCAGTTTCCGGCGCCAACACCCAACAACACATGATCTGTTGACATATGATACGTTGACTCCCACATTTGCAGCCTCCCCTTGTTGTTTTTTGATTCAAAGTCAAAGAGCGAATTTGCCTGATATTTAAGTACCTCAACAGCATTCGACTTCTGAAAAATCAAAAGAGCGCTGACAGCAGCAATTGCAACAACTATCAGTAAGGATGCCACCACTTTTTTAGGCTTGAGTTTAAGGTTATTAAACGATTTTCTATTCGTGGTAAAAAGCCAGGTTACACCGAAAGAAACTATAAAAACAAGGAAGCCAACCCAAACAGAGCGCGTTTGAATAAACACAAAACTGATGATAAGTATGATTACTGATGCGATGCTGGCATATTTCCATCTTTTTTTAAACTCAAAAGCACCGTAAATGGAAAACGGCAACATGAGAAATAAAGAAATGGCAAACTGATTCTTATGTGCCATTAATCCCCTGACCTGGTAAAGTGCTGCAAAAAACTCACGTCCCGTATCACCATTTGTGAATTCAATGTATTGATACAAGCCTAAAGCGGTTGCTATAAAGGAACTTACAACAATACTTTTTGCCAAAAAACTTTTAAAGTCGGTCTGCCGGGTGAAAATAAACGTGATCATTATAAGCGAAAACAGGGACAAAAAAGTTTTGGTTAAATCAAAAAGCCCTTCGGCCGGATTAATTGCCTGTGTGAGAGAAACAATCGATATAAGAAAGTATAAAAGGTAAACAGGAAATATCCAAAGCTTTAGAAAACCCAGATCAACTTCCTTATTTTTATATGCAAAAAGTGTTATGACCGTAAGAACGAGTAGCGAAATGCTCCAGTACAACAATCTTGGAATTGTTGGGTCCTGTGTTTTGTCCGAATATGTTAAAGGGATTATGATAACGAACAGAAGCACTGTTAGGTAATATTCCAGACTGTTCTTTTGTGCAATTTTTTTTTGCTTTACGTTCTTTTTACTCAATTTTGGATAGTTTTACAAAAACGGCAATAACAAAAATATTTATTACTTACTTTTATGCGAATATATTGACAAAACCCAAGGAAACATTCGCAAGCATTCAATAATTTATCAAAACATTAAAATGCCCAGTCCTCTTTTAAGTGTTATAATACCGGTTTACAATGCTGAACAATATATTAAAGACGCCGTAGCCAGTATCTTAAATCAAACATATAAGAACCTGGAACTCATCATCATTGATGACGGATCGACAGATAACACTTTGCAGATAGTTACCTCTATTCAGGATAAAAAAATAGTTTTAGTAAAAAATAAAATTAACAGGGGTCAGATTTACACAAGGAACCTGGGGCTTAAAATGGCAAAGGGTATGTACATCGGTATGTTTGATGCCGATGATATAGCTTACCCGGATAAATATGAAACTCAAATTGCTTTTCTGGAAAAAAATAAAGACGTTGGCATGTTGGGTTCATGGGCAAGATTTATTGACGCAGACGGTAAAAGAATGAAGGGGGGCTGGCAGTTAAAGGCAAAACCGGAGATGATTCCGTCTATTATGTTGTTTAAAAACTACTTCTTACAGTCGGCTGTTGTGTACCGGAAAGAGTGCATACATAATTTTTCGTTTAAAGAAGGATTTGATATCGGCGAAGATTATGTCATCTGGCTGGAAATAATAGAAAAATATAAAGCCTGGAATTTACAGAAATACCTTGTCGATTACCGGATTCATCCGGAAAGTGTCACAAACAGTCGGCCCGAGTTACAACTCGAAAAGGAGAAGGAAATTTTTCGGCAGCAACTGGCAAAGCTGGGGATTGAAGCAACGGAGGAGGAGTTGGATCTGCATCTACTGATTAAGGCGAAAAACCCGGCTATTGACACAAAAACATTAAAAGAAATTGAACGTTGGCTCTTAAAAATCGGGGCGTACAATGATAAATCAATGAGGTATGACAAAAAAATGCTTTCACGAACTATTTTTAATCGCTGGCTGAAAGCATGTAAAAACTATGGTTTACATATGCGTATGTTTTATTTTCTTGGTACATCAAAGTTGTTAAAGCAGTATATAAAAAGTTATTTTTAATATCATTCAATCCTGTGTATGGCTAAAAATAAAGTGGATGTTTCTGTTGTCGCCGCAAACTACAATAACGGAAGGTATTTGAAAGATTTTATCTACAGTATCGTAAATTCTACCGTATTACCTTCCGAATTAATTATTGTCAATGATGGGTCAACCGATAACTCTCTTGAAATTCTGGATGAATTTTCCGGTCTTGAAATCCTGAAGGTGATAAAATTTGAGGAAAACAGGGGCCTTTGCGAAGCCTTGAATGCAGGCATTGAATTAGCCTCGGCAAAGTACATTCTCAGGGCAGACCCTGATGATATTCTCTTCAAACACCGCATAGAAAAACAATTTACTTTTCTTGAAGAGAACAAGGAGATCGACGTTGTGGGGAGTAATGTTATGTATTTTCATGACAATACCAATAAGGATATTTCCGTGTCAAATTTCCCCGAAGATCATAACAACATTCTTAAAGCATATAGAAAGGGGGAGCATGGAATTCAGCAGCCCACAGTTATGGTCAGGACACATGTGATGAAAAAATTCAGGTATATTCAGGAAAATTTCAAATCAGAAGATTACGACATCTTTGCCAGAATTATCCATGCCGGACATAAATTTGCGAATATCAAAGAACCTCTGAACCGCATGCGGGTACATACCAACAGTGTTTCGATCAATATTAAATATGATACGATAAAACATACATTTGCCTTGCGCGATCAGATCTTTAACACGCAAACAAGTCCTCTCAAAATGAGATTATATTATGGATATATTCTGAATTACAAGAAATATCTGATCGCGAAAAATCCATTACGAAAGTACCTGTATCTTGGGATGGCCGCTCTATTTTACCCCGGGAAAGTACTTAAAAGAATTTTTAATTAGCTCGTTAATAATGCCTGTTTCCAATACCTTTAAACACATCACTGATTTTCATTTAAAAAATGAAAAGCGGCTGATAAACTGGTATTTCCTCTATTTCTTAGTGGTGTTTTCTCTGGATCGTATGATTAATTTTTTTCAGCTTACCCCGTTTTTTGTTGTGGCGGGGCTGCTTGTATTTCCCTTGTTGCTTCTATCAGCCCAGATTACCAACCGGGAAAGAAACCAATTGTATGTTCTGGTATGTTCATTTGCTTTCATTGGCGTGCTCAACAGTATTTTTCAAAGTTTTCATGTAAAAAATATTTCCGACCTGCTGTTTATAAGCCTGTTTTTTACGATGTATTACTACTATAAAAATCAAACCGAAAGTTTAAATTACAAATACGCTGATCTTTTTTTTCTTGTAAGCCTGATTTTGATCGGATTTACTTTTTTTAGTGTTGATGCAGACTATCGGGCTTTGGAACCATTTAGGGATATTACCGTGAGGGCAATGAGAAGAAGAAACGATCATGCAACGTACATCGAAGAACTTTTCAGGGTTTATCATAATGGCCTGTTTCGTTTGCCCCATGTTGCTTCTTATTTCTTCGGTTTCCTCTTCATCTATTATGCCTATCGCTATCAAAAAAGTTTACGGTTAAAAAATCTGGTTATTATGATCGTAAGCCTGATATTATGTTTTTATACGGGGGCCAGGGCGATTGTTGTAGTAATTGGTTTTTCTGCTTTTTTATACGCTTTGAAAAAAAACTCCGTCATCACCCTGCAGCTGGCTGTTATTTTTCTTTTGTTACTGGTTATGTTCAGAGAAAACCTTATGGCACTTACAGAAGGTACTGTTTTCTATCAGTTCTTTTCCCTGATTCAAACATCTGTTGAAAATATAACGCATTTTTCACGGTTGAAAATCTGGTATTCCTGGTGGATCGAAGTAAGTAATTTTGGGATTTGGGATTATCTGATCGGGAAATCATTTATTAATGCCTTTGTTGCCAACGGCAGAAACCTGGGCTATGCCATCTGGTTCCATAATGATTTTCTGAATATATTCTTTGCTTATGGCATTGGGGGCTTTGTTTTATACACATGGTTTTTCATTAAAATCTATCGCGATAACAAAGCATACATAAAGAATAATATTTTTGTCTTTATGTTTTACTTCAGTATGCTCATAAGTGCTTTCGTTAACGGGTTTTATTTCTACTTTCCGGTCTTTTTACTTTATTTATTCTTTTTGATGATAAAACATGAAAAACAGAAGGAGGTAGCTTCGTGAAAATAGGCATCTTAGGTACACGGGGAATTCCTAATAATTACGGGGGATTTGAGCAATTTGCCGCAGATCTTTCTTTGGGTTTGGTTGCCAAGGGATGTGACGTGTCTGTTTACAATTCACACAATCATCCTTACCAGGAGGCAGAGTGGAAAGGGGTACATATCATTCATAAAAATGATCCTGAATTCAAACTCGGCACGGCCGGGCAGTTTTTGTATGACCTGCACTGTATCAAAGACAGCCGGAAACGTAATTTTGATATCATCCTGCAATTAGGTTATACCAGCAGCTCTGTCTGGGGGCGCTTTCTTCCACGTAAGAGCAAAATAATAACAAACGTTGACGGCATTGAATATTCGAGGGAAAAATACAGCCCGGCTGTAAAAACGTTTTTAAAATATGCTGAAAAACTCGCCGTAAAATTCAGCGATCGCCTGGTGGCTGATTCTGAAATCATAAAAAAACATTTTAAAGATAAATATCATGTGGAGCCGTATTTTATTCCTTATGGGGCAGATGTATTTGAAAACCCAGATGTTTCACAGATTGTGAAGTCAGGACTTGAACCGAACAAATATTTTCTGCTCATAGCACGTCTGCAGCCCGACAATAATATTGAACCCATTATTAAGGGTGTGCTTAACTCAAAAAGCCCTTATCCTCTTCTTGTTGTCGGAAATTATGATAACGCTTATGGAACGTATCTGAAAAAAAAATACACTGGCCAAAATATCAGATTCGAGGGGGGTATTTTTAACATGGATTTCCTGAACAATCTCCGGTATTTTTCCGGTATATATTTCCATGGTCATTCGGCAGGCGGGACAAACCCCTCACTTTTGGAAGCTATGGCCTCATCGGCTTTGATTTGCGCCCATGACAATCCATTTAATAAATCTGTTTTACAAGGTAATGCCTTTTATTTCAGCGATGAAGAGGATGTATCTAAATTAATCGGCAGCAAACCTAAAAAGGAGCTTTTTAATCAGTTTATTGATAAAAATTTGTTGCAGATAAAGGAACAATACAACAAGCAAAAAATTATTGATGATTATTATTCCTTATTTAAGAACGAATTAAAGACGGAATGAATATCTTAGCCTTGTTCAATTAAAATCAATCATAAATTGTCAGTAAGATACTCCAAATACATTCCTGCAATAAGCGTCATCGGCGACCTGTTGATTCTGAACAGTTGTTTTGTGTTTGCATTTTGTTTCTATTTTGATTCTTCCGGAAATTGCTTCAGTCCGGCAAATCTTTCCCTATATATCTACCTCAATATTGTATGGATTATTTTAGGCTCCATATTTAAAATTTATGGCGAGTTCAGAAAGCTGGAAATAAAAAAACTGCTCATTTCCAACACGTCTGCTGTTGTGTTCTTCTTCTTCCTGTTTCTGATATTTTTCCAGCTTGTGGCTATTGAATCCTATTACCAGCGGGATCAGATCAAATATGTATTTATATTTTTCACCTTCTTTATTTTTAGCTGGAGACTCGTATTATATTATTCATTTCTTCTGTACAGGAAATCAGGTTATAATTACCGTAATGTTATTATTCTGGGGTACAATGACAATGTCAGGGAATTGATGAATTATTTTAATGCAAACCCCCTGAGCGGGTACAGATTAATGGGTTTATTTTACCATCAGGAAGTTGCACACAATATACAATCCGGCAGCTACCAGGATGTTACTGCATTTATTGAGAAAAATGATATTGATGAAGTATATATTGCCATTAATGATATTCCAAAATCTCAGCATGACCTCATATTCAAAATCATAAACACATTTGCCATAAAAATCAGGTTTATCCCTGAACTTGCCGGGTTTTCACATTTGAATATTCAACTGGTAAATTATGATGAAGTTCCTGTAATACAAGTCAATCAGGGGCCTTTAAGCCGCTGGTATAACCGTTTTCTGAAGCGGGGATTTGATATCGTCATATCACTACTGATTTTACTTTTGATTTTATCCTGGCTCATTCCGGTTTTATTTTTGATCAACAAACTGACCTCGGGAGGTAAGCTGTTTTTTATTCAAAAACGAAGCGGATTAAACAATAAGACATTCAACTGTATAAAATTCAGATCGCTTGAAGATGATCCGGAGGATGAAGCCAAACAGGTAACCGAGCAAGATAAGCGGGTTACGCGATTGGGGAAGTGGTTACGAAAGTCAAACATTGATGAGCTTCCCCAGGTTATCAATGTTCTCTTAAACCAGATGTCGGCTGTTGGCCCGAGACCTCACATGCTGGCACATACGTCCGAATTTAAAAAAGTTATCGATAAATTTATGGTCAGGCATTTGGTTAAACCCGGAATAACCGGGCTTGCCCAGGTTCGGGGTTACCGGGGTGAGATCAAAAACAGATCTGATCTTGAAAAGCGGGTGCAGCTGGATCTCAGTTATATTGAAAACTGGACATTGTTCCTTGATATTAAAATCATCTTCCTGACTATCTGGAATATGATCAAAGGCGATAAAAAAGCATATTAACCCCAAAAAGAATAAATCAAACAAGTAAACAATTGCTAAACCCCGAATACAAATCCGAATTAAAGAACATTGCCGTGAACGCAGGAATTGGCGCTTTTGGCATTATGTTTTTAAATTTAATGGCATTTGTTAATAACGCCATTATTACAAGGACCCTTGGTGCTGACGATTACGGATTGTTCGTTCTTGCAACCAATATTCTGTACTTTATAGTAATTATCTCACAATTCGGATTCGGAAGTACTATTGTTCGCTATGTTTCCTATTATACCGGAAAAGGAGCCTCCGGGAAAGTGAAAGGGACTATTCGTTACAGTGCAAAAGTTTTATTGGTTTCGGGCCTTGTACTTACGGTTCTTGCATTTTTACTGAGCCCCGTTATATCAACAACTATTTTTGACAGGCCTGAATTGACTGCCTATCTGAAAATACTGTTGTTATCGCTTCCCTTTCTGGTGGTAACAGTAGTTGTTAATGCTTCTCTTAACGGGCTGAAACTGATCAAATACCAGGTGCTCTCTACCAATATCTTACATCCTTTACTGTTTTTCACTTTCATATCGATTGTGTTTTTGGCCGGCTACCGGTTAACCGGATTGATTTGGGTAGTATTTATCATGGGAATAGCCGGATTATTAATTCCATACTTTTTTCTTTATACCAATTATTTCAAAATCAGCAAAAAGATCAAACCGGAGGTTGATAAAAAGGAACTATGGAAATTCGCTTTCCCGATGTACCTCATACATTTTCTTAACAATGCTGTTTTATATATTCCGATATTTTTGATAGGATACTTCCTGTCAAATACAGAAGTTGGTGTGTACAACATCAGTTTTAAATTAGCTCTTCTGGTTAGCTTTTCCCTGGGGGCTTTTCAACTTATTTTTTCGCCCACGATTTCCAATTTATTTGCAAGAAACAATAAACAATTGATCGAACAATTATATCAATCAATTACCAAATGGATATTCACCATAAGCCTGGTCACCTTTTTTATTATTATGCTTTTTTCCGGTCAGTTTTTAAGCATCTTTGGTAAAGAATTTATTACCGGTTCAACCATCTTGCTAATTATGGTTTGTGGCGAAATATTCAACGCAACAGGCGGCCTGGCAGGTAATATCTTAATCATGAGCGGAAGACCAAAAGTAGCACTTGTTAACTCGCTTGTTGCCTTTGTTTCGATTTCGTTATCGGCATGGTTTTTAATTCCTGTTTATGGCATGACGGGAGCTGCTATTTCTTATGCCGTAACTATCGTATTGATTAATTTATTGCGGATAGCTGAATTGTATTTGTATGAACATATTCAGCCATTTAATGTAAGTTACCTGAAGCCAATTATTGCAGGTGGTATCGTATATGCGCTCATGCATGTCATCGTCAGGCAGATTGATAGCGAACCCTACATAAAATTAATTGCGGGCTCTGCAATCTTCCTCCTCCTCTATATTGGTTTGATTTGGTTGTTTAAACTTGATAAAGAAGATAAATATATATTAAGCCTCATCACTGACAGGTTATCTAAATCTGATTAACGCAAGATTGCAAAAACAAATGACGGGAAATAACAACTTAAAAATATATGTCGTTTTAGTTAATTTGGGTGCATGGCGGCATACCATTGAGTGTATGGAAAGCTTGCTTGGATCAACATATACAAATTACAGTTGCGTAGTTGTCGATGTAAAAGATATTGATCGTTCACTTAATCACCTGAACAACTGGTTAGAAAAAGAAAAAGATGACCGGTTTGTTCTCATCTCTGAAAGCGAAAACAAAGGTTTTGCCTATGCTAATAATATAGGTATTGATTATGCCTTAGCTCAAAACGATGGCCATTTCATGTGGATCTTAAATAATGACACTGTTGTTAACGATGACGCGCTTGAAAAGCTAATGCTTTATTACAATGAGAACAAGCACACAGATAAAATCGGGTTTCTGGGTTCGAAGATTTTGGATTACACAAAGAGGGACTTGATTGAAAATGTTGGGGGGACTTTCAATCCACTGACCGGTTATTCGGTACTCATTGGTATGGGGCAACAGGACATTGGCCAGTTTAGCGGTAAGAAAATGTATGTTGATTATGTAGTTGGCGCATCGATGTTTCTGCCTGCATCTTTGATTAAAGAAATTGGTTTGATGGAGGAAGATTATTTTTTGTATTTCGAAGACGTTGACTGGTGTTTGCGTGCTAAAAAAGCCGGTTATGTTAATTTGACATGCGAAGACAGTATTGTATATCACAAACAGGGGATTTCAACAGGTGTCAAATTATCAGGAAGTGAACGTAATCTGGGGAATAAAAAATATTTGTATACCAGTTATTTAAAACTATACAGGAAACACTTCAAGTATTTAATACCGGTAGCTTATCTTATTCTTGTTAAGCAAATGTTGGGAAAATTATTTCGAAGAAATAAGGATGAAGCAAGGTTAATACTTGACGTTTTATTGTCGAGATAAGCCATAAATTATATGAAACAACAACCTTTAATATCTGTTTTAGTTCCTGCATATAACCACGAAAAATTTATTCGGAAAACACTCGACAGTATCCTGGAAGATGATTATTCCAATAAAGAACTGATCATTCTTAATGATGGCTCGACAGATAATACAGAGCAAGAGATTGAAGCGTGGTTAAAAGACAATAAGGGTAACATACCCGTTATCTACAAATACCAAAAAAATTGCGGCATTTCCAAAACCAGAAATAGCTTGATCGAAAAGAGTAATGGAGCGTTTTTAGTGTTTATCAGCAGCGATGATTACCTCCTTCAGGAAGGAATACGAAAAAGGTTTAATTACCTGGCTGACAATCCTGAAAAATTAGCTGTTTTTTCAGACTGTATTGTAGTTGATGAAAATGATCACATAATTAGTGAAAGCGGGCTTTCGGGTTATTATTCTGCCAATAAGGAGAACTTAAAATCTGATAAAAAAAGAAAAAAAGAATTAGTAACTAATTGGTCAGTCCCAGGAGGGACATTAATGATAAAAAGAGAAACATATAATAAGTTCCAGTATGATGAGAGTTTACTAATCGAAGATCTGGATTTTTATTTGAAATTAGTTTCTCAGAATAAGCTGGGGTTTATTGATGAAAAAGTAAGTGCTTACCGGGTTCATGGTGCGAACACCTGTATGAAAGATGAAAACTGGGTAAAAATCCAAAAAGATATTATAAACACGTACAAAAAAAATCTTAAGCGGTTCTCATTCAGTTTACAGCTAAGAATGCTATACAAAATGGCGATTAACTACAAACCATTGTTAATATATAAACTTAAAAAGAAAGTAAACTAAATTTATAATTGAAAATTTTACACAGTAATGAATTCTTCAGCAAATAAATATTTATTATTCGGTGTTGCTTCGCCATACGTTTTTGAGGTAATTGAAAGTGCAAAGCGTGCCCATATAGAAATTGTGGGGTTTATACATAATCGGCCAGATATTGAAGTTCCTGAGGGCCTCAGCCCTGTATTCAACCTGGAACAATTGGATTCTTTTAACCGTGGAATACCTGTTATTATTCCGTTAATTACACCCGGATACCGTAAAAAAGTGGAGACACAAGTTTATGAATTGGGGTTTAAAACATGTGGCAACCTGATTGATCCAACGGCAATTATGGCAACATCATCTCATTGGCAGGAAGGATTTCAGGTTAATGCCGGAGTAGTTATCGGTGCAAATTGTACGTTTGGCAGACAGGTTCAGGTTAACCGAAGTACGTCAATTGGCCATGATGTTACTACGGGTGATTTTGTATCATTCGGGCCTGCTTCTGTTATTTGCGGAACCTGTGAGATAGGTACAGGAACATTTATTGGCGCGGGAGCTGTGGTTTTACCAGAAGTTACAATTGGCAAAAACTGCGTTATTGGTGCCGGGTCAGTTGTAACTGCCGATGTGTCTGATTACACTTTGGTTGTCGGTAATCCGGCGAAAGTGGTAAAAACAAAAATCAAAGGCTACAATGATATTTCCGTTTAATGAAAACAGTATATCATCCATCGGTATCGACAGCGGAACTGAATCTTAAACCCGCTTTATCTGTATACGCTATAGAGGAAACTAAATAAGATTTTCAAAATAAAAACCGATAATTAGTTTTTCTCATAAATCTCTTCAACAAGGTGATTATATTTCTTCATCAGCACCTTGCGCTTCAGTTTTTGCGTGGGCGATAAATCGCCACTCTCCGGTGTCCAGCTTTCGCTTACCAGTTTAAATACTTTTATTTTCGAGACTTGCCCCAGTTGCTCGTTGTATTTATCCACTTCTTCCTGGTAGCGGGCTATTATTTTCGGATGCTTAATCAGGTCGGTGTTGTCCTCAAACTTTACCTTATGGATAAAGCACCAGTTGTGCAGGAACACAAAATCGGGTACGATCAGCGCAGCGGTGAATTTTTCGTTTTCACCGATCACCATGATCTGGTCGATAAACTGCGATTCTTTGAATTTATTTTCAATTTGCTGTGGTGCCACATATTTTCCTCCGGAGAGTTTGAATATCTCTTTTTTCCGGTCAGTGATGGTCAATATGCGATTTTCGTCCAGTTCACCAATATCACCTGTATGGAACCAGCCTTCTTCATCAATAGCTTTTTTGGTAAGCTCCGGATTTTTGTAATATCCCTTCATCAGGTTATCGCCCTTCTCAAGAATTTCCCCGTCTTCGGCAATCTTTATATCAATTTCTTCGGGCACAACACCCACACTGCCAAACTTAACGCCGGGAAAATAGGGCATGTTCGCTGATATTACCGGAGAGGTTTCCGTCAGGCCGTATCCTTCCTGAACAATGATCTGCGCTGCCCAGAAAATACGAGCCAGCCTTGGTTGCAACGCTGCACCACCGGAGATTACACCTTTTAATTCACCTCCCAATGCTTCTCTCCACTTGCTAAAAATAAGCTTATTAGCCAGTGATAATTTCCAGTTATACCAGGCGCTTCGTTTCTTCGGATCAGGATCGTATTTATCGCCTACTTTTACTGCCCAGAAAAAGATCGCTTTTTTCAGGCCCGGCAATTCCCTGCCTTTATTAATGATTTTATCATACACTTTTTCGAAAACCCTCGGGACGGTGATAAACGTATTTACTTTAATTTCTTTCATGTTCTCGCCGATGGTGTCGATGCTTTCGGCGTAATAAATTCTGAGTCCTTTGGCCTGCCAGAAATAATTGCCCGTACGTTCCAGCACATGTGACAATGGCAGGAAACTCAATGCTTTGTCTCCCGGTTTCAGGTAATCGGTAAACCGGAAAACCATTAAAAGGTTGCTCACTACGTTTTTATGTGTCAGCATCACCCCTTTTGACAGGCCTGTTGTCCCCGATGTGTAAATAAGTGTGAGCAGATCATCGGGCTGTACGTCATCACGGCGTTTTTCGAGTAGCGACCGCAATTCTTTTTCTTTAGTAATCCCAAGTTGGCCAATTTCTTTCCAGTTTTTTACCCCTTCCACCTCATCAATCGTATAGATTTCTTTCAGGTTGTCGGTATCGTCAAACACGGGTTTCAGCTTTTCATAAAGTTCACTGTTGGCTACAATAAGTATTTTGGCATCGGAATGCGACAGGATATGCCGGTATTCTGTTTCGCTGATAGTGGGATAAACATTCACATGGACGCAACCAATTTGTGACATACCAAAATCGACAAAATTCCATTCAGGCCGATTGTTCATTACGGTCGCTATTTTATCGCCTTTTTTAAAATCCATTGCCAGCAGACCCAGACTGAATTTATCAACCTGTTTCCGGTATTCTGCTGTGCTGAAACTCTCCCATTTTCCATTTCTTTTTATTGAAATAAAATCGTCGTAATTGTACTTTTCTTCGGCATTGGTCAAAATGTCGAATGTGCGGGTTATTTTTGTCATATCAATAAATAAAAAAATTAAAGGTGTAAATTTAATCATTTCAAATAAACTTTAAACGGATTCTAACACCGGTATCTTAAAACCGTTACCTTTTCTCTATCTTTGCAATAAAGGCTTGCGGCTGATGACAAAAAAGAAACATAAAAACAGCGCGCTTAAAGTTCAGGGAGGTATTGACCAGCCTTCACAGGTCAACCCGTCTTTGTCAGGTGGTTTACATAAATTCAAAAAGGCAAACCTTTCGGTAGATGAAATCTATGATGGCATCATTAGTAACGACAGGACCATGCTGGGCAGGGCCATTACACTTATTGAAAGTTCCCGTTCTGAAGACAAAGAAATTGCACGCCGGCTGATCAATCGTTGTTTACCTCATTCGGGTAATTCTGTTCGTTTGGGTATCACCGGCGTTCCCGGTGCGGGGAAAAGTACTTTTATCGAATCGTTTGGCTTAAACCTTATCGATAAAGGCCATAAAGTTGCCGTACTGGCCATTGACCCGAGCAGTACACGGACAAAAGGGAGCATTCTTGGCGACAAAACCAGGATGGAGGAACTCTCGACAAGTCCTGCTGCGTTTATCAGGCCATCAGCAAGTGCAGGTACGTTGGGAGGGGTAGCACGCGCCACGCGTGAAGCTGTTGTTTTGTGCGAAGCCGCTGGTTTTGACATCATAATAATTGAAACGGTGGGTGTAGGCCAGTCGGAAACAGCCGTATCGCAAATTGTTGATTTCTTCCTTCTTTTGATGCTGGCCGGGGGTGGCGACGAACTGCAGGGAATTAAAAGGGGCATTATGGAAATGGCCGACCTGGTGGTGATCAACAAAGCTGATGGCGACAACGTAAAAAAAGCAGAACTGGCGAAAAGACAATATGAAAATGCACTGCACCTGTTCCCGGCTCTGCCGAACGGCTGGACACCGAAAGTAATTACCGCTTCGGCCCTGTACAACACTGGTATTGACGAGGTGTGGCAGATTGTTGAAGAGTTTGTACAACACACCAAAGAGAACAATCATTTTGAAAAGCACAGGAACGAACAATCACTGGCCATCCTGAAAGAGAGTATTGAACAGGGGCTTGCTTCCGGGTTTTTCAACTCACAGGTCGTCAAACCGCTGATTAAAAAGTACGAGCAGGAAGTGCTGCAGGCAAAAATAAATCCTTACGAAGCCGCCCGGCTGCTGCTGGAGAAATATCTGGAAGAAATCAAAAAAAGCTAACCTACTCCGTTTTTTCCTTTACCGGTATCAGCAGCGAGGCAAAAATACTGATCAGCAGGATGGAGAGTATAATAAGCAACGAATAGATGGTAGGGATTGGAATATAATCGTGTATCAGCATTTTGATGCCTATAAAAACCAGTAATACCGACAAACCAATCTTCAGGTAACGAAACCGTTCCACTACATTCATCAGCAGGAAGAAAAGCGACCGCAGACCGATGATAGCAAAGATGTTGGAGAAATAGACAATAAACGGATCTTTGGTGATCGAGAAGATGGCCGGGACCGAATCGACGGCAAAGATCACATCTGAAAACTCAATGACCATCAGTACCACAAACAGGCTTGTCAGATAAATCTTTCCCTGTTTTCTGATAAAAAATCTCCGGCCTTTATAACCCTTGTCAATCGCAAAATATCTTGACAGGAATTTGATCACCGGGTGTTTACTTGTGTCAATTTTCTTTTCTTTATTCCTGTCCAGAAACATTTTTCCTCCTGTGAAGACAAGTAAAATACCGAACAAGTATAAAACCCATTCAAAATGGTGTATCAGGGCCGAGCTGATAAAAATAAAGATAAAGCGCATCATCACCGCTCCGATAATTCCCCAGAAAAGTACCCGGTGGTAATAGGTCTTTTCCACACCAAACGAATAAAAAACCATCAGGATCACGAAAATATTGTCAATGGAAAGTGAATATTCGATGACATAACCCGTAATAAACTCGAGCCCCAGACCTTTTCTGTATTTATGTAAAATCGTCTCCGGATCGAAGTGATCAAAATTAAGCGGAGGCCCGTATTCGGCAACCACTTTTTTAAACTCAGCCATACCTGCGGAAGTGCTTAAATCAAACGGCCCATGTATCCAGTCGCCGAAAAGGTAGATCAATCCCCAGAAGATAAGTGCCAGCGATACCCATATGATAGTAAACCCTAAAGATTCTTTAAATCCGGGTTCATGGTCTTTTTTATTAAAAACTCCGAGGTCAAGCGCTAAAAAGAAAGCAATCATAACCAGGAACCCTAACAATACCCATATTTCGTGCAGGCTCATCTTCGCTTTATAATTCGGGCATAAAAGTAACGATTCCGGCAATATCTTCCGGAGGAGATCGGTATTAAAGAATGGAACAGGATTAATAATCTGTTGAACAGCAACATAATGACGAATTATAATTCCTGAGGTTTGTTATCTGAATGAATAGCTTATTTTTGTACTAAAATTAACTGAAATTAACATGAAAAAGATTGTTTTATTGTACTGGCGCGAAGGAGGCAATACGGAACGTGCCGCCCGAAAGATATATGAACTATTTGATCCCGAATGTATTGAGATCTATGATGTACCTTCTTTTAATGTGGACACCATCGAAAACTATGACCTGATCATTATTGGCGGATCAACTGTAGGCGCCGACAATTGGTCAGACACTTCGGATGATAACGAATGGACTATTTTCTTTCGTAAACTGGAACAACACAACCTTACAGGTAAGTCGATGGCTTTGTTCGGCCTTGGCGACCAGATACTCTATCCCAACCATTTTGTTGACGATCTGGGTGTTCTAAAAGAAGAAGTTGATAAAGTGGGGGCTAACCTGATTGGGCGCTGGCCTGTTAGTGGTTATTCGTTTACCGAATCAGAGGGTGTGGAAGAAGATATGTTCTATGGTCTGGCGCTGGATGAAGACAACCAGGCAGAACTGACAGATGAACGGATCAAACAATGGACTGACTTTTTGAAAGAAGCTCTGGGTCTGGCCCTATAATATCAAACTTCGGGGTATTTTCGTTTGGTCAGGTAATGTATGCCTTCGAACGGAATGTACCCCAGCTTTTTAAATACTTCCAACGACTCTTTGTTGTAATCTTCAATCTGGCAGGCGTATATTTCAATGCCTTGTCCGTTGAGCCATTTTTCAGCCGCCTCAACCAGTATTCTGGCAATCCCCTTGTGTCGGTATTCCGGAACTACCGCCACCCTGTTGATCCATCCCTTGCGTCCGTCGTGGGTCACGAGAACTGTCCCGATGTATTTGCCATCCAGCATGGCAAACAGAAACTTACCTACACCTCTTTTTAGTTCTTTCTCTATTGTTTCTTCCTTGTCTCTTCCCAGTGGTTTATAGGGTAAGCCGGAACGTTCCCATAAGTCCACGAGTATTTTGTAATCGCCTTTTTTGTAAGCAACAATTTTTACATCCATCATATCTGATTTTAGTAATAAATGACGTTTACGTGCGGATGCGCTTTTTTATAGTCTTCGATTTTTGACGCCTTTACATCAATATTGAAACACTTAAGTTCCTTTAACTTGTAGAGGCTGTTTAAGGGTTTCAGATTTTTTATCCTTGTGTTGTTAATCGTCAGACTTTCCAGTTGTGTAAGCTCTTCCAGCCCTTTGAGTTTTTTCACCTGTGTTCCCCCAATATTCAGCGTTTTTAGGTTTATGAGTTCATAAACAGGCTCCAGGTCTTCCACCGAAGTGTTCTCAATATTCAAATGCTCCATTTGTTTTAACAAGTTGATCCGATCCAGCATATTAATCGGACTGCTTGTAACAGCCAGACTTTTCAGATTGGGCAGAGAAGTTATGGGTGCTATGTTGGAAACTGCTGTGTTATGTAGCGAAAGATCTTCCAGCATCAGAAAAACTGTTAATGGTTCAAGGTTTTTTACTTTTAAATCATCGGTGATGGATAATTTCCGCATATCAGCTATTCTTTGCAGGTTTTCACGGTCCATTCGTTCATCAATTCCTGATTTTTCCCGCAGCAATTCCTGCCAGTGATCATCCAGCCTGCCCCACCACAAATTGAGGTCGTCCGACTGGTATACAACCAAACATTCGGGAAGTTCTTTTTTCAATGTAAGCACGTTTTCTTTACTTACCTGTGACTTATCGCAGTAAACCGTTTCCAGCTTGTGACAATTCTCCAGGGGCATCAAATCACTGATACTAGTGTTTTCCAGCACGATCATCCTGATATTATCCAGGCTGCGTATCGGTTCCAGGGTCGTTACTTTCGTGTTGCTCAGATTCAGGGCCCGTAAATGTTTTAATGAACTTACCGGGCTAAGGTCGGCCACATCAGTGTCTTCTATATTCAATTCTTCCAGCCGGTACAGCATTTCCAGCGGTTCCAGTGATCCAACGGTAGATACATTCACTTTCAGTTCCGTCTGGTTTATGATTTGGTGTACCTCCTCTTTGGTGATGGGACTGCTTATTTCGATGTTCTGCGTGACAATATTTTTCCACTCTTCGGGAAGATCGTTCCACCACTGCATCAGTTTTTCCGAATTGAAAATAACCAGGCAGTTTTCGTGCGTTTGAATAAACTGCTGCGCTTTGGTTGCATCTATGCCACTGTTGTCGCAATAAATAATGTGCAGTTCCGCCAGCTCTTCCAGAGGCGAAAGGTTATCCACAGGTGTATGATTTGCCTGCAGTACCGAAAGTTGTTTTAACTCTGCCAACGGAGTAAGGTCTTCAACTTGTGTGCTGTCGATGTTCAGATTTTTCAGACCTGTCAATGTACTTATCGATTGCAACGACGTTATAGCCGAGCTGGAAAGATTCAGATAGGAAAGTTCCGTTAATTGCCCGATCGCTGACAAATCAGTAATTTGAGTACCTGACATCTTCAACTTTTTCAGATTAGCTAAATGCGACAGCATATCCACATTGCTGACACGCGTATAACTAACATCAAGCTGCTCAAGCCGCGCCAGATGCGACAAAACAGTAAAATCAATAATGGGCGTATGTGCACAATACAAACTTTTCAGGTTAGACGCATACCGCAACGGGTACAGGTCGGTAACCGGTGTGCCCGAGCAATTGAGTTCTTCAAGCTGGTTCAGGTTCCGTAGAGGCGAGAGGTCATCAATAAGCGTGTTCGAAAAATCAATTTCTTTCAGCTTTGTTAATTCGGAAACCGGATTCAGGTTTCCCAGCATCATGTTACGCGACACATCAAGATGTTCCATTTCGCGAAACTTCATCAGGTGATCGTAAATCGGGGTAACATCAACTGTAAGTGTATCCGGTTCGGGCATTGTGATTGTATCTGTTACGGTAAACAGCTGATCGGTAATAAGATGCTCGGAGGCCGCATCAAAATTGATGGTGTCGCCTTCCTGAACAAGGAACGTGTCAATTTGTATGTGATCCACCCATTTTTCAACAACGACCGAACTATCATCAAAAGCTACAATCCGATGGAAAGGCAATGTATCAAATACCAGCACCGAATTGCCAAAGAATTTCTTCCATGAACTGGTCATATTGTCCCACCAGTATTTCAATTCCGCTTTCTCATTCAGTTTGGTTGTGTACAGGCTTACTATTTTAAGGTCTTTCTGGTAAGGATCAAGATTGATCTCGGCATAGCGGATCAGGTTGTTGTCGACCGTATCATTAGCAATAGTCACTCCTTTCAGGTTCCGGTTCATGGTCACTTTAAAATAGATTTCCCCCTTCTCGTTTACCAGTTGCTCCACTTTATCAATGTTGAAGGTGAACGTTACTTCTTTAAAGAAGAAATCAATATCTTTCAGGTAAGCCTGTACATCTTTGCTTATTTGTATCTCGCGGTTTTCGTCCAGGTCATCTTCAATCTGCACTTTGTCGTCTTTAAAAAATTTAAGGTAGCTGCTGTTGATGATCACATCCTTGTCAGAAGGTAATTGCGTGTCGTCACCAAGAAAATTCAGGGTTCCTTCCAGAAAATGGATGATCTGTTTACTTTGTTCCGTGTATTCTTCTGTTTGCTGCGGGGTAATTTCTTCCTGCTCCTGAGCAGAAGAACCAACAGCTAAAGAAAGAATGGCAATGAGTAAAACTATTTGTCGATAGCGCATAGTTTGAATGATTTAATAAGTTCCTTTTTCTCTTCGTCGTTTACAAATTTAAGATTTGATATCAACCAGCCGGAGTTTGTATCGTTCCGGTTAAAATACGAAAGTTCAAAATACCAGTTTTTTACCTGGAAAAAGTGAAATTTCACCGAATTGATCTCCTTAAATTTTAACTGCCCCATCTTCATCTGATAGAAGAATAGCGTCAGGTAATCGGGCCTGTAATAGTTAGATGCATATAATTCAATATGCGCCGGATCATCGAGTGCACGATGCAAATTCATAAAATCCAGTTCGTGGCTTTGCGGATGCAGGAAATATAACTGGTGCACACTGTCTTCGGTATGCGGGAACAAATGCGGGAAATAGCTGTAATATACATTGCTGATCACCCATTTTGAGCCCAGGTTTTCCTCTTGAAGCGTGAGGAACAGGATAATATTTACCTCAGCACCATCAGCCGTAAACGTAGCTGAAACTTCAGCATACCAGTTTTTATCCAGGAAATTAAGAAACACCGGGTTGCTTTTATCGGTCACATCATCGATAAAATACTGTTTGAGCTTGCCCGAGGTTCTGGGATTATATGTGTCAAACAATATCGGAAGCATTTCTTCCCTGAGCTTGTTATTGTGGTATTTCTTATCATCGGTTGCTAACCTTTTTCCGTAAGAATCCTCTTCCATATTAAACCGCCTCACGAACTGCCCTACCTGTTTGTTCATGGTATAGAGTATGGTTTCGTCTTCACCGAAACTATTGAAAGAGCCGGTTTGAGGAAATACCGATACGGAAATAAATAAAAAAATAATGCTGTATAATGTCCTTTGTAAATGCGTCATACAATTAATGGTTAAAATCAGTTTATTGTTACATAAACGAATAAATAAATGCAAAATTATCAGTAATTTCTTACAAATAACGGGTAATTATGTACCTTGCGGTTTATAAGGCTCAAATTTCCTTAAAATGAATCGCCAAAGCAGGGTGTTTATATTGCTACTTATATTTTTTATCGTTGTTTCAGCGGTAAAGGGACAAACAAGTTTAGGTTTAAATGCCGGTTACATCAATCCTTTTCCCATATTAAATTATAATTCTACATCATACGTTTCAGGCAGTGCCGATTACAACGGATCATTTTTTGTGGCTACAACCTACAGGAAAAAAGCAGGAGGAAAACTTTTTTTGGGAGCAAGTCTCCATTTTCATCATTATCAGCTTGACTATATTGAAAAGAATGCCATTCACATCGGCCTGGATGAATATACAAAAGACATTGATTATACATTCAATTATTTAAATCTGGTTTTATATCCTGAACTTGTTTTCGGACACCGTTTAACGTATTATGTAAATGCCGGTATTACCGCAGGGCTGTTGTTAAATGCCAACAAATCGGGAACCAATACACACATGCGGATGCATTCGGGGGGGCCGGATGGTTATTATCCGGTATATACCGTAACCGAAGTGGAAGGAGATGCCCGAAGTGACATAAAAAGCTTTAGTGCCGGAGTGCATATCGGAACCGGCCTGCGGTACCATATTTCGGACAGTTGGGATATAAATTTTGACCTGAGCGGCCAGTACATTCTCTTTCCTGTGGAGATTGAATTTACCGGAAGCCAGGTGGACCTGCTTATTTCTGCAGGTGCAGAATATACCATTCATAGAAAAAAGAATAAGCCAGGCCAATAAAAAACCGCTCCTTATCAGAAGCGGTTGCAATTAACTATTTCAGATTTCTTTTATTTCGAAGTTTCCTTCACTCTGATATCTCCCAGCAGCACATCCCAGAAGCCGATCAGGCGGCCACCGATCTGTGTTTCCTTGCGTTTTACATAAACGGTGATATCTTTCTTGGTCGTGTCCTGGTAGATCAGGCGCCCTTCTTTATCGTAGCCTTTAAATTTCTGGAAAATAGTGATCACACCCACATAAGTTCCGTCGGGCTGACGCTGCAGGTCGCTCACATATTCTATATTATACCAGCTAATCTCCACCTTGTTGTAGTTGAGGCGCATCAGCCGCTCAAAATAGTCGCGTACACCGTAATAGTTGATCTCTTCTCTAACCAGCGACGAAACACCGATCTCACTGCCTGTCATAAACAATTCTTCAGCCCGGTCGATCACCCGGTTGGCTTCGCTCCAGGGTGTGTCTTTACTTCCAATAATGCTTATGTACTTACTCAGGTCACGAACTTTTTCCATGGCAAGGCTGTCGATAGCCTGTTTCCGTTCGGGGCTCAGGTTGTCCTGTGCAAAGACGGGTGTTGCAAATCCCAGTCCTATGGCGAATATCAATAAAAATGCTGTTTTATTCATGACCTGTATTATTTTGTAATTAATTCTAATTCGGTGATCTTTCCAAGGCTGTCACGTTTTAATGTTTCCACCTTGTATTTGTATTGTTTTTTGTCCTTCAGGTATTCTAAAAACCTGGAAATAGTTGTCGGACGGTCGTAATCATTTACGCCACCTTCCTGGCTGATGATGATTAAAACCAAAGCGTCAGGACTGGCAAATTGCCGCAGGGTTTCGTCAATTTTGCGGTTAGCTGCATCATAGCTAACGGCATTGGCAATAGCGTTGAATGAGTTATCCAGTACAACAAATTCCGATTGTGCTGCATTTCGTCGCGCTTCTTCTTCCCGTTTCAATCGCTCTTCTTCGGCTTTGCGGGCTCTGAGCTCTTCGATTTTTTGTTCTGCCTTAACGATCAGGCCTTTTACCTCCTCGTCATCAATGTTATACGATTTGATCGTGGCAACACGTGCTGCTTGTTCGTCAATCGTCCATGAGGTTTCCTCATTAATAATTGCATTCAGATCTTTTTTGGCCTGTTCTACTTTTGCTGCATATTCGGCAGCAGCGGCTTCTTTAGCCAGTTTTTTCTTGCTTTTACAACTTGTAGCACCACCGATGGCAATGGTTGCAATAAGCATCATTACTACAAATCTTGATGAAAATTTAAGCATTTGCTTCATTTGGTAAAGTGTTAAACTGTTTTGAAATAGATTGTTTGTTATATAGAATGCAAAAGTATTGAAAAAATTGTACCAACTTTGTGATAAATTAGTTCAGTGTTAAGAGTTTTGAGTTAATAAGTATCCAGTTAAACAAGCGCCTTACAGCCGATGACCCTAAAACACTATACCATACCTGTTTTTATTCCGGAACTGGCTTGCCCGTTCCAGTGCGTGTTCTGCAACCAGCAAAAAATATCCGGTCATCAGAATATTCCTGACGAACAGGAGATCCGGCAAACAATCACTGATCATTTGAACTCATTTAAACATAAGGAGCGAACAGTTGAGGTAGGCTTTTTCGGGGGGAGTTTTACGGGTATTCCATCTGATGAACAGAAACATTACCTGGAAATTGTACAGCCATTTATAAAAAATGGTGAGGTACAGGCTATCCGGCTTTCAACACGTCCTGACTATATCAGCGAAGAGATTTTGAACGTATTGAAAAAATACGGGGTCAGCACTGTCGAGCTGGGCGCCCAATCCATGGATGATGATGTGCTGAAAAAATCGTTCCGGGGGCATACGGCCCGGCAAACGGAACAGGCGTCTGACATGATTCGGCAACATGGATTTGAACTGGGTCTTCAGATGATGATCGGTCTGCCTGGCGACACCCTGGAAAAAGCTCTTTACACGGCACGGAAAATCATCAGCCTGGGTGCTTCAAATACGAGAATCTATCCGGCCCTGGTTATCAAAGACACGGCCATGCATAAATGGTTTGACGAAGGAACATACACTCCGTTAAGTATGGAAGAAGCCGTTCGCTGGACAAAGCAAATTTTACCACTATTTGAAGATGCAGGGGTAACCGTGTTACGGGTAGGGCTGCATCCTTCGGAAGGACTTTTATCCGGCGACGAACTGGTAGCGGGGCCTTTTCATCCTTCTTTCAAAGAACTGGTGTTGACAGAAATATGGTACGATAAACTAAAACCGTTAACTGATGAGAAGAAAGGGGAAAAGCTTACCGTTTACGTCCCTAAAAAGGAACTGAGCTATGCTGTCGGTTATG
>Ga0209834_10000372_pt1 | contig 27591 bp, 32 predicted proteins | sample Mar14236cmmetaG_FD_184134 | JGI IMG/M metagenome (GOLD analysis project Ga0209834, IMG submission 184134) | Marine hydrothermal vent microbial communities from Guaymas Basin, Gulf of California to study Microbial Dark Matter (Phase II) - Marker... ...
CACATGAGTTATAGTGTTATAGTGATATAGAACACAACTACACAGGGGGTGCTTTCATCATGATACCCGTTACTCTTGTACTTGCACTGGTTTTCGCAGTGGCGGCGGCGATGTCTCACTCTTTCATACTTCTTTCGGCCATATTTGCTACTGCTTCCGTTGTTTGCTTTGCTTCGCTTTTCAAGAAAGGAAAAGTGGCGATACCACTACTATTTGTTATTTTCTTCATCATCCCTGTTAGCGTTTTCCGAGCTTCCAGTGATTGGATATTTCAGTGGTTTCCTTTCAATGGAAGCTTCGTGTCAGGCTGGTTTGAAAATGAAACAGTTCTTCCAGCAACCAAGCAAATTAGCGGTGTTGAGAAACTCGTAGTTAAGCTCAAAGGAGGCACAATTTTAGAGTTCAACGAGGAAAATGCGAACGAAATACGCGTTCCTTCAGAAGTCGAGGTAAATCGCTTTGGAAACACTATCGAGATCACAGGTGCGCTTCCACCTCGCACTGTCGCCACAATAGAGATTGGTGCTATAGACGAAGTCGAAATTGATGGAAGTGGCGTTGTTATAAGAGGAACAGCTAAACTCAAGGATTCACTTGTTGTGGACGGCTCTGGAGTGGTGAGTGATGCTGATCTAAACACTCAAATCATACGGATTGACGGAAGCGGAGTTGTGATGAAGGGAGATATCAACTGCGATTTCTTCCAACTGAATGGCAGTGGAGCTGTCATTAAAACCCGTATTACTGCCGAAAGAGCTGAGATCGATAGCTCAGGAGCTGTACTTGACCTAAGAGTTCTGTACTGCCCAAGTCTATCGGTTTCAGGAAGTGGAATAAAGATCTCGGTTGAGTACCTTGAGGAATGGGAAGGTATCTGGTCTTTGAAGATTGATGGCGTTGCAGCCTCAATTTCTATAGACGTACCAGAGGGCTTAAGAGACAATTTAGACCTCGATCTTCGCGGTGTGAAAGCGGCAATAGATTGGAGATAGAAAGCATGGTGTACATTGATAGAACCCTTCCGATACCTGTTTACAAGCAAATAGAGCTCCAATTTAAAAAGGAAATGCTTTTGGGGAGGTTGAATAAAGGTGATCAGCTTCCTCCGGCTCGAGATCTTGCAAAAAGGCTTGGTGTAAATGTAAATACAGTCCTAAAGGCCTACGAGAAACTTGTTTCTGATCAGTTCGTCGAAGCGAAACATGGGATTGGTTTTTTTGTAAAGGTACATTATGACGAAGGCTCAAACATTGTCTCCCAAATAAGAAAGATAGCCACGATACTGAAAGAGAACGGTGTAGAGAGAGATTTAGGCATCATGTTACTTCAGGAGGTGTGGAGAAAATGAACGCTTTTTCACTGGTTATAAAAAAGGATTTTTTTGAAAAATCACTGGCAATAGCGATAGTGTTTTTCGCACTGCTGTTGGGTGCCGGAGTTAGACCGTTCTTCCTGGTAATCCTCGCCGCAATACTGTTGGCGAAAGACCTTGAAAATGGAAAATACCGGATGATTCTCACCTTTCCGGTCAAAAGATGGCAGTTGCACGTTTCATGGTATTTTCTCGGCGTAGCGATTATAACAGTGTCAGTCATGGTTTCAGCCGGTGTGAGAGGAAGCTCCTCTTTTCTTGTTGATTGGGCAAAGTCCATTTCATACTTCGCGTTCATGTACGGACTTGCCTCAGTAACCGCTCAAAAAGGATTGGGAAACTTTTTGTTTCCTTTTTTGGTGTTTATCGTTGATGCGGGCTTGTCTGCTTCTTTGGTCTATTCGCGGTACAGTCTTTTGAATCACGCATCTGTTGTACCTTACTTAGTTTCAGCAGGAATGTATTTTGTTTCGCTCTATGTCTTCAGTAAGGAGGGATCGGTATGATCGAGGTGAAAAATGTAGCTAAGTCCTTTGGAACTACCATAGCTTTGGTCGATGTATCCTTTTCTGTTGCTGAATCAAGCGTCTTTGTATTGATAGGCCCTAATGGAGCGGGGAAAACGACAGTTATGCGTTGTATGATAGGAGAACTTAAACCTGACAAAGGAAGTATATTTGTCAACTCCTCACCACTCAACATTGAAGCGAAAAAACACATGGCAATGATGCTTGAAGAAAGACAAGTATTCGACAAAATGACAGGAAGTGAACATGCCAAGGTATGGTCGATGATGTATAAGAGCTGGAACGACAGCAGATTCAAAGACCTCGTGCTTCACTTCAGACTGCCTATGGACAAAAGGGTTTCAGAGTACTCTATTGGCATGAAGACGCTCCTTTTCTTTATTTTGACGGTATCCACAGATTCCAAGATATTAATACTGGACGAACCCACCCAGCATCTTGATCCAGTTTGGAAAGATGATGTTCTTAGTATCATAAGATCGTACGCACAGCGCGGAAACACAATTATTCTTTCCACTCACCAGGTTGAAGAAGCTGAATTAATGGCAACACATTTCGCAATAATCAGATCTGGCAGGGTGCTTTATTCCGACGAACTGGACGCAGCAAAGGAAAACCACAGAGTGGTGAGGGTTGAAGAAATGGAAGAAGAACTGGAACAAATCACGGTTATGAACAATGATACTGTGCTTGTGAAGACAAATAAAGAAATTGGAAGATATCCAACATTCAGAGAAATCGCCTTAGGTTATCTTAGATCCAAGGAATCAGTGCTCATACAGTGACAAGGCTCTCCTCCTGGGGAGCCTTGCTCTCTATACTTGAGAAGTGTCATCAAATACTTGAGGTTTTTGAATATAAATGGAACCACTTGCAAGCTAATCCCTCGTAAGCAGCGGAGTTGTTCCTATCATCGCCTTGAGTTCCGATGCAACCACTTTTCTTGTCGTTTTGTCGATAACAGCGGAAACCCTGCCATCTTCCATTACTATCACGCGTTCCCCATAGCTCTCAGCTATCGCCATGTCGTGGGTTATCATAAGTACCGTGGTGCCCAGCTCCTTGTTGATTCTCTTTGTTAGTTCCATTATTGTCTCTGTACTCTTAGGATCGAGCGCGGCTGTGTGCTCGTCCAGAAGTAAAAGCTTGGGATCAGATGAAACTGCCATCACAAGGGCAAGGGCCTGCTTTTGTCCACCTGAAAGCTTCGATGCTTTTCTCTTAAGATCCTTTTCCAAGCTCAGTTTCGTGGACTTGAGAAGCTCTATGCTTTTTCTATCGATCCGACCAAATGTTAAGCCTCTCAATCCCTTTCTCCTGGCCAGTATGAGATTCTCTTCTATCGTTAAGTTTGGAAATACCCCAGCATTTGGATCCTGGCATACAATACTTGCCTTTCTGAATATTTGATTGACATTGGCAGCTGAACCCATGACTTTACAACTCCCACGCAACGGCTTAATTTCTCCTGTTATTACCTTCAGTAGTGTTGACTTACCTGCTCCATTTGAACCAACTATTATCACAAACTCACCCGGTGAAATTTTTGCTGTCACACCTTTAAGTGCTACCTTTTCATCGAGCGTTCCCTTGTTGTAAACAACCTCAACATTTTCCACAGCTATCATGTTGCCACCTCACTTTTCTTGAATCGTCTCAACGCAATGACAACAACCACAAACACAGCTGTCAAGAGTTTCATATCCGTAGGTTTGAATCCAACTTTGTACCCATATTTCATTGCGACAGTCAGCAGTAGTTGGTATGTTATCGCCCCAAAGAGTGGGCACAACATCCCATACAGCCAGCCGAACTTTCCGAGAACTATCTCACCGAGGATCACAGAAGCAAGACATATCACAACGATTCCCAGTCCCATATTCACATCAGCAAAGCCGCTGTACATTGAAAAAAGTCCTCCCGAAAGACCAGCGAGTGCGTTTCCCATAGCCAGTCCAACGTAGGCGAAGAGATTCGGATTTACACCAAGGCTTCTAACGGCGAATCGATTTCGTCCATAGCCTCTGAAGAGAATCCCAAATTCAGTTTTCAGGAAAATCCACATGATCAGTAAAACTCCCACTGCAAAGAGTGTTATGATGAGTAAATCCCGCCCATCGGAGACACCGTTAAATGGTATTGAAATCGCTTTCGCACCCGAACTCTGATAAGAAGTAGCTGTGTTTCCCAAAAGGTCGTCCAGAGGGGTTCTACCTGCCATTTGCTCATAATTCATTACTGTTCCCGTGTCAAACCTTGGGATTGGAAGATTTGGCGCTTTCATCACTCTAATGCTGATCGAGTAAAGGCCTGTCATGACCATTATCGAGGCAAGTAATGAATTCACGCGAAATCTGGTAGTTATGAAAGCTGTTACCGCACCCGCTAAAGCGGATGCGGCAACAGCGAACATCAGAGAATAGACCCACCCATGACCGGAACGAAGAAGAGTCACCGCGACGGCTGCCCCGAGCACGTAGGAGCCGTCGGGTGTCAAATCAGGAAGATCGACAATTCGAAAAGATATGTAAACACCCATGGCGGCTATAGACAAGAGCAATCCCTGCTCAAAAATCGAAACCACAATCGTCACCTCTCAATGCCGTTCTCGATAACTATGTCAGCCCTCTCCACAAGTTCATCTGGTATTTCTACTCCAAGCTCCCTTGCAAGATCCAAATTCACAAACAGCTCTAAGGAATCGGGTCCGAGAATCCTCGATTCGATTTCACTCGGTTTTGCACCGTTCAGTAGAGCTAAAACTATACGACCGGTTTCCACTCCGACTTGCGAATAATTAAAGCCAAACCCTATGATTCCCCCTCCTCTTGCTATGGAAATATCCGCAGCAACTATGGGTTTCCCGATCTTAAGTGCAGCAGATCCAATCGCTTGAATCGAAGAAGCAGCAGTGTTATCTGTACCGATGTAGATAACATCAACATTTGGTCCAATGCTGTTAAGGGCCGTTATCATCTCGTTAGAAGTTGTTCCTGGAATATCAACAATGGTAAATCCAACATCTGGTGCGGCTGATTTGGCGATTTCTGTCAGGGTTACAGAATTTGCTTCTCCCGGGTTGTAGAGCACTCCAATTTTCTGAGCCTCGGGGAAAACCATTTTTATGAGTTTCAGATGTGTTGCAACCGGGACCATATCGGAAATTCCGACGACATTTCCTTCATTTTTTCCAAACTGCTTGATCAAACCCGCTCCAATAGGATCTGTCACCGCTGAGAAAACAACCGGCCTGTCAGTTATAGCCTGCGCACAGGCTTGAGCCGAGGGAGTTGTCACGGCGACCACAATATCAACATCCTCAGAAGCAAATTTCTTAGCGATTGCTACCGCGTTCTGCACACTTCCCTGAGCGCTCTGTCGATCCACTGTAATATCCTTGCCAACTTCAAAACCCGACTCCTCCAGAAAAGTTATTAGCCCATCCACAACGGCGTCAAGTGCTGGATGATCAACAATTTGAGTGATTCCAATTCTGACAACACCGAAACTCATAACTGATAGAAATATGACCACGGCGGTAATAAACCACTTCATACAAACACCCCCTGTGAAGTTATAAAAAAAGAGGGCATCTTTTTCTCAAGATGCCCTCTTCTTAGTTCTATGAGTTCCCCACACTATGTAGCAAGTGGTATACAGGGAACCCCTGAAGAGGGCAATTCCCTAAACCACCAATAATAAGCAAATATTGAAACCTTACTGCAAATAGATCTTTTTCTTACCACTATCATAAATTCGCCTCCAAAAAACTTTAGATTATTATACCAGACTTCCGGTTTTCAGTCAAGTTAACACAGATCTCATATTTTTTCCAACAGCTTCTGGCAAATTTGCGTGTTTCCCTGATTATGCGTGATAAGATTATTATTGTCGTTCGGTGAGGAGTGATCTTCCTTGATTGTGAGGGACAAGCAGTTTTACAAATTCTCAGCTTATGGTTTTTTAAAGAATCTCAGATTTTTTGATCCATTTATCATACTTTTCTTCAGAGAAATGGGAATGAGCTTTTTGCAGATAGGTGTTCTGTTTTCAATCCGTGAGGTGTCCACCAATATTTTGGAAATTCCAACAGGAGTTTTCGCCGATGCTTACGGCAGAAGAAAGTCAATGATTTTTTCTTTTCTTTCTTACATCGTTTCATTTTGTATTTTCTACTTCCTTCCAATTTTCTGGATGTATGCGGTTGCTATGGTGTGTTTCGCTTTTGGAGAAGCTTTCAGAACTGGTACTCACAAGGCCATGATAATGGAGTATCTCCGGTTGAAGAACATGACAGATTTCAAAGTGGAATACTATGGGCACACAAGAGGCGCTTCACAGATGGGATCGGCAGTTTCATCACTCATAGCGGCAGCTCTGGTCTTTTACATTGGTGGTTATCGAATAGTGTTTCTTGCTTCAGTAGTTCCGTATGTTTTGGGCCTATTCTTGATGATGTCTTATCCGAAGGAGCTCGATGGTACAGAATCACGAAGCGAGAGGCAATCTGGCGCGATGCTCTTACAAATTCGTGAGACTTTGAAGTCTTTCCTAAAGATGTTCTCAAATCGCCAGGTCGTGAAGGCACTTTTCAACAGTGCGGTTTACGACGCGTTCCATAAGACCGTGAAGGACTATTTACAGCCCATACTCAAAGCTCTCGTGATCTCTTTGCCAGTGATGTTAAGTCTGCAGCAGGGTCAGAGGATAGCTGTGCTCGTTGGGATAACGTATTTTCTTATATATTTGCTTACCAGTTACGCTTCGAGGAAGTCTTCACTATTCGTGAAGAAAACTGCTTCACTCAAAAGAGCGGTTAACGCAACTTTTTTAATGGGAGCAGTGGTGCTGGTCGCAACGGGGGTATTCACCAGAACTAATTTTCAGATAGTAGCCGTTTTTCTTTTCCTACTTCTCTATGTGATTGAAAATCTACGGCGTCCAATAATGGTCTCGTACATAAGTGATAGAATAGCCAACGACGTGATGGCAACTGGACTGTCTGCTGAATCACAACTGAAGACAGTTTTAATGGCCGCCTTAGCTCCAGCAATAGGATATTTGGTTGACAGATTCGGACTGGGAAACGCGCTAATAATCGCGGGGATAACAATGATAGGAACTTCATTTGCTCTGAAAATTGAGTAGCACTTGGGAGGAATGGTGATTCTTCGCATTACCGGTGGATCTGCTAAGGGAAGAGAACTGGCGTCTGTTCCAGATAAACGAGTGAGACCAACTCAATCTCTTGTTCGTCAATCGATTTTCAATATCATAGAAATACACGAAAAGAGCTTCTTGGAGCTATTCTGTGGAAGTGCTGTTGTTTCTTTAGAAGCTCTAAGTCGCGGTGCAACTCGAGCTGCGGCAGTAGATATCTCATCTGAAGCGGTTAGAACAGCTCGCAGAAACGCGCAAATCCTTGGTTTTGCGCTAACTGTAAAGCGAAAAGACTTTCGAAGATTTCTGTTTTCCTGTGAAGAGGTGTTTGATATAATCTTCGCTGATCCACCATACAATCGTGGTTTTGTTCAAGAATTGGTGCGCGTTGTGGCACAGAGGAACGTTTTCAAAGAGTTTCTAATAATTCAGAAAGATAAGCGCGAAGAATACTTCCTTCCAAAGCAGCTCATGTTCGTTGATAGTAAGAAGTATGGTGACACGGAAGTGCTGTTTATCAAGAGATGTTAACTTGCCAACTTAGGTACGTGAGGTATAATATATTCCCGGAGGCGTGTCCGAACTGGCTAAGGAGCCGGTCTTGAAAATCGGTGGGTCGAGAGGCCCATGTGGGTTCGAGTCCCACCGCCTCCGCCAGTATTTTCAAACCCTCTTTGCATCACTCCACAGTCCTTCAAGGTCATAGAACTCTCTACCCTTAGCCGTGAAGACGTGTACCACAATTTCACCAGCGTCAATAATTAACCAATCATAACCGAGGCTCTTGTCGTAATGTATAATAGGATGCGACCTTTTCTCAAGAACGCTCAACACGGAGTCTCTGAGGGCTTTCATGTGAATTTGAGAGTTTGCCGTGACTACAATAAAGTAATCTGTCATAAGAGGGGTTTCTGTCATATCAAGTATGACAGGTTCTATGGCTTCCTTCTGCAGTAAAGTTTGAAAAATCTCTTTCACTAAATCCACCCAATCACTCCACTGTGACGCTCTTTGCGAGATTTCGGGGTTTATCAGGATCAAATTCCAAGTCCACGGCTGTGTAGTAAGCAAAAAGCTGAATCACCGGTGCCATGAACAAGGGATAAAGCTCCTCGAGAGTTGGCTTAACCAGTATTACATCATCTGCGATGTCAAGAATGTCCTTGTTGTTTTCGTCCGTTAAAGCCAGAATCCTGGCATTCCTGGCTCTGCATTCGATAATATTGTTTCGTGTTTTTGGATACAGCTTGTCCAAAGGAGCAATCGCAAATACCGGAAAATCCGGATTCAGCATCGCGATGGGCCCATGTTTCAGCTCGCCGGCTTGATAAGCCGTCGCGTGAATATAGCTGACTTCTTTAAGCTTTAATGCTCCCTCCAAAGCTGTGGGATAGCTATACCCTCTTCCGATATACATGAAATGAATAAATTTCTTGTAAAAATGCGCTCTTTCCTTTATCAAATCCGCTGACCTGAGCACGTTTTCAACGACTTCAGGAGATCTCAGAAGCCAATCGAGCAGTTCACGATGACCCTCTCTTGATTTCATGGAGAATTCAATCACTTTCAAGCCAATAAGGTACAGAATGGCTAACTCGTTCACATAGCTCTTCGTGGCAGCCACACCAATTTCCGGCCCGGCGTTCATGTAGATAACGGCATCTGACTCTCGTGACAAAGTGGAGCCGACAACGTTGACAAGAGATATAACCGTTCCACCATGTTTCTTAGCCAATCTGACTGACTCCAGTGTATCTGCAGTCTCACCTGATTGAGATATGGCAATAACAATGGATCCGTTCCTCACATGCGGATGCTTATATCTAAATTCAGAGGAAACATCTACCAAAACATCGATATCGCTTCTACTCTCGACAAAATATTTAAAGACTAAGGCGGCATAAAAACTCGTGCCACAAGCTACAACATGGATTTTGGTAGTATTTTCAAGTGTCTTCTGGATACTTCGAAGTTCAGGTAAGCAGATTTCTCCACCTTTTATTCTACCGGCTAAAGCGGATACCAAACTTGAGGGTTCCTCGTGTATCTCCTTCAACATGAAGTGATCGAAGCCAGATTTCTCGGCGTCTTTTTCTGTCCAGTCGATGTGCACTACTCGCGGTTCAACTCTCTTGCCAGAGATGGATACGATCTCAATATCGCTGGAAGTCAACGCAGCTATTTCCCCTTCATTCAAAAAAATCACATCTCTCGTAAATTTCAACACTGGCGTAACATCAGAAGCAGCGAGCGCTATTTGCTTATTTCTCGCTAAAACAAGTGGACTACCCTTTCGAGCAGCTATCAACAAATTAGGAAAATCGGCATGCATCACGGCTATTGCAAACGTTCCCTGAAGGCGACTAACAGCCTTTCTAACAGCTTCTAAAAGGTTCCCTTGAAAGTACTCTTCTATCAGGTGAGGAATGACCTCAGTATCCGTGTCTGAAACGAACTTGTGTCCCACTTCTGAAAGTCTTGTGCGCAGATCTCGGAAGTTTTCGACTATACCATTGTGAACAACGAATATCTTCTGGAAACAGTCACTATGGGGATGAGCGTTAACATCATTTGGAACACCATGAGTTGCCCACCGTGTGTGCGCTATTCCAACACAAATAGGTTGCGTCAGGCATCCCTTTAATTCCTTTTCAAGATCACCGACACGTCCCTTGACTTTAACAACATTTACTTCTTTCTCATTTAGAAAAGCGATCCCTGCTGAATCATAGCCTCTGTATTCGAGTTTGTGAAGTCCTTCAATGAGTTCAGCTACCTTCAGGTGGTCCCCCAGCATTCCCACTATTCCGCACATGTTCAAGCTCTCCCAGCATCATATCGACTAATTTCATACGAACACCCTTTTCTGCCACCTGCAGAGCGTTCCTAATGGCATACCTATCCGAAGAACCGTGGGCTTTAACAACTATCCCGTTGACACCCAGAATGAAAGCCCCGCCATAACTTCTTGGATCGAGAAGCTTTTTGAGCTTAGAAAACACCTTTTTCATGAGAAGAGCTCCAATTTTCTGAAAGATTCCAGATTTTTTCAGCTCGCTTTTTAGCGTATCCAAAATCATTTTTGCGGTGCCTTCCATTGTTTTCATCGCAACATTTCCACAGAATCCATCAGATACTACCACATCAACTCTTCCAGTGTTTATGTCGTGTCCCTCAACATTCCCAAGAAAGCGGTCTTTGAACAATTTCTTGATTTCACCGTAGGCTTCCTTTGTAACCTCATCTCCCTTTGTTTCCTCTTCGCCAACATTTAGAAGCCCAATGAGAGCATTCTTTCTGCCGAGCACCTCAGCGTAGGCGCTTCCCATAAGAGCAAAATTCACGAGTTGCTCGGCTCGAACCCTGACATTCGCACCGGCATCAAGAAGTATTGTAAATCCTGAAAGCGATGGAACAGGAACAGCAAGTGCAGGACGATCAACACCTTTCATCCGTCCTACTATAAGAGTGGCTCCAGCAAGAAGCGCGCCGGTATTACCGGCGCTCACAAACGCATCTACCTTTTTCTCTGAGAGAAGCTGTAGTCCGACATACATAGAGGACTTTTTACGCTTCAGAACCTCTGTTGGCTTCACATCCATAGGAAGAAAATCGGATGTCAGGATCTTCTCAAAGCCCTTGATATGTGAGATCGCATCTTCGGTTCCTATGAGAACAAGCTGAGAATTCAAATCAGAAGAGAGGGTGGCACCTTCTATAATTTCCTCTGGCGCCTTGTCTCCTCCCATCACATCAAGAGCTATTCGAGCCATCAACTCACTCTGCTATCTCCAGAACTTGTTTTCCATTGTAGTAACCACAGTGCAGACACACCCTATGTGGCTGCTTGGGTTCTCCACAGTTCGGGCATTTCGAGACAGCCACTTCGAACGCTCTGTATATTTTTGCTCTCTTATGATGCGCTCTTGATCTTGGTCGTTTTTGTTTTGGAACTGCCATTTGCTTAGCCCTCCTTGATAATCTGTCTTAAATCCTTCAGTTTATTCATCCTTGGATCTGCGCTGGAATCGTTGGATTCGCACTTATGATCCGGATGTTCATTCAAATTTTCACCACAATAAGGACACAACCCTCGACAATCAGGTTTGCACAGAACACGTGAAGGTATATCCACAATTATGGCTTCCAAAATTCGCTCACTCAAGTCTATCCTATTCCCAGAATAGTATATCACGTTGCGCAAATCCTGTGTCTCCTCCTGCCGTTCGTTCTGCTCAGAATTCTTGTAAAGCGCTTCGATTGTACCATTTATCGGCACAGCGACTGGCTCTAAGCATCTGTCACACGGGTGTTCAATGATCGTTTTGACATAACCTCCCACTGCGATACCTAAGTCTGTCTTTACAACCACAATTTTAACAAAAGCAGGTTCTAACACTGGACAAGGCCCAGTTACAAAATCTACATTGTCCAGAGGATAAATTCCCTGTAGTGTCAATTTCCCGCGTTTTCCAAGTTCATCCAAATCTATCACAAATTCCATGTATTTCACCTCGTTGTATAATCCACATGTAAGGGGTGTTAACCTTGAAAAAACTACTGTTTGTGATTATTGTTCTTACCGTAACCGTTGCTATTGCCGATCCGATGTTTTTGATAACAGAACCGAATACGGCTTTCTCCTTGAAATTGTACAACACAGGGATTCAAATCAACCTGTTTAAGTGTTTTTTTTACACTACTGTTCCAGTAGATACGTTTATTGGAAACACTGACAGACCAGAGCTCATAAAAGCTGTTATCTCCACAGAATCGAGTTTCTTCATCCACGCTGTTTCCCCGGTGGGAGCGATGGGCTTGGCCCAGTTGAACCAAATCACGTGCACAGAACTTGGCGTGAGTAACGCATTCAATCCCTGGGAATCTGTTGAAGCTTCTAAAAGATATTTAAACACACTTGAAAAGAGATTTGGCAACGTTGAAAAGGCTCTTGCAGCTTACTTTGAGGGTCCCACAAGAGTGGCATCTCAAGGACCTTCAAAAAACGGACTCTCGTATGCTAAAAAGGTTCTGTCGAAGGAAAACCGAATGAAGTATGAATCTCCTTTGATCAGAGATGTTTTTGTTATTTCTCCATATTTTGAGCTTGGTGACGAGTTTTCCGTAGGATGCTATGGAGCGTTTTCGATCATGGGGCTTGTTGATTTTGAAGGCAATGTTGCGTATGGCAGGGATTTTCAACACACTGCAAAGATTTACCCACGTCTGAATCACAACTTTGCTCCTGTGATCGGTGAGGAAAACGGATCACTGCTTTTGGGATTTTCTTATCAAAGTGTTCCCGACTACGGTTTAGAAGTAGCCGTGAATACTTCCAATCTGAGCTTTCAAGTTAATGGATTCTTTAGATTATGGGATTTCAGGTTTACATTAGCGATGAGTGGTCCAAAATTTTACGCTGGAGTGGTAAAATAATCACCAGTTAGGGGTGATCCCACTTGGATTTTCTTAAGAGGGTTTGGGAGTACGTGAAGAATCTTCTTGAAAAATGGAAATCTCTTCCAACTCCCAGCAAGATCCTCTTTGGTGGAGTATTTTTGGCTATTATAACCGCTCTCGTCCTTCTGCTGGTATTCACCATGACTCCTGGGTACAACCTGTTGGTGAGTGGTTTGAGCGATGAACAATCGGGGTACTTAATACAGCAGCTTGAAACACTCGGCATCGCCTACAAGGTGGAACCTGGGGGCCGGATTCTTATATCTAATCGCCACAATGTATACGAAGTGAGAATGAAATTGGCCTCTCAGGGAGTTTTGGGGACAACCACCAGAGGGTTTGAAATTCTGGATCAGCAGGGTTTTGGCGCTACCAGTTTTGATAAACAAGTCCACTATCAAATAGCCCTTCAAGGGGAGTTAGAGAGGAGTATCTCCACAATAAGGGGTGTGAAAATGGCAAGAGTTCATCTCACACTCCCAAAATACACGTATTATGTTCGTGGAGAAATGGCTGAGCCACGAGCCTCTGTTCTCGTTGCACTGGAACCTGGACAGGAATTAAGCCAAAATCAAATAAAGGGCATCATGGAGCTTGTTGCGGGTGCTGTGGAAGGAATGAAGATAGAGAATGTCAAAGTGGTTGACAACATGTCACGAGTTCTCAGCGACAAAGTCATGAGCGAAGGTGATTTACTCACGGCATCAAACAGAATGGAGCTAAAAATGGAGCTGGAATCTTATTATGGCAACAAAATAAAGCGGACGTTGGAAGCGGTCTTTGGACCCTCAAGAGTAGAGGTAATACCCGATGTAAGGTTAAATTGGAAAAAGATAGAAACCGAAATAACGAAATTCGAGCAACCAGTCAGAGGCGGGCTCGTTAGAAGTGAAGAAGAAGAAAGTGAAACAAGTGTGAATCAGCCTGGAGCTGGCGGTGCTGTAGGTACCGATTCAAACATTCCTCCCACAACCTATCCCAGCAGTACTCCCGAAGGGACAACATCTTATGAAAAAACTCACTCTATAAAGAATTACGAACTCAATACTGTGGTTCAACACCTTGTTGAAAACAGAGAAGGGGAAATAGAATCGCTGACTCTTTCGGTGATTGTCGATGCTTCTTCTTCGGTTTTCCAGCAGTTCACAGAAGAAGAAAGAAATAAATGGGCCAGTGTCGTTTCAGATTTGGTTGAGAAAGGAATAGGAGCCAGTGAGTCGGCCACAAATTTGGCGGTGTCCGTCGCCTTTCTTCCCTTCGACAGGAGCGTTGAAGAAATGTATCAAGAGACAATGACACAAATAAACCAAAGAAAGCGTCTTTTGATGATTTCAACCGGCGTTGCGCTTCTCGCCGTTGTGGGCTTTATCACCTTGTACCTCATTCTCATTCAAATCAGGCGAGCAAAGGCAAGAAAGCTTGTAGCAGAAAGAAAAACCCGAATGGAAGAAGAACTCAAGAAAGTCCTTAAGGAAGAGGTAGAAGAAGTGGAGCTGACGCCCGAGCAACAGGCACTGAAAGAGCTTATCGATGAATTAGAAAAAGTATATAGACAGTCACCAGAAGAAATTGCCAATATTATAAAGTTGTGGTTAGTGGAGAGGGGAGGCTGACAATGGCTGACAAGAAAACCATCTCTGGGAAAAGAAAAGCAGCCATCCTCCTTGTATTGCTGGGTCCCGAAAGGGCAGCTTCTGTGTTAAAACATCTGGAGGACTCAGATGTAGAACAGCTCACTGTGGAGATAGCCAACATCAGAAAGGTACCTGATGAAGAGAAACAGCGAGTTTTGTCCGAATTTCAGGAAATCGCGCAAGCGCGAGAGATGATCTCCCAGGGAGGCATTGGTTACGCAAAAGAAGTTCTTCAAAAGGCATTTGGTCCAGAGAAGGCAATGAGAATAATAGAAAGACTTGTTTCCAACTTACAGGTTAAGCCTTTCGATTTTCTGAGAGAGACAGATCCCATACAGCTCGTTAACTTTCTGCAGAATGAACACCCCCAAACAGTGGCTCTAATATTGAGTTATTTGGACCCTAATCTTGCGGGAACGATCTTATCTTCGTTATCAGAGGAGCTTCAAGTCGAGGTTGTTAAGAGAATAGCGCTTCTTGAAAGATCTTCTCCCGAAGTAATACGAGAAATAGAGAAAAATCTTGAAAAAAAGATGGCTGGATTCGTTAGCCAGAGCTTCAGCCAAGTTGGAGGAATAGACACTGCCGCAGAGATTATGAACAGCATAGACCGAACTTCCGAAAAGAACATTATGGAAAAACTTGGATACGATTCACCTGAACTCGCCGAGGAAATAAGAAGACGCATGTTCGTGTTTGAAGACTTGATAAAATTGGATGACAGGTCTATTCAACTGGTTCTTCGTGAGATAGATCCCAAAGACCTGGCTCTGGCTTTGAAGGGAGCAACTGAAGAAGTAAAGGACAAGATTCTTAAGAACATATCAAAGAGAGCGGCTCAACTCCTTCAAGATGAGCTCGAATATATGGGGCCTGTTAGAGTGAAAGATGTTGAAGAAGCGCAGCAGAAAGTCATAAATGTGGTGAGGCGTCTCGAAGACGCCGGAGAGATCGTTGTGGTCAAAGGCGGCGGTGAGGAGCTGATAATGTGATTATTAAGAAACATCACATATATTTGGACTCACCTCGAATCGTCATGTACAGACGACAAGAAGACAGCAATGATCCTCAAGATGAAAATATCTCACTTGAATTAGAAAAGGCGAACATCCAAATAGAAAAGGCCAAGAAAAATGCCGAGGAAATCATCTTCAAAGCAAAGAAACAGGCGGACAACATTTTATCTCAGGCACAATCACAGGCAGAGCAGTTGATCGCCGATGCCGAGCTGGAAAAAGAAAAGATACTTGACAGGGCACGTCAGGAACTTGAACAAATTGAAACCCTCGTATCGAATTTTGACAAATCACTACAGGAGCAACTGTTAAGCATCAGCGATGATCTAATACGAATAATAGAAACGCTTTTGAAAAGGGTTCTTTTTCACGAAATAAACGTTAGCAACGTCAGCAAGAAGCTACAGTTGCTCTTGAAAAAGCTTTCAGCTATGAAAACTGTAGAAGTATTTCTTTGCTCTGAAGATGTTTCGAAATTAGATGGTAATCTCCGAAAGCGCATGGAATCAAAAGGTGTAAAAATCACAATAAATCCACATTTAAAGCCGGGTGAAGTAGTTATCGATACTGAACTCGGAACTATTGATGCGAGAAACGAGTCCATAAAGCAATCTCTTGAGGATTTTCTTGCGGAGGTGTTCGGATCTGCAGAAAGTCAGAAATCTTCTAAAGATTCTTCAAGAGAAAGCTGAAACCGAAGATTTTTTCAAACTGAACGGCAGAGTCAGCAGAGTGGTTGGCTTGACCGTAGAATCTATTGGACCAGATGCGTTTCTTGGAGAAATGTGCAAGCTTCGCCTGAATAACGAAAGTCCACTTTGCGAAGTGGTAGGTTTCAAAGATGATAAATTGTTGTTGATGCCTTTAGAGAGTCTTTCCGGGGCCAAACATGGAACCATTGTTGTTAAAACAGGAAGAAGGCTCGATGTCGGCGTTTCTGAAGACCTAAGAGGTCGAATTGTCGATGGTCTCGGAAGACCATTGGATGAAAAACGGCTCTATGCGAAAGAAAGGTATCCACTTCTTAACAGCGCTCCCCATCCTTTGAAAAGAAATAGAATCCTCACCCCTCTTTCGGTTGGAGTAAGGGCTATCGACGGGTTCATTACCATTGGTAAGGGTCAAAGAATGGGAATATTTGCTGGCAGCGGGGTTGGGAAAAGCACCCTCCTCGGCATGATAGCCAGAAATACAAGCGCAGATATTAATGTCATTGCACTGATCGGTGAGCGAGGTCGAGAAGTCAGGGAGTTCATAGAAAAAGATCTTAAAGACGGTTTAAAGAAATCCGTGGTTGTCGTTTCAACATCTGAGCAACCTGCACTTATGCGAACAAAGGCTTTGTACACAGCAACGGCGATCTCTGAATTTTTCAGAGACAGAGGCTACGACGTTTTGCTTATGGTGGACTCGCTAACGAGATGGGCAATGGCTCAGAGAGAAATCGGTCTTGCCGTGGGAGAGCCTCCAACCGCTCGTGGATATCCACCAAGCGTTTTTGCAGGTATACCCGGCATATTGGAAAGAGCTGGTAACTCGGACAAGGGAAGCATCACAGCAATATACACTGTCTTAGTAGAAGCTGACGATTTCAACGAACCTATATCAGACACTGTGAGAAGCGTTGTTGATGGACACATAATGCTCTCACGCAGATTGGCTGAGCTTAACCACTATCCTGCTATAGATATTCTCGCCAGCATAAGCAGGTTGATGATTGATATCGTAACTCCAGAGCATTTAGAAGCGAGTAAGAAACTCAGAAGCTTGATGGCAACGTATTATGAGGCTAAGGACTTGATAGATGTTGGAGCATACAAACCAGGATCAAATGCTCAAATAGACAAGGCGATACAAATGATTCAACCAATCAACAGGTTTCTACAGCAGGAGATTGGCGAGAGGAGTTCATTTGAAGAGAGTGTGAATCAACTGATAAAGCTTTCACAGAGTTAGCGTTTAGCGGCGTTTGGGCCTTCCTACCTTGATGAGTTCCAGGTGAAAAATTTGATCATGCGTTTCCTGAGTAACAATTTTGAAGCCAGTTTCTCTGGCTATTTTTTTGAAAAGACCGATAGATTGCTCTTTATTCCAACGAATTACATGAACTGTCCTGATCGTTTCCAAACCAGTATCCACAATCAGCGGAACAGCGAAAAATGTCTTGTGCGAGATTCTCTTTGGCACTGTGCAATCCCAGATCAAAAGACGACCCCATCTTTCCATAACCCTGTTTATATGAACAAAAACCGGCCTGTATTTGCTAAGGTACAGAAGGGAGAAAAAACACGTTACAACATCAAACGACTCAGGAAAAAACGTCATGTTAGCAGGATTCATGAGCAATTTGAGTGATTTCGAATCTGCAGCTTTCAAAATTTCCTCGTCTGGGCTTATCACAACACCTTCGCCCGATATAACCCTGCTAATAATGCTTTCACCGCCAAGACAGATGTCTAACACACGCCTTGAATTGTCCAGCGGTTTTAAAGTAACAAACTGATCATTCAAACTGTAATAGTTTCTCACTTCATACCTCCCACAATATGGATTATATCAAAAACAACTCATCGATGTACATAAAACTTGACAATATATACAGTATAGTTTACAATAATGAGGGTGATGATTTTGAAAAATAGGATAAAAGAGTTCCGAGTAAAAGCTGGCAACATCACACAAGAGAAGCTCGCAAGGGAAACGGGAGTAAGCAGACAGACTATAGTGTACATCGAAAAAGGGAAGTTCAATCCGTCGGTGAAGTTAGCCATGAAAATAGCAAGAGTTCTGAACTGCAAAGTTGAGGACTTATTCACTTTGGAAGCGGGGGACTAAATGAGAAATCACATGCTAATTCTGTTGTTTAACATCTGTGTAATTGCATCTGCTATGTTTTTAGCCTTAACTGTACACAGTTTGTTCGCTGTGATAGGATTGGGAGTTTTTCTTTTTCCTCTTTTGAGAATGGCGAATATACTCAGAGACCTTGATGAAAGAGAAAGAGCTTTGGATGGATTATCGGCGAAGATCGCGCTCGGCTTTTCTATGACAATAGCACTCTTGGCAGTCGCTCTCAAAATCGATTTTCAAAGTCGTGATGTTTTTGTTTTCTTTCTGTTCCCTCTAATTGCGAAGGCTTCAATATTCTTTGCACTGGCAAAACCGCGTGAAACTGTTATGAAGTACGTCGGCAGGACTCTCGTCTGCCTGTACCTGTTTTTTGTCATTCTTTCCCACGGTGTCTCTCTAACAACATTGATAGAGTCGTTACCCGGTTTGGGAATTCTGGCTCTTGTGGAATTATCAATCAAATGGAGATGGCTCTCCACTGCTTTCTTCGTGTTGGCTGTACTCATCTCTCCGATGTTCTTGGAGAACGTAGATAAACCCGGAGCGTTCATAACGTTTGTAATACTCATAACACCAATGCTTGTGATGGGTTCGACATTTTTCAAGAAGGAAGAATAGATTGATGCGGAAACTTTGAACCCTGGTGAAGATCCCTTTTTTCGAACTCTTGCTCCAATATGTTGAGAATCTTCATCTTGCTCATGTTCCAGTTTCCCAGAAGTGTCATACCCTTTGGAGGATCTGATACCAACCTGTGTATGACAATATCTGAAGAAAGGTTTTCCAAAAAGATGCATATCCGCTCAACGAACTCCTCAAAACTAAGAAGATTAAGCCCGTTCTGAACCATTCGTTCCAACTCCGTTCCCTTCACCACGTACAGAGTGTGAATTTTGACTCCATCAACACCGAGCGCAGACAGAATTCTTGCAGTTTCCAGCACGTCCAATTGATCATCCCAAGGGAGATCTACAATAACATGTGCTATCACTTCTAAGCCATTTTTCTTACATCTCAAAACGGCATCGATGAAATCTGCTAAAGTGTGCCCTCTTTTGAGGATCATCAAAGTCCTGTAGTTGGCAGATTGCAGACCGAGCTCTACCGATACTTCAACACGATTTTTGAATTCATTCAAAACGTCAAGTACATCCTGAGAAACACAGTCTGGTCTGGTAGAAACAGAGAGCTGAACCACATCATCAACGATGGCCTCTGAATACCGCTCTCTCAAAACATCTGACGGGGCGTACGTGTTTGTATATGCCTGGAAATACGCGATAAACTTCTTTGCTCCATACTTTTTCTTTGCTCTCTCGATTTGCGCGAGCGCTTGCGCTTTTATACTCATACCTCTCAAAGTGTTGAATCCACTTCCAGTCGGATCACAGAATATGCATGGGTTTCCTCTTTCTCTGTTGGGACAGGTGAATCCACCTTCAATCGTGATTCTATGAACACGACAACCATACTTCTCTTTGAGATATCTACTCAGCTTCCTGTATCTCTCAATCTTTTAAGCACCTCCATAAATTTATTAACAACACGGCTTTCATCCACAGTTGGAAAATGACCGTCGAAGTAAATCCATCTACCTTTGACCATTGTTGCAAACACATCACATGAATTTCCCGCGTGTACGAGATGTGAATTTATCTCACAAAGTGGTTTATACCAGGTCTTATCAATATCAACAACAGTGAAATCCGCATCAGAACCTTCTTTAATTTGCCCTGATGCTATTCCCAGTGTTCTCGCTCCATTGAATGTTGCCATTTTCAGCGCTTCAGAAGAGGGAATAATGCCAAAATTCATAGCTCTCTGAGCCAGAACTGCCAATCGCATCTCATGCCATATGTCAAGCGAATTGTTGCTGGCCGCTCCATCTGTTCCCAAGGAAATGTTAACACCTTCCTTGAGCATCTCAGATATTCTCGCGATTCCATTGGACAGTTTCATATTACTCGAGGGATTATGAGAGACATAGATGTGGTCGCTTTTCAATTGTTTTAGATCATCGGGTGAAATATGAACACAGTGAGCAAGAATCAGATGGTTTCTATCAAATCCACAGTTGAACAGATCCCGAAGACTGAAATCACTTTCACCTACAGTCTCAGCAAAATGAATTGTTACAGGTGCATCGCATTCGAACGCTATGTCTGATATCTTTTTCAAATAACCTTGAGAACAGCTATACATAGCATGAGGACCAAAACCAACCCTCACGAGGTCTTTATAACCGTTCCATTTTTCAAACAGTTGAAGGTTCTCTTCAAGCCTTCCTTGATCATTACCACTACCATCGTCAACAAGTCCCCTTGTTATCACTGCTTTCATTCCAAAATCTACAACAGCTTGAGCCACCATTTCCGAATGAAAGTACATATCAAGAAAAGCAATAATTCCTTTTCTTGCCATTTCCATCTGCGCCACCAGAGTTGCCCAATACACGGCTTCTTCATCCAATTTGTCTTCAAATGGTAGCACAAATTCGTAAAGCCATTTGTCAAATGGGACATCATCGGCTATTCCACGAGCCAATACCATTGCGGCATGAGTATGTGTGTTCACAAAGCCCGGCATTATCATCTTTCCAGTTAGATCAATATAATTCTGTGATTTAATATCTTTTTGAATACGCTTGATCCTGCCTTCTTCAATTTCTATGTCCATCTGCTCTGGATCTGAATCAAAATCTCTTATAACAAAAGCGTTCTTCAAAATAATCGACATTTTCTTCACCACTATTCTTTTTTGAATGTCAAGCCCCCCACCATTCTGGTGAGCTCACTGTTTCGTTCATCTTCAGCCAACACTTTGATACTCATTTGTGTTTTATCTGTTTGTCGCTTTTCCACCACGAAATGTCTGTCAGCAAGACAAGCTATTTGCGGAAGGTGAGTGACCACAACAGTTTGAAATTTGTTTGACACTGTCTTGAGCTTTTCACCCAAGACATTACCAACCATTCCCGATATCCCGGAATCTATTTCGTCAAATATAAGAGTTCCCAGATTCATCTTGTCCGCAAGTGCCAGTTCCAGTGAGAGCATCAGGCGTGACAATTCTCCTCCCGAAGCAACAGCTCTTACAGGCATTGGTTCAGATCCAGGATTTGTTATGGTCATCAGTTCTACAGAGGTTATGCCAGTGCTCCTCAAGGAGTTCATTCTCAAGAGCTCAAAGTAAAGTTTTGCGTTCATCGATAGATCCTTCAGATGTCTCTCAGCTTCGCTACAGATCTTTTTGCCTGCTTCAACACGGTTTTCATGAAGATTATCAGCGAGCTTAAACGCCTGATCTTGAATTTTCTTAATTTCTTCAGAGATGTTGTTCAGCCTTTCAAAGCGGAGTTTTAGGTCTGCAAGCTTCTGCTTAGCAGAATCATAGTAGTTAACAACATCTTTCATTTCAGGTCCATAGCGTCTTTTCAAGTCGTTGTATATCCACATTCTCTGTTCAAGAGCGTCCACATCTTCTTCTTCCAAGTCATCTATAACGTTTCTGCAGAGTCTTGATATCTCGTCCGAACTTCGTAAAAGTTCTGCTATCAAATCACAGAATCCTGAGGGCAGCATTTCTGCATACTTACTTATTTCCCTTTCAAGTTGTCGCAGGGAATTCATAGGTGATAAATCATCGTTTTCGAGAATTTCCATGAGTTCAGAAAGAATTCTTCGCAAGTTTCGTGCTTCGGATGCCCTCTTAAATCTGACTTCAAGCTCTTTTTCTTCTTGCTCCGAAATATTGACTCTTTCAAATCTTTTGACTTCTTCCCGCAAAAACTCTATCTCTCTTTTCAAGTCATTCAAGTCGTATTCCTTTATCTCTTGCTCCATCTTTCTCAATTTTTTATAAACACTAGTGTACAACGCTAATGTTTCCTTATTACTACCGAATTCATCGAGCATCGATAGCAGGCAATTATTTCTAAGAAGAGAGTTTTGAGAGTTTTGTGTGTGAAAGCGGGCGAATTCCTGAAGAAGCTCATTCACAATACTACGCGGGTACATTTTACCGTTGATTCGGTGAACCCATCTCTTGCCACCCGAAAGCGAAACTACTACTTCATCTGTTTCCAACCCCATTTCTGTTAGCTTCTCCTTCACTTGGTCACTGGATGAAATCAGGGCTTCAATATAAAACTGGCCTCCAAGATCATAGTTATCCTTCACTCCACAAAGAGCTTGAAGCGCTCGAACAAGAACAGACTTACCCGCCCCTGTTTCTCCAGTTATCACGTTCAATCCGGGGTGAAAATCAATCTCAAATGATCCAAAGAAAAGCAGATTTTCCCCTCTTAGTTTGACTATCATCACGTACACCTCGCTAAAGAACAGAGTCGAAGATAGCAAGATCAGATGGAATTCTTTCCACGAAGTCTGCCGCTCTTGTTGGCAAAGACAGATCGTAATTTCGCAACGTTTGATTGATTATGTACAACCGTTTTCTAGCCCTTGTAACAGCCACATAGAAGATCCTCTCTTCTTCGTCCATTTTCCCATCCATTAGCGCGTACGCACTTGGGAAATCACCCGGATTAACAGATAGGATAAAAACAACATCCCATTCCAGCCCTTTGGCCTGGTGAACAGTGGTTAAAGTCAACTTACTCTCATGGTCGGTGTTATTAAAATCTTCGCTTATCGTTAAGTCGGTTAGAAATCTTTCCAGTGAACTGTATCGAGAAGCCATTTCTATGAGTGTTTCCACATCCATTTGTCTGTCCTTAGAGTCAGCATAGGTATCTCGCAAGTGTTCAGCGTAGAACTCTTTGAGAATGAAGTCTATTTTACCAGCCACTTCAGGAATTTCAGAGATTCCCTGCAAGAGTTCTCTGAGCTGTTTTAAAGATGTGCTTTTTTTAGAAAGAAACGAATCGAAAATCTCAAGAATGGAAGCTCCCTCTTTTGCTTTTTCAAAAGCATGATCTGCTAATCTGGAGGCAGTCTTTGCTCCTATACCCGGAAAGAGCCTCGCAACACGTATCCATGAGATTTTGTCACGTACATTGTGAATGATTTTCAAAAAAGCCATTATGTCTTTAATATGCGCTGTCTCTGTGAACTTAAGACCAGACAGTACTCTGAAATCCATCTGATTTTTCGCAAGCTCAACCTGAATCTCCAGTGAGTGAGAGTGACTCCTGTAAAGTATCGCTATTTCTCTTGGATCAAATCCTTCATTAAGAAGCTTTTGAATTTCCTCCACAACGAAACCTGCTTCTTCGTACCTGTCCCATGTTTTCACGACACGAGGCTTTACTCCGTTCTTTTTGACAGATCTTAACTTCTTAGGAATTGATCCTGATGGTATCACTGCGTTGATAAAATTGACAATGCTGTCTGTGCTTCTGTAATTCGTTTGAATTCTAAAGACACTCGTGTTTGGAACACTCATGAAATCTCTAACATTTTCATATCTCGCCCCGCGAAAAGAGTAAATACTCTGAGAATCATCGGCAACAACGGTGATGTTTTCATGAACTGAGGCAAGGTATTCAACAAGCTTAAGTTGAAGAATATTTGTATCTTGAAACTCGTCAACAAGAATCCACTTGAATCGTGATGCCTCACGCTGTCTAACACGATCGTCTTGTTCAAAAAGGCTAACAGCGAATACTAAAAGATCATCGTAGTCGACACAATTTTGGTTTCTCTTTTCTAAGGTATACTCCTTGTATATTTCTTCGATTTGAGTGATGAAGTTGTAGTGAGAGGGATTTCTTTTCAGTACGGCTTCCCGAATGCTGACAAGGGTATTCGCTGAGAAGGAAAATATTGATCTGAGAACCGAGGGTGATGGGAACCTCTTTTTCTCGCCGGACCTTCCAACAATCTTGGCTCTCGCGTGTCTTATAAGACTTTTGGAATCCTCCTGATCCAGAATCGTGTAGTTGTTCATCAAACCCATTTTCGAAGCGTATCGTCTCAAAAATGTGTTGCATATATGGTGAAAAGTACCGGCAGTCATATCCTCCAAGTCTTGACCTGTCACACGACGCGCTCTATCGATCATCTCATTTGCAGCAGCTCGCGTAAAAGTCACGAGTAATATATTGGAAGGCTTTACACCACATTGAAGTAAATAAGCAAGCTTGTAGGTTATGACTCGCGTCTTTCCACTACCAGGTCCAGCTATTATAAGAGAGCGGCCAGAGGACTTCAGCACCGCTTCAAGTTGCTCTGGATCCAGGTTCTCCAGATACGATTCCTTACTGAGTCTCACATCTTCACCTCCGTGCAAGAACATTCTATCATGAGAAAATGTGCGCACCAGCGCGCACATTTTCTGTCAAAAGAGAATTTTCTCAGCCTTCTATTGGTTCGAAGTCTTCTTTGGGGGCTCCACAAACCGGGCAAACCCAGTTATCCGGTAGATCTTCAAAATTGGTTCCTACTGAAACATCACTATCAGGATCACCCTCTGCAGGATCATAGATGTAACCACAGATTATGCACCTGTACTTTCTCACTTTTACCCCCCCCAAGAATGCTTTCTAAGAAGATAGATATTGGCAGCCTTTTCTTTGAAACTTTGGAGACGTCCTTATCTGTGCTTATTTGACTTATATTATATCATTACTCAACGGAAAGTCTGTTTTTCGCGTATAATTTAGATATGAGTGTGACGTTAAAACAAAGCCTTTCAAAGCTTGATGATGAACTCTACAAGCCAAGCTATGAGAAATACAGCCTTGTAAACATAGGCAACGCTATTCTCAACATTTTTCAGTGTGAGACTCACCACAATCCTTATCCGCTCAACGAAGAAGTGAGTGGAATCACGTCTGGTGTGGACAGGGTTGTCCTTTTTCTCATAGATGCTCTTGGAGATATTTCTCTTCAAGAGCTTGAGCAGAAAAATCGAGATCTGACAGCGGACTTTGTTAGACTGAAAGCAACATCCGTCTTTCCCACAACCACAAGCACCTCTCTTGCGAGTTTATGCTCCGCTCTGATGCCAATTGAACATGGAATAGTCGGCTACACCTTTTTTATGAAGCAGTTTGGAAGTCTTGTTAATATGATTGAACTCTCCACTTTTCCTTTTGGCAGAGAGCATTCCATTGAGAGATCACTTCCAGTGAAGAGGGCTTTCCATATTCGCACGATTTTTGAAATTTTGAAAGAAGAAGGGATAAAGCCGTTTGTGATAACGGCGAAAAACATAAGGAATTCTGGTTTTTCTAACCTTATAAACAATGGCGCTTTTGTGAAGAGTTATAACAGTTTTGGTGACATGTTTTCAAAAACAAAAGACGTTGTCTCTGAGAAAGTAAGAAGCTTTACTTTCGTATACTGGGGACTGCTCGATTCGATTGGCCACAAATACGGAGTAGATTCAGACGCTTTCAAAACCGAGATGTTCTGGTTACTAAACATGATTAAAAGAGAAATTCTTCCGATTCTCGACAACAAAACACTGTTTCTTGTTATCGGTGATCATGGACAAATAGCAACACCTTGGAAGAAGGAAACATGGTGGTCCGAAAGAGACAAAATATTCTCACTTCTGAGCTTTCCACCAGGAGGAGAGATGAGAATGATGCATCTTTATACTAAAAAACTCCACGAAACAATTGAATACCTGAGAGAACACTTTTCAGAAAGATGCCTTGTTCTCACCAGAAGTGATGCTTTCGAGAAAAAACTCTTTGGTGATGGGATTGAAAATCCCGAAGTTCGAGACAGAATCGGAGATGTTGTCTTGATAGCAAAATCTAACTACTCGTTCTATTTCAAAATAACCGGCAGAGAGGAAAGCTTGAAATCTAAGCACGGAAGCTTAACTCCAAACGAACTGATTGTTCCCCTGTTGGCTTGGAGAAGATGATCCTCATTTCTTTTGAAATCCCACCTTGAATATTTGAAACTCAGTATCTTGAGTAGTAGAATAGTGTAGAACAAGGGGGGGAGGTGAGAGATTCTTACTTAGAAGTCCAATGTATGGACCAGTAGATCTGGTTGGTGCTAAGAAACTGATCGCCAGTTTCGCAGGTAGCGAAGAACTGAGATTCTTCGTGGGAACCGATAGTGATGCACGTGATGGACGAATCATCTTTGCCACAGTGTTAGTCGCTTACAAAGTGGGAAAAGGAGCCACTTATTTCTACACCACCAAACGAGTGAACAGGCACTACGATATGTCCAGTCGCCTTTTAGAAGAAACGCATTTGAGCATAGAAATGGCAACGTTAGTGCGAGAACTTTTTGGATTTGACAACACAGAAGTACACCTCGACATTGGTTACAACGGCGCAAGCAGAGATGTGCTTTCAAGTGCAGTGGGTTACGTCAAGGGAATGGGATTTTCATTTAAGCTAAAACCGTGGGCTTTTGCAGCAACGAAAGTAGCTCACAGGCATACCAAATGATTTTTCACAGCATTGTCTTTCTGCACACTTCAAAAAGAATTATTCCACTACTCACTGAAACATTCAGAGAATCCACACCTGATTTCATGGGAATTGAAATGAGCTCATCACACTTTTCTTTGACAAGCCTGCTCAAGCCTTTGCCTTCATTTCCAAAAACAACTGCTGTGGGTGAAATGAAGCTGCTCTCAAAGACATTTTTCCCTTTTGTATCGGCACCATATATCCAGTAGCCGAGCGACTTGAGACGATCTATGGATCGAGAAAGGTTTGTAACTCTGACGATCGGGATTCTAAAAACTGTACCGGCAGAAACCCTCACCACAGCAGGGGTTATTTGAGCTGACCTGTTTGTTGTTATCACTACTGCACCCGCACCTGCCGCAACAGAGGTTCTTATTATCGCTCCAAGGTTGTGAGGATCGATAATATGGTCAAGAAGAACAACGAGTTTAGCGTTGATTTCATCTAAGTCACTATAAGAAAACGACAAATCAATTGCGACGCCCTGATTCTTTTCTTCTCCACACAGTTCTGCAAGTCGCTTCTTAGAAACATAACTGAACGGATACCCATACTCTCGAATGTTCTTCTCAATTCTGGAAATTTCCTGAGTTCTGTTCTCTGCTTTCAAATAAATTCTCTTAACGGGATACTTTGCTCTCAAGACTTCATCAAGGACATTTCTGCCGTAGACGATCATTCGTTGTCCTCCACGGTATCCGCTATCTCAAGAAGCTCATTGATCCTTCGACTCCCATCTTTTAGATAAAGGTAACCTATCACCGCTTCCAATCCGGTACTCTTTCGATAAAGCGAATCGTTCCCGTACCTTCCAGCACTGGAACTATTCATAGCCCTCTTCGCAACGTCCATTTCTTCCTGATTCAAGTAAGGGAGAATCTTTTCGAAAATCCTCGCCTGACCTCTTTTTGAAACCTTTTCTTCAACTTTGTTGTGAATGTCCTTAGCCTTCATGAAGTTGAGAAAAGCTATTCGATAGTGAAGCGAGCACACCGCATCTCCCACATACGCCAAAGTTGCTACTGGTATGCTCTTGAGGTCTATTTCGCCCTTGGAGTAGAAACCATTTTTCATCTAAACTCTGGCGGAGACCCCTTCCGTAAGGAAGGAAAGGAGCCGCCTTTCTCTCCTTTCTATAAGAAATGTTTTAGCTCTTTCCAAAAGTTTT
>Ga0209834_10000373_pt1 | contig 27538 bp, 18 predicted proteins | sample Mar14236cmmetaG_FD_184134 | JGI IMG/M metagenome (GOLD analysis project Ga0209834, IMG submission 184134) | Marine hydrothermal vent microbial communities from Guaymas Basin, Gulf of California to study Microbial Dark Matter (Phase II) - Marker... ...
ACAAACACTTGTAAAAGCTCCAGGATAAAATGCTAAAACTATTCTTTGTCCAATTAACGAAGAAAGCCTTACTTTCTCAAGCTTTTTGTTCACAAGTTCAAAATCAATATACATATTTCCTTTTTCTAACATAATCTCACCTCTCAATTAGTTTAACCTAATTATACCATATAATTCAAAAAACAAAAATTCATATAGTGTTATAATATTATTGATATGAAAAAATTTGCGGAGGTGAAATGATGAATGATTATATGAAAGAATATAAAGCCTGGCTTGAAAGCCCCTATATTGATGAAGAAACAAAAAAAGAGCTTTTATCAATTAAAGAAAACAAAGAAGAAATCAAAGAAAGATTTTTTAAAGATCTTGAATTTGGAACAGCTGGTTTAAGAGGAAAAATAGGAGCAGGAACTAATAGAATGAATAAATATATCGTTGCAAGGGTTACCCAAGCTCTTGCAGACTTTATTAATTCCAAAGGAGAAGAAAGGGCACAAAGAGGAGTTGTGATTGCATATGATGTAAGGCATTTTTCAAAAGACTTTGCAAGAATAACAGCTGAGGTTTTGGCAGGCAATGGTATCAAAGTTTACATATTCGACGATATTCGACCAACCCCTATGCTTTCTTTTGCCGTTAGACATTTGAATGCAACTGCAGGTATAGTTATTACAGCAAGTCATAATCCGCCTGAATATAATGGATATAAAGTATATTGGGAAGAAGGCTCACAAATTCTTGATGATGTTGCAATTCCCGTCCAAGAAAATATCAAAAAAATAAAAGACTTTGGGGTTATCAAAAAAATTTCTTTTGACGAGGGAATATCAAAAAATCTTATTGAGATAATTGGAAAAGAAGTTGATAACGTATACTATGAAAACGTTTTAAGCTTGGCTTTAAATGACGAAATTGATAAAAACATAAAAATAGTGTATACCCCTTTAAATGGAACAGGAAACATACATGTAAGACACATTTTAAAAGAAAGAGGATTCAACAATGTCTATGTTGTTAAAGAACAAGAACTTCCTGATCCCAATTTTTCAACTGTTGGATATCCAAATCCAGAAGATATCAAAGCGTTCAAGTTAGCACTTGAGCTTGCAAGAGAAAAAGACGCGGACATTGCTCTTGCAACCGATCCTGATTGTGATAGGCTTGCTGTAATGGTAAAACACAATGGAGAATATGTTGCTCTTAATGGAAATCAAACTGGGGCCATTTTAATCCAATATCTTTTATCCCAAAGATTCCAAAAGGGACTTTTATCGGAAAAAAGTATGATAATTAAATCTATAGTTACAGGTAACTTGGGGAAAATGATTGCAGATGAATATAAAGTATATACATTTGAAACACTTACTGGCTTTAAAAATATTTGTGGGCTTGAAAACAAACTTGAAAAAGAGGGTTATCAATTTGAATTTGGTTATGAAGAAAGTATAGGGTTTGTAACTGGAAACTTTGTAAGGGATAAAGATGGTGTGATCTCTGCTATGATTGTCTCAGAAGCAGCAGGTTTTTATAAAAAAGAAGGCAAAACTCTCGTTGATGTTTTAAACGAAATATACGAAAAATACGGCTATTATCTTGAAAATAATTTCTCCCTTATTTACGAAGGAATTGAGGGACTTGAAAAAATATCTAATATAATGAAACATTATAGAAATAATTTTCCTAAAAAAATCGGAAATTTACAGCTTGTTAAATACATTGATTATCTTGAAGGAAATGAATACGATCAAAGTGGAAATATTATAGGAAAAGTTAACAGAGAACACATACCTACATCTAACGTTTTAAGATTTTTCTTTGATGATGGAAGCTGGTATGCTTTAAGACCTTCTGGAACTGAACCTAAACTGAAGGTATACATTTATTCTTTTGCAAAAACTAGAGAAGAATCTGAAGAAAAATTAAAATTAATCGAGAAAACTTTTAGAAATATTGTTGAAAGCATCTAAAAACTTTAGGGTGATTAATTTGATTTTTGAAAACGTATTACTTGTAAATCCCACAGAAAAAGAATTTGTTTGTGATATTGAAATTGAAAATGGAACGATTATAAATATAAAAAAGAAAGATGCTTCTTGGAAGTATATATTATTTCCTGGTTTTGTTGATACACACACCCATGGTTATATGGGTATTGACTGTATGTCCGCATCAAGCAAGGATTTTGAAAACTGGGCAAGTTTGTTGGAAAAAGAAGGAGTAACTTATCTTTTTCCAACTACAGTTTCTGCATCAAAAACTTCTATCGAAAAAGTGTTAGAAGAATTTAATAAGGCAAAACACCCTTCTCTTTCAGGTATTCATCTTGAAGGACCATTTGTTAATAAAGAAAAAGCAGGAGCACAAAACAAAGAATTTATAACTTCTTTTTCACAAGAAAAATTACCCAAAAACCTAGATAACGTGAAAATTATTACTGCTGCTCCAGAAATAGAAGGCTTTGAAAAATTGTATTCAATTTCTTCAAGCAAAAAAATTAAAATTTCAATTGGTCATTCTGATGCAAAATTTTCCGACTATAGCTTCTGGTACAGAAAAGGAATTAATAGAATAACTCATCTTCCAAACGCCTTGAGACCCCTTCATCACAGGGAAGTTGGGGCTGTTGGAGCAGCTGTTTTACTTGGTTTTTATGTCGAATTAATTGTTGATGGTATACATCTTTCGCCTGAATTTGTTAAATTTGTTTATAAAACTATAGGCCCATCAAGAATAATTCTTATAACAGATAGTATATCTGCTACTGGCCTTGGAGATGGAAAATATGATCTCTATGGACTTGAAGTTTATGTCAAAAACAACGTGGCTAGACTTTCAAATGGAAATTTAGCAGGAAGTACCTTAACCTTTTCAAATGCGGTTAAAAATTTCGCTAAAATTACAGGTTGTAGTTTGCATGAACTTTCCCTTGTAACTTCATATAATGCCCTCAAAAACCTTGGCAATGAAATTAAAATCCAGCCCGGTGAAAGAACAAAGTTTGTTTTGGTTGATCAAGATTTGAATATAATAAAAACAATAATATAAGGGGCTTTAAAGCCCCTTATATTTCAAATTCTTTTTCTTCTAAATATATTTTACCTTCCAGCCTTATATCCCTTGATGAAGCTCCGACTCTAATATAATAATCTCCTTCTTCAAGAATCCATTTGTTTTTACAAAAACTTGTTAAATCTTTTAATTTGATTGAGAGAGATACTCTTTCACTTTCGTTTGGTTTTAAAAGTTTTGTTTTATAAAATCCTTTTAGTTCGTGATATGGCTTATCTATTTTTCCTTTTGGAGCTTTTACATAAACTTGAGCAATTTCTTTTCCTTCAACTTTTCCAATATTTTTAATTTCAAAACTAACTTCAATATTTTCTCCATTTTTACTAATACTTAAATCTTTATATTCAAAATTGGTATATGAAAGACCATATCCAAATTCAAACAACGGTTCTACCTGGAATGTATCATAATATCTATATCCAACATAAATATCTTCTTCATATATTACCTCTGTCGGATTTTCCTTGGGTGCACCGGGAAATGATTTTGAGGGAATATCTTTATAATCTTTTGGAAAAGTTGTTGGTAATTTTCCAGAAGGATTTACATTCCCCATACAAACATCGGCAACTACTCTTCCTGCTTCCTGCCCAGGTTGCCATACAAGTAATAAACCATCGACCAGATCAATCCAACTTGCTATTTCTATTGGGCCACCAATGTTTAATAATACAATTACTTTTTTACCTTTTTCTCTGAATTTTCTAGAAATATCTTCGATGAGCTTCCTTTCATCGTCGCTCAAATAAAAATCTCCCTTAACTGCTTTTCTATCAACAAATTCACCAGAAATTCTACTAATTACGATAATTGCTAAATCGTTTTTTTCAGAAGCCTCGTCAATAGTTTTTTCATCCAGAATATCTTCAGGTAATTTCGGAGGAATTTTTAGGTTAAATTCATTAACATATGCTGGCTTGTATTGTCCATTTCTTAATTCCCTTACTTTTTCACGATAAAATTCCCCAAGATTTTCATCAACTTTAACGCCCTTTTCTTTAAATCCATCAAAAATATTTATTGTATATCTTGGATGGGTATCTCCACTTCCAAATCCTCCTTTTACTGTTTCAATCTGTCCAGTTCCAAAAATTGCAACTTTTGCATCCTTTGTAAACGGAAGAACGTTTTCATTTTTTAAGAGAACTATACCTTCAGATGCAGCCTTATAGGAAACTTCTGCATGCTTTTCAAAATCAGGATTGTTAGAATATTTATAGCCCTTAAACGATGGAGTTTTAACCAAAACATTCAATATTGCTCTAACTCTTTCGTTTAAAATTTCATCAGTAATTTCTCCTTTTTCATATGCCTCTTTTAGCTCTTCTATTTCATCTCTTCTGTTTTTAAATACATTATAAGTTTTTCCGGGCATTATTAAATCATTTCCTGCTTTAATCTGTTCAACTGGGTTGTCTCCAGCAAACCAATCGCTCATCACAAAACCTTCAAATCCCCATTCTTCCCTTAAAACTTTGGTTAATAACCACTTATTTTGAGAACAGTACTTTCCATTCAATTTATTGTATGCACTCATAACTGTCCATGGTTTTGCATTTTTTACTACAATTTCAAAACCCTTTAAATAAATTTCTCTTAAAGCTCGTTCAGAGACAATTGTATCTATAAACATTCTATTTGTTTCTTGATTGTTTGCAGCAAAATGTTTTAAACTTGTTCCAACTCCTTCAGATTGAACACCTTCAACAAAACAAGAAGCAAGTTCTCCTGTCAGAACAGGATCCTCGGAATAATATTCAAAATTTCTTCCACACAAAGGATTTCTGTGAATATTAATTGCAGGAGCAAGTAAAAAATCGACACCATATTCTTTTGTTTCATTTCCCATAGCTTTGCCTACTTCAAATAAAATTTCTCTGTTCCATGTAGAAGCAAGCATTGAAGCTATCGGAAATGCGGTAGCATGATACTTTTTCTCTTCATTTGGTCTTTCGGGATTGATTCTTAATCCTGCAGGGCCATCTGCATGAACCGTTGCTGGAACATTCAATCTTTCAATTGGGTGTGTTTCTCCAGCTGCGCCAGGAACTATAGAAGGTTCATTTCCAAACATCCCAGGTAATCCAACGCCCACAACTAATTTAATTTTTTCTTCTACCGTCATCTGAGAAATTATTTTTTCAACATCCATTTTACTTTTCCTCCTTTACAAATAATTAAATAATGATCTTATACGTAATTTTTTGTTTGTTTTAAATATCCTTCTTTCTCCCGGAAATAAAACAAAAAAGTTATCGTTTTCATATAATTTGCCATTTTCTTCTCTAATTTCTACACCAATTGCAGGTTTTTTGCATGTAACTATAACCTGATTTTTCAAATAATCAACGTTAATTTCTGGATTTTCTGGTTTATATTTTCTTAAATTAGCAAGTATCTTATGATTTTCGTATAACATCTCCTCTGTTTTAAAGTAAACTTTTGCTACACTTCTTTCAATTAACTCTTTTTCAAGGAAAAATTCATCAAGTTTATAAACGAAATCTTCACCTACTGTTATCCCAGAATACTTTTTTTCAAAAATTGTGTTACCTGAAATATCCTTGATCTCTATTCTTGCATCACCTGATATCTTTTTTCCATCATTAAGTATCAGCAGAATTAACTTTTCTCCTTCTTGTTTCAAAACTGGTAAAATATTGGAATAGAAATTTTTGGTATAAAAATATAAAGCTTTTGGCCTACTGAAATAGTCTATAGAAGACCAGCTAAATACGGGCCAGGAATCGTTTAATTGCCAATAAATTGTTCCAGAAGTTTTGTATTTTTTACTTCTCCAGTGTTCAACTCCCAATTTTATTGCCTCAGCCTGGTTTAATTGTGAAAGGTAAACAAAGGAGTCAAAATCTTTCGGAAGGCCAAATCTAGCTGATATAAATCTAATTAACCTTTCCATTCCTTCAATTTGTTTGTTATGATTTAACATTATATCAGAAAAAATCTCTCTTTCACTTTCATTTGCAAAAAATTTTATTGTTTCAATATCTGGAGCCGCTTGAAATCCAAATTCACTTACAAATTTCGATGTATCTTTTTCATATTCTTTATAATCCTGCCATCCTGACCACACATTCCAAACATGAGTGTCTCCCGCAAGATTCGAATTAGCTTTTAATCCTTTCCCACTGAACGGACTTGATGGCCAATATGGTCTTGAAGGATCTTCCTTCAAACACATCTTTGGAAAATCTTCAAGATAAAGTGTATCTCCAAGATTTTTATTGTTAACCTTTAAATTGTACCCCCACTCTTCAAAAGCCCAATTATTTTCGTTGTTCCCACACCAAATTACTATACTCGGATGATGTCTTAATTTTAAAACATTTTCCCTAACTTCCAGATTAGATAGATCTCTAAACCAATCGAGATGATCTGGATATTCCGCACATGCAAACATAAAATCTTGCCAGATTAAAATTCCAAGTCTATCGCAAGTTTCATAGAATACCTCTTTTTCGTAAATCCCCCCTCCCCAGACTCGCAGCATATTTATATTTGCATTATAAGCCATCTCTAAAAGCTTTTGATATCTCTCATTTGATGCAAAACTTAGTATATTATCTACAGGGATCCAATTTGCACCTTTAATAAAGACTTTTTTGCCGTTTATTACAAATATAAAGCTTTCTCCGTTTCCATCACTTTCTTTAAGTATTTCCACTGTTCTAAACCCTATCTTTTTTGCTTCAGAATAAAGAACTTTTCCTTCTTTAACAAGATTAAATGAAACATCATAAAGATACTGTTCTCCGAGATCTCTTGGATACCAGAGCTTTATGTTTTCTATATTCTTTACCCCTCTAAATTTATACTCATTGCCCTCTTTAAAAATTGGTAATTTTGCAATTTCTCTTCCATTCATTAAAACCTGTACTTCATACTTTGTAGAATCATTAATGTTTTCAACATATCCTTCGAAAACAACCAAACCTTTTAAATCCTTTAAAAAGGCTGTTGTATATTTTAATTTTCCATCAGACAATTCTTCGATATACACGTTTTTATAAATACCACATGAAACTATTCTTGCACCCCAATCCCAACCAAAAGAATACTGCGCCTTTCTTATATAAACCCTTGTGGAATCTTCTGTAGCGTGAAGTTTTCCGTATATTTTTTCTTGTTGTTTTGCATATTCAGTAGCAGAATGTATAATAACCTTTACTTTGTTTTCCCCTTCTTTTAAAAAGCTGGAAATATCATATCTGTAAGTCAAAAACATATTTTCTGTTTTTCCAAGATAACTATCATTTAAATAAATTTCTGATACTGTATCAATTCCTTCAAATACTAGAAAATATGTCTTTTTTTCAAATTTTTCTATAAAAAACGTTTTTTCATATACCCAAGTTTTGTTTTCTAATTTTCTAAATAACTTTTCGTTAAGACCTACGTAAGGATGAGGCATTAAATTCTGTTCAATAAGATCACCCTGAATCGTCCCCGGAACATTTCCAAATAATTCAAATTCTTTTTCGGTATCATATACTTTCCATTTACCATTTAAAGAAATAATAAAAACCACCACCTCAGTTATTCAAAATAACAAATAATCTCATCTACTTCTCTATTTCTAAGTTTGTATGCAAGCTCTCCTTTAATTTTGCTCCCTTTGATTTCGTACTTTTTCCCATCAACAAAAAGTTCTATTTTACTAATTTTATCTTTTAGATAAGGATTTACATATTTTATCAAAGTTTTTGAAAACAATTTAAATTCTATTACACCGTTATCAAAAAATTCTTTGCTCAACTTTGGATTAAAATTAAATGTAAGCTCACCATCCACAAGGGTAAATAATTTATCTCCAATAAATATATGCTTCCACATGCTTAAAAATTCCGCCGTTGAACCACTAAGTCTTGCATAAAAACCTCTTCCGTGAAGTTCCGGGTTTGAATTTGCACTACTTACAATAAATGAAGAATTTTCAAGTATGCTCCTTCCATATACATTGTAATCCATATACGGTGGAAGCATTGTTTTAATATCTTCGTAAAATTCATCAATCATTCCAGATTTAATTATTTCAAGCAAATACTTAAATTCCATATGCATAAAAACAGATTCATTTTCAAGCCATCCAGGTGTGAACGCTCGTATCCTACCAATACTGTATGGTTGATTTAAAATACTCTCAGATGTTTTGTACATCTTCAGTTTTTTGTCATAGATATTGGAGTTTTTAACAAAATTATACAACATTTTCTTTTCTTTTTCGTCTATTACTTTAAATGCCCTTACAATTCCTTCCAAGAAATATGGTAATACATTTACTTCAAATCTTTTTGGTATTATCCCATTATCTTGAATATCGTAATCAACTAGTTCGTATGTAAAGAAAGTGGGATAAATTCCTTTTCCATATTCTTTAGCCTTTTTGACACCTTCTTTAAGTTTCTGGAGCATTTTTTCAAAAATATTTAATAACTTATCCTTTAATATTTCCTTTTTGTCCCCAGAGATGCTAAAGAATACCTTACTTCTATATTCTTCTTTTGCGTTTGATACGTTATTCCAGTATTTGAATTGATCTTTTTCTTTGAAGTATCTGTCAAGTTCTAAATTAATTTTCTCAATAAATTCATACAATTCTTCGAAAACCTGAATATTACCATCGAAGCTTTTTAACTCTTCGTATAAGAAATTTATTAAACGTATAAGTTCAAAGGTTTCACTCATCCCTGAACCAAACAATGCAGGAAGGCCGTTAAGTGCATCGTTCCATCCAGGTTTGTTTGCTTCCATTTCAAGTCCCATGCCATATGGATCAAGAGTTGCAAACTTATTCACTGCAAGTATTAATAATTTTTCAAACATATTTGTTTTATAAATTTTACCGCTTTTATCCGTTAGATAATTATGCCCTCTTTTTTGTATAATTTCACGCTTTTCATGGGATTCTCCAACTGCAGCAATCTGCCTTACTTTTCCTTTATATACTTTATATTTCTCCTTTCTTGGTTTAACGTATGCATAACTATCATATGTTTTGTAATCAAATTTTTCAAAAAGAGTTTCTTTTAACTTATCTGGATAAATTTCTTTATATGTATCAACCAAATCCATTAAATAAGTCCAGTGGTCAATCCAATAACCCTCACCAAACTCTGCTTGTTCATGCTGTGAAGAGTAATATAAAAGTTTTTCAATAAACTTATCTTCATCAATGTTTTTGTTTTTCAATCTATCCAAAACCTCACCAGGAGTAAAGTAGTTGTTCATAATAAAATCTTTAAGTTCTTTATCCACTTCATCTAATATTGAAGGATCACCTTCAAATTTAAATCTTGTACCTTTAACAACCAGAGGATTATTTCCATCAGCTTGAATTAAATTTACAAACATACTTAAATTAAAATCTTCAATTTCCGGATGAAAAATCACATCATTTCTTCTGTTTTGTATAACATCTCTGAAATTACCATTTCCTTGAGAATACTTGTTTGCTTCTATCACAAAAAAATTGTAATCTCTTTCTAAATCTCCGTGTTTTCTAGAATATATGTGATACACTATCTTTCCATCTTTGTTTTCAAAAACAAGTGGATATCCACCTCTTAGTATATTATCAAGATAATTCTGTTCACAATATTTATCAAACATTTGATTGGAAGTTTTTGTTTGAATTTCACTTACTATTTCTTCAACTATCCTATCTGCTTCTTCTTTTTTTGAGATAATGTACTCATCTTTCTTCAAAGTTTCTACATAGTAGTTTATAAAGTCCTTATCTTTTGAAAAGCCAATCATACTGTTAATTACTATTTTATCCTTCAAATCTTTTTCCAATATTCCAAATGCACTTGGAAGAAGATTTTCATCATATTGTTTTTTTGATAATACTTCCTTAATTCCACCATTTTTGAAAATTGGAGGTTCTTGAAGGGAAGTTATATTTCCAAATAAAACTTCTTTATCAAAGACAACATCTAGAAGCTCCCCATCACTTGCAGCAAAATAAAAATATCCATTTTCAATTTCTTCAACTATTTCAAGATCACCAATTGTAGTTCTTACACTATAAAATGGGATCTTTTTCTCGTAATTATAAACGTGCATCCAAGCCCTTGCTGTATATCCCATTTCTTTAAAAAGTCCATTTGAAACTCCATATGGAATTACTTCTGGAAGTCCATCCACTATTTCAATATGCTTTTCTTTTTCATCGGTATTTTCAATTTCAAGTCTTCTAACAAGTGCCGCAAAATTTTCATTTGGTAGAACAAAGTAAATAACCTTAACTTTCAATCCTAACTTTTCATTTAATTCTTCTATTTCAAGGTTATTTTTACTAATTTTCATTTTTCTTTCGAAATTATTTAAATCAGAAAAAGGTTCATAATATTTACCATCTATTTTAATAAAAGTTCTAAAGCCTTTCAGAGGTGTATCGGTATAGCTTTGACCTGCAGGTTTAAATTCCAAAATGGAATTTGCCTTATTTTCAATTCCAAAACTTGCAATACATTGACCCCTATTAACATAAAATACCCATAGAGGGATTCCATGTTTTCCCGCTACACCTGGCAGAAAACTTGAAAAAAGTTTTTGTTTGGAATAATTTTCAATCACAAAATCATATCTTTCCATCTTTTCACCTCTTTCTTTTTTATGGTACGTCATACCCCCTTGAAGCTTTTAATAAATAAAACCATTCCTGCCTATCAAGTTCAATATCTAAAGCTTCAACAGCTATTTTTATTCTTTCAAATTTCCCACTACCAACAACAGGAAAAATTTTTGAAGGGTGCTTGTAAAGCCATGCATAAGCAACATGCTCTGGAGTTGTGGAATGATTCTTTGCTACTTCAACCAAGGCATTATATATCCTCAAAACCCTTTTTTCCTGCCTGTCTTCTTCTTTAAAAAACCTTCCTCCTGCAACAGGAGACCAGGCCATAGGAAGTATATCCTTTTCCTGACAATAATCTAGCGTTCCATCGAAAAGAGAATCTACATTCCAAAGCGAAATTTCAACTTGATTGTACAATATGGGCTCTGAAACTTTCTCTTTAAAAAGCGACATATGCTGATGTTTAAAATTTGAAACTCCAAAACTTAAAACCATTCCTTTGTCTTTTAAATATTCAAAAGCCTCTGAAATTTCATCGGGTTTCATCAAAGGGTCTGGCCTGTGAATCAAAAGAACGTCAATATAATTGGTTCTCAAATCTCTTAATGTTTTTTCAACAGATTTTATAATATGCTTTTTTGATGTATTATAGTGCTTTACATATATTTGTGGATGTTTATCAGAAAGGAGTACTATACCTGTTTTTGAAATTATTTGAATTTTCTCTCTTAAAGATGGAGCTTTTTCCAAAACCCTTCCAAAAATTTCCTGAGCATCATAATTTCCATATATATCTGCAAGATCAAATGTGGTAACTCCCAAATCTATTAGTTTGTAAACAAGATTTAGTAGGTCATAAGTTGTATATTTCCAATCTTTAATTCTCATTAAACCGTGAATAACTCTACTTAAATTTACATTCATATTTAACCCCCTACCCTATTTTTTTAACTGATTCTCTTATAACCAATTCAGTTGGAAGTACTACATTTCTTGGAAGTCTAGATTTCTTTGCTGTAATCCTATCAATTAAGATCTGGGTTGCTGTATAACCTAATTCCCATCTTGGTTGTCTAACAGTTGTTAGTTTAGGTTCTATAAAATCAAGAAAAGGAGCATCATCGAAACCAATTACTGAAATATCATCAGGAACCTTTAATCCTTTGGATCTTAATGCATCAATTGCACCAATAGCACTCCAATCATTAATTGCAAAAATGGCTGTGAAATTTAAATCATTTTTGTCCAGATATTCGAATACTGCATCTCTACCGTCTTGAGAATTATATCCTCTTATGTTAGCATAATATATTTCAAGATCATCAACTTGGTCTAAAAATCTCTTTATTCCTTTCTCCCTTTCAAAGGTTGCTGGTGACCATTCCGGTCCAGGAATAAACAATATTTTTCTATGGCCATTTTCATATAAATACTTAATAGCCTTATATGCCCCCATCATGTTATCAACATTGACAACATCAAAATTTATTTCTTCTATACTGAAATCAAGAACCACAAGTGGAATACCACTTTTTAAAAATTTATCAATGTAATTTTCTCCCCCCAAAAGCTCTGCTACTATTATTCCATCAATTTTCCGCCTAAAATACTTATCAAGAATATGTTTCTCATTATCCACATCAGCTTTTGGAATAGCTAACATCACATCAAAACCATTTTCATATGCACAGCTTTCTATAGCCATAACAATATCGCTATAATGGTATCCTCTTATATCTGGAATAAGCACACCAATTGTCTTGAAAAAAACCTCTTTCGTACCTCCAATAACTGGACGAGGCCTGAAATTTAATTTTTTCATTGCCCTTAGAACTTTTTTACGAGTCTCTTCAGACACATTATTGCTGCCATTTATAACTCTTGAAACAGTAGCAATCGAAACATTTGCCTCGCGGGCAACATCCCTAATTCCTACCATTCTTTTCACCCACTATTCTACTTTTTGCCAGACCTTTATGTAATCAACATACATTCTTGCAGGAAATTTAGTTGTATTATCTGGATAACCTGGCCAATATCCTCCTACTGCTAAATTCACTATTAAAAAGAAGTAATTATCAAAAACCCACGGATGTCCCTGTTTTAAAATAGCTTTCTTTGTAACAGTGTAATACACCGTATCATCAACGTAGAAAGAAATTTTTTCACTGTCCCATATAATACCAAACGTATGGAATTCTTCGGTAAAATCTGGTTCATCAATATCCAACCTGTATTTCCAGGATTTTGCTTTATCTTTACTGTAGCCTGGACCATGAAGCGTTCCATAAACTGTGTATCTATCATGTCCTAAAAATTCAACAATATCAATTTCTCCACACATTGGCCATCTAACATACCTGTAATTTGTTCCCAACAACCAAATCGCTGGCCACAATCCTTTTCCATATGGAAATTTTGCCCTTGCTTCAATTTTTCCATATTTTACTTTAAATTTATTTTCCGTATTTATTCTTGTAGATGTGTAATAATACTCACCATATGAATCCTTCACTTTTTCCTTTCTAGCTTCAATAACAAGCATTCCATTTTCAAGATACATATTGTCTCCTTCTGTGTAATATTCAAGTTCTCCATTTCCCCATCCAGGATTCCACCTTGAATGTCCGTTACCAATATCAAATTTCCATATTTCAGTATTAAGTGTATCTCCATCAAACTCTTCAGACCAGATCAATTTCCATTCATTTTGCTTCATTTCATCGCCTCCATTTGCAAAATAAATTGAGACTAAAACAGTAATGAGAAACAATAACAATGTTTTTTTCATGAAACCACCTCACAATCATACATATTTATTTTACTTTTTGCCAGACTTTTATGTAATCAACATACATTTTTGCAGGAAATTTAGTTGTATTATCTGGATAACCTGGCCAATATCCTCCTACTGCTAAATTTACTATTATAAAGAAAGGTTTATCAAATACCCACTTAAGACCTCTGCTCGAAATTGATGCTTTTGAAACTGCATGATAAATCTTATCATCCACATAGAAACTGATGCTTTCATCGTCCCATACTATTCCAAAGGTATGAAAATCCTCAGTAAAACTTGGGTTTTTTGTGGTGTAATTTCCTGATATCCCATTTCCACCGGAGTAACCAGGACCATGTACTGCCCCATATATTTTGTTAGGATTATCTCCCAAAAATTCAACTATATCTATTTCTCCACAATTTGGCCAACCTACCTTTCCAATATCTGAGCCCAAAAGCCATATCGCCGGCCATAACCCTTTCCCATTTGGAAACTTTGCCCTAACCTCAATCCTTCCGTACTTAATTTCAAATTTTTCCTGTGTATTTATTCTCGTTGAAGTATAACTGTAATCTCCATATTGATCTTTTCTATATTCTTTCCTTGCCTCTATAACCAAAATACCATTTTCAATATATGCATTTTCTCCATCGGTGTAATATTCAGCCTCGGCATTTCCCCATCCAGGAATTCCCTTTGAATGTCCATTTCCTACTTCAAAGTTCCAAACATTTCTATCAATAGTCTTGCCATCAAATTCTTGTGCCCATATAAGCTGCCAATCATCGGTATTATTAAAAACTTTATTTTCACACGATCCTAATATAAATGAAATAAACACCAACAAAAACGCCAATATTTTTTTCATGTTCATCACCTCTACTCTCCTGTGATCCCTGTTCTTTCAAGACTTTCAACAAATTGCCTCTGTAAAAATAAATAAGTTATTAGCAAAGGTAATATTGTAATAAAAGTCGCAGCAAGGCGTATTCCTTCGTTTAATCTGTTTGAAGGACTTCCAGTTGATGATGGAAACATCTGTGCAAATCTCCAAATAAAGTCTCTCAAAGCAATTGGAAGTGTTTTTATGGAATTTCCCAAAATCAAACCCGAAACAAGCGTTTCGTTCCAGTACCAAACAAGTGAAAAAATAAATGTTGTAACCATTGCAGGAATTGAAAGTGGTAGCATTATAGTCCAAAAAATTCTAAAGGGACCCGCACCATCAAGTTCGGCTGCTTCATCAAAGGTTTTTGGGAGCATCTGGAAAAAGTTGTAATAAAGTAAAATAAAAATTGCACTTTTAATTCCCTGACCAAATAATGCGGGTAAGAAAGAAGCAAGTGGAGTTCCAACTAATTTTAATTTACTAAATAATATGTACTTGGTAACAAGTGTTGTCTGAGCAGGGATCAAAAATGTTGCTAAAACCAAAACAAGCCAGAATCTTTTCAAAGGTATATCAAATCTTTGAAGCCCATACGCTATTAATGCTGTACTGAAAGTTTGAATTAACGCAGGAACAACTGATAGATATATACTGTTGACTAAGGACTTTGAAACTTCCAAAACTTCCCATGCAAGTTTATAATTATTTAGCGTAGGATGAACCGGAATCCATCTAATTGTAGGATTTACAAGATCTTCTACGCTCATAAAGCTTGTGGTAATCATGTATAGTAATGGATACAAATAAGCATAACCAATTCCAATTAACAAAACGTAGAGAACCAGTTTAGTTCCAGGTGTTTTTATGTATTTGTAATAAAAAGATCCTCTCATATTTTCACCTCATTTAATCCTTTCTTCTTAAAATCAAAAATGCTACCCCAATAATAGCCATTACGGAAACAAAATATATCCAGGATAAAGCGGATGAATATGAATATGGCTTATCAATATCAAACATATGCTGAGTAATACTGGTGTTAACAGCGTTGTTTGCAAATGAAGCAAGATCTACAATAGTATATATTGTATTTATTAATATAAAAGGTCTTATCAAAGGTAAAGTTATTTTCCAGAAAATCACCCATGAATTAGCGCCATCAATTTTTGCTGCTTCGTAAATCGATGAACTTATTTTCTGCAAACCAGCTAGGAAAAACAGAATCTGAACTCCAGAAAACCATAGTATCAAAACTAAATTATCAAACATATATAGAAAAGGGAAACTAATCCTATCGGGTAAAGTAGTGAAAAACTGGTATATAAAGTATTTTCCAGGATCTACAATTTGTGCGGCATTGTTTGCAATAAGTTCGGAAACAACCGGACCGCTGATAATAACAACAGGTAAAAAATATAAAAGTCTGAAAAATGCCCTAAACCTTATTTTATTGTTCAGTAGAATTGAAACTATTAGAGCAAAAATTACTATTAGAGGAGTTGATAAAATAATGCTTGTAATAGTATTAGTAAAATTAATAGGAAAAGTGAGATCTCCTCTAAATGCATATTTATAAAATTCAAATCCGACAAATGTTGATTCAACTCCTGAAACTGTAAATCTTACTTTAAAAAAACTTAAATAAAGTGAATAAAAAAACGGATATGCAGTAAAAACTAAAAATCCAATTATCCATGGTGAAAAAAACAAATATCCAACCAGTGCTCTTTTTGTTTTTACTTTTAATTTTTTACTCATCTTTCTCTTCCCCTTTATTTATTAATATCCACGATTCAGGCTGTACTTCCAAATTCTTGTAAACAAAGGATTCTTTCGTATAATTAATTAAAAACTTTATACCATTTTCATAGCTTACCAAAACAATTCCAGGAGCAATTACCTTTCTGTCTTCTATAGAATAACCTCTTACATGCTTTAGTGCTTCATTTATTTGAGAGTAAATATCTATAATACTTTTTTTCCAATCTTCAAATTTTGTAGAAGGATAACACCAAAGCGGTGTTTTAAAAAGATAGTAATTGTCTATCTCTGTTAGTATGAAGTTTGGATATGCACCAAAATCAATAGATTTTAAAATATCCAATCTTGAAAAAAATCCGTCATTCATAAAAGGAACAAAATAGTCTATATAACCACTTAAAACAATCTGCAAAAACGGAACTGTATCCGTTTCAAAAAGGTATTGACTGTTGTTCATAGGAATATTTACTATTGCATCTGCATATTTCCAAAGGTAAGAATTTGCATTGAAAAATACTAGGCTCATATCTTCTGTAATCTTTTCAACAGTTTCTTTTACCAATTCTTTTGCTTGATCTCTAAAGATTTCCTTGTCAACCAGTAAATCACCATACAATTTTATTCCATATTCCTGAATAGCTAAATTTTTAATTCCTAGTTCATCTAATTTTGAAGCTTTTTCTTCCAAATATTTGCTTGCAAGTTTTATGTTTGTATAATAAGATCTATAAAACCAAAGATCTTTGTTATTTTTATCTTCATAAATTAAAGATTGGGAAAGATTAGTTCCTGCTTCTTTATTTATGTTGATTTGTTTTTCAGTTACTTTGGTAACATTCTCAACCAGCACTATCTTTGTTTTTTCATTATTATAGTTCTCATATAAATGAAGTAATTCATCTTTTCCGCCACTTGATTTTTCAAAAGATAATTTAGATATTTTATTTCCACTTCTTCCTCCATCTTGCCAGCCTTCGATCATTACAAGCAAATTTTCAATGCCCTTTTCTTTGAAAAGATTGATAACATCTTCTATATACTTATAACTTGTTGTACTCAAAACATTGAATCCCAAAACTTTCTTTTCTAATTCAGATGCCACAAAATCAAGAGAAAGTGGAATATCTCCTGTCTTAAACTTCTTACTCAATATTCCTTCACTTAAAAGCATACTTCTGTATAGTTTTGCCATTCCAATATAATTTGCATCATTTCCATTTAAAAAGTAGATTTGTAATTTAGCGTTAAATTGATTTTTCTTTTTTTGAGGAACCTGTATTCCACTACCACTTCTACTTGTGGGTTGTAAATATTTTTGTCTATAAATAAACTTAACACTTGCCCAATTAAACGGTGTTACTGAACCACTTGGATATGCAACTATTGAACTGTACTCATCACCGGAAACAACTCTACCAAACATAGCATTCTGATTAACTCCATGTACAATTCCAAATACTGGCATGTAAATTGTTGGCTCATCTCTTAAAAAATCGTTTGGTCTACTTGCTTTTAAATCACTTACTTCTCTTAAATTTTCTATACTGTAGTCTTTACCGTAAATTCTTTTTTCAAAAATATTTGAAGAAAGAGAAGATTTAGAAAACCTAACTAGCGCTCCAGAACCATCTGGTATGAAAATATAACCGTACTTTTTGTTTTCTCTTACTGCTCCTAAAAATGGTGCAATATAAACTGATGCAAGTTTAAATTCTCCAATTTCTTTTATGCTTTCAAATGGAATATAAAATTCCAAATGATCATTTTTTAAGGATATAAAAAGTTGGAGTGAAATCCCAAGATTTTCATATTCAATATTTATCTTCAAACCATCTTCTAAGGGTATAAACTCTTTTTTTACGCTATCATCAGATATACTTAAAAGATAACTCAAAGCATTTTTATCAAAATATTCTATTGTCAAAACCGAAGATGCTATTCCTTTCCAAACTCTATTCATTCCTGATAGATTTTTTGAATCTACAAGCCCCCAAATATATCCACTTTCCTTATTCACTACCCTTATGGAATAAGTATCTTCATCAAACCAGAGTTCTAATTTCTCTGATTCTGCAATTAAATTAAAACCTTCTGTTGTCAAATCATTTACAACCAAAATATTTTTATCGGGCTTTGTAAATCTATTTGAAAGATAATCATCTCCAATCGAAAACAATAGTGATGATATTAAAATTAAAAAAGCTATAGATAACTTTATTTTATCTAACACGATATAGCACCTCCTGAATTATTCCGTAAACCGTTTCCACTATTTGATCCCAAAGCATGTACACAATTGAAAATACAAGAATAATTACAAGAATCCAAACAATAGAGTAAATAATGCTTCCAATTGTGCCTTTTAATTCATAATCGTGTGTCTCTTTAACTCCAATGAATAAAACAATGAAGGTCCATGAAATAATAAAGAAAGAGCCAAAACTAATTAAAAAACTTTCGTTATATGTTAAAACATACGTAAGAAGTATGATAAAAGGCTGGAAAATTATATATGGAGCAGTAGAATATGCTGTAAAAATATAGATATTTTTCAATGTTCCTCTACCTTCGTTTATGGAACTAACAAGATAATTTGAAAAAATCCATAAGAATATGGGAACAATTGCTGAAAATACCACATATCCAACAGATCTTTCGGATGTGTTCAGGTTGAAAATAAAACTTCTTCCCATGTAATCGAAGGTTACAACAAGAACAAATAAAGCATATATTATTGTCGCAGACAGGATACTTCCGTGGGTACCTTTTCTCAGATAATAGAAGCTATCAATTGGATGTCTTATGAGATTTTTTAGGTACAATATATCACTTAAAAGTTTATTTCTAATTTTTATTTTTAACCTTATGCCTTTCTTTTTAAGAATTCTACCTCCCACTTCAAATAAAACAAAAATAACAAATAAAAGTATTATTATTACTTTCATATTTTTTTGTAAAAACTGATTTCTAATTTCCCAATATGCTTCAGAATATTCTCTTTTGCTGTAAGCAACTTTGAAATGTAAAGCTGCTTCTTTGTAATTTCCTTCTTGAAAATATGCTTTTCCAAGTCCGTTATGAATAATACTTGAATATCCATCATATTTTAAAACATCTTCCCAAATGGATTTACTTTCAATATATTTTCCTTGGATATATAAATTCAACGCTTTGTGTATTTTTGTTGCATAAATTGTTGGATTAAATATCTGCACCAAACCTTTTTCTCTATCTAAAACATATACTCTTCCTTCATCATCCACTTCAATTGCAGAAGCTACCGAAAAAAGCCCATTTTTGTCATACAAAATAGCTCTTCCGCCAAATGAAAAGATCAAGTTTCCTTCCTGATCGTATTCATATATAAGTCCAGTTTCTGTTAAAGCATATATTCTTCCATCGTTATCAACGGTTATATCAACAAAATTCCCTTCATCAACCATTGATTCCAAACGTGATAGATACAAGATATTATTTCCAAGCGTATTGTGCTTTTTTATTGCATCACCGTGTTCCTTCTGGGTTATTGTATAAATTAATCCCTTATTATCTATTGCAAGGTTATAATATGGTTTTGGTGCTCTTGTTAAAAGCCTTTCTTTTTGTTCTTTTGAATAAAATAGATCTATAAATTTATCTAAGGCAGTGATTCTCACTTTGTTTGCACCAAAATATCCTAAAAACTCTCCATTTCTGTCAAGTTGAATAATTCCATCCAAAGAACCTTCACTTACAATATACAAATTACCTCTTTTATCAACAACAATTTTTCTGGGTTTAAATTTCGTATATTGTCCAAATAAAATACTCTTTGGTTTTCCTATTGTTTTTATCTCATTCCCGTTTTTATCAAAAATCACAATTTCAGATAATCCAACATCTGCAACATATATGTAGTTATCATCAACAAAAACTCCGGTAGGAGTAAAAAGAGACCAAGCACCTATTTCTGAGATTTTTCTAGTTTTTAAGTCATATACAAGTATTCTTGCATTTCCAGAATCAGCTATATAAAGTTTCCCATCTTTTAAATACATATCTTCAGGATAGTATAGTCCAGCATCTTCAAGAATAACCTCACTCACAAGATAAGCATCCTGGGTAATTTTCCATTTGTTGTTCTGCCCAATTGTATATGTCAAAAATGTACTATTTGAAGAAAAAGCTAAAATTGATAAAATCAAAAGGATGAAAATTGCTTTTTTTCTCACTTTTACTCCTCCCGATTACTTCAATCCGCTATGAGCCATGGTGTTCATAACTCTTGATTGCATAAAGATAAATAACACAAGATTTGGAACAAACATTATCAAACTTGCTGCCGCGGCAATTCCTTGACCGGCTATTGTATTTCCTGTAACAGCAGTGAGATTTGAAACATAAAATGCAAATGTTCTTAAATTTTCATTGTTAATAAAATACGTTGACGCATCGGCACTATTCCAGGCCACCTGAAATGCTAGAATTCCAACAGTTGATATTGCCGGCTTAAGAAGAGGCATAATGAGGTTAAAAATAATTTGAAAATCATTTGCCCCATCAATTAATGCCGCTTCAATTAAAGCATCAGGTATCTGGTCAACAAATTGCTTTATCAAAAAAATACCAATTGGCATTGCAAGAAGAGAAAGTATATTTATAATAAATGTATCTATTAACCCTAATTTTTGGACAATTAAATACCTTGGAATTATTACAGCAATTGGAACAAACATAAGTGCAAGATTATTAATTGTGAAAATTAAATTTTTTGCTTTAAATCTTTTCTTTGATAAAGCATATCCGGCAAAAACAGAAATAATAATTGTAAAAATTACTGTAAATAAAGCAGTTAAAATACTGTTTATAAGATACCTGCTTACCGGAATACTTGAACCCTTCGTAGCAGCAAAAAGTTCATAAAAATTGTTAAGCGTAGGTCTTCTCACAAAAAATCTTGGAGGATATAAGAATAGCTCATCAATAGGCTTAAATGCCTGGGAAAAAATGAATATAATAGGTAAAAGCATAAATACTGCAATTGGAGTTAAAATGAAATAAAATTTTAATTGACTTTTATGAAATCTTTTTGGATTGGTTTTAGTTACATAACCTGCCACTCTATCACTCCTTTAATTAACTCTCACCAAACAATTTCCAGGCAATTCTTGAGAAAAGATAAATAATAATTAGAAGCACTACCGAAACAGCTGCGGCATACCCCATTTCATAGCGTAAAAAACCATAATCTTCTATGTGATTTACAATTAACTGGCCTGCATATTGTGGTGTTGGATTTGTACCAGATAATGCAACCCCAATACCAGCAGTTGTAAATGTTTGAACAATTGACATTACAGCTCCAAATAACATTTGAGGTTTCATCGCTGGAATGGTAATGTATATAACCTCTTGAAGTCTGTTTTTTATTCCATCAATGTATGCTGCTTCATATAACGTTTCATCTACATTTAAAATTCCAGCAAGCATTGCAAGAAATCCAACCCCCATGCTACTCCACAATGAAACTATTATCATTATGGTCAATAAATATTCAGGTGATTGAAGCCATTGGATTGGTTTGTCTATAAACCCCAATCTAAGTAAAAGGGCGTTTAGATACCCTTGCTGATCGCCGTTAAATAAAACCCTCCAAACAACGGCCATAGTTACACCTGCTGTTAGAGAAGGAGAATATAAAATCAAAGCAAAAATCGTTCTTGGTATTTTAGTAAGTTGTGCAACAAGCCAGGCTAAAACAAATGATAGAATATATCCACCTGGGCCCACAATTAAAGAAAATTTAATCGTATTTGGTAAAACCTTTTGCATAAAAATTTCATCTCTGGTAAAAAGATCTATATAATTTTGCAAACCAACCCACCTTGGAGGTTGAATAGCATTAAAATAAGTAAACGAAAGGTAAATTGCAACAATAATAGGCAGCAGAATAAATATGATAAACAACGTTAAATATGGGGATAAAAGAATCCAGTGCATGTATTTTTTTATCTTTTTCATTTGGACCACCTCTTAAAAAAGTCGTAAATAGAATCGTACATTGGAAATTCCTTAACAACCTTTCCATCTTTTATATATCCAAATTCTGTCAACTTTCTTTCAAGTTCCCTGTTTATTACTATCTCAGCTCTATCAATTGTTGGTCTTAGACTTTTGCCTTCGATTACAACAGCATTCCATACATTACTTACCTCTCTTTCTGTCATATAACCTCCAGGATGCCTTTGAACTTCTTTTATCCAATTCCATTGTTCAAGAATAACCTTTTTGTGATTTTCAGGAAAATAATCTAATTCCTTAAACGCAGAAATATTTGCAGTATTAAACATATACTCTGGACCATATCTATTAACTAACATTCTTGCATATTTTACCTGAGTTTCTTTGGAAAGCCACCATTTTAAAAATGTCCAGGCTTGTTGCTTTTTATCAGAATTTTGAAATATAACGTCAGCCCTATCACTTGCAACTTGATATCTTACAATTTCTCCTTTTTCATTTCTTACTCCTGGAGAAGGAGCAATATCCCATAGTCCGTATATTTCATCAGCTGCATTTGAAAGTAAAATATAGTTTGCAAAATCAGCTACACCAATTGGAATAAGGCCGTACCTAAAACTATTGTAAAAACTTGCAACCTGCTCAGGTAAACCATATATAGAAAATAAATCTGTCATTAACTCAAAACCTTTAACTGCTTTTTCTTCTCCAATAGCAGTTTTTAAACCATCTTTGCTATATATTCTTCCTCCAGTCTGGAAAATAAATGGAGCTGTGGTATTAAAAAATTTTGTTGTTTGTTCACACATAGGAATAAAGAAATTCATGCCTCTTCGTTGAAGCTCGGGAAGAATTTTTTTTACATCTTCCCAAGTTTGAGGAATTGGTACATCAAGTTTTTCTAAAATATCTTTTCTGTAAAACAAGATATAGAAATTCTGTGTTTCAGTAACTCCATAAATTTTGTCTTCTAAAATATAAGGTAATAAGGTTTCAAGATTATAATCATTTTTTAATGTATCAACAAAATCTGGGAAAGCTGATAATGGGTATAGTGCTCCTCTTATTGCAAGATCAAAAGGAATCCAGCTACTTATACCAAGTGCAATATCAGGAGTGTTACCCGCAGCACTTGCTAAAATCAATTTCTGCTCATTTTGCATTATTGAAAGTTTTACTTTTATTCCATACTTTCTTGTAAAATCTGAATCAATTAAGTACTGCAGTGTTTCAACATATTGAACTGGTCTATTCACCCATACGGAAAGTTCATCTTCAGATGTTTTTTCATATACAGAATAATACTCATTTTTGTTTGTAAATGACAAGAACAATTTGTAAAGTTCTGCATATGAATTAATTAAAAACCTGCTTTCACTACTTTGAACAAAATCATCGTTTGAATAAATAAATATCTTATCAAGCCCCAATGGCTGTTCCTTCAATGTCAAAGAAAGATTTGAAAGTCTTTGGGCAATTGAAGCAGCTCCTTCACTTAAAACATCCAAATAAAATGGAAGCCTTTCAGGTTCCTTTATAATTTCCCTGATAAGATCCGCTGCTACCAACATGTCTGAAATTGATGCCCTACCTTGCTCACCTAATATTTCTAATAAAGATTTGTATTCTTCCTCTAGTTCATCGGAAAGATTTTTTAAATCACTTACAACATTTGGCATATATTTTTCAATATTCCATGTTCTATTTGGGTCAAAATTATTTCCAATCAACTTTCTAATATCAAGTCCTATATCCTGAATCTTTCTAACACTTTGTTGTAGAAATTTTATATATTCTTCAAAAGGGCCGGTTACAACCTCTAAAGTTAACACATGCAGTCCTTTATCCAGATAAATATAATATGGTTTTGAATTATTTGAAAGGGTTTCAGTTGTCCATTTATAGCCAGTATAATTAAATGGGTAAAATTCCAATTCTTTAAATGGTATTTCTCCGTCTATTTTTATACTTCTGTATGAAGGTATACCTTTATTAACCGTTTGCTTATATCTAAAAGCTATTTTGTATAAACCAGGATTTTCTATATTAAACACCCACATTATCTTCTGCCCTGAGGATGAAAATGTTTCTTCTAAAATATTGTTTAGTCTTTTTTTTGTAATTTCATATGGCGTAATTTCTGGTGTTTGCTCATTTCCAATACTAGATGTAAAATCTGATTTTAAAACTAAATCTTCAGCTTCTATCATTAAATTATCTTGTGAAAAATTACTGAATTTCTTTATGTATTCATCGTAGCCAATCAATTTTTTAGGCTCAATAAGATAAATTCCTTTAATTGTAATATCTGATTTTAAATTTTTCAAATTCAATGAATTTCTTCCTTTTTTAAATTCAAAAATCAAAGGTTCTGATTCTATTCTTTTAGCATCTTCTAATATGCTGTACAAATCAACATTAACCCTGTATTGTTCTGGTACAACTTCGTTTCCGTATCTATCTAAAATTACCTCTGATTTGTCATAATAAGCATAATTATCTAAAAGAGCAAGAAAATTTCCGCCGCTACTATCTGAAATTTCCAGAGAACCGTTGTTAGTGGTATTTGTGTTTATTGTGTAAATAATCAAAATATTGTATCTTCCTTCATTCTTCAAGTTAAATTCTACGGTAGTAGATTCATCGGTATGCAAAATAAAATTCCCTGTAAAAATAGGAATTTTTTTCATATTTTCAAAAAAAGAAAAATAATGTCTCAAGACATCTTCGGGCGCATTTTTTATATTTACTTGATTTTCTTTTATTGTATGAATATATTCAAAAAATTTCTGATAGCTATTTTTTCCTAGAAAAAATATCACTAGAGCAGTCAAAAAGGCACTTAGGAATGTAAGTCCAATAATTTTGATTAATTTTGACACCTAACATACCTCCTGTAAATAATTAGAAGGGTCCCCGATAAATCGGGGACCTATATTGTTTTTATTACTCTACTTGCTTTCTAATTTCTGGAAAGTTCTTTTGGACTTCTTCTACCTGTTTTATAAACTCATTCCATGCTTCTTCAATGATTTCATTTAATTTTTCTTCTGTCTCAGCTGCAATTGCTGCAGGTTCTGCTTCACCGCTTCTTATTTTCATCTCTGTTGGAATCATAACATCATCAATAGCTTGCTGCCATCCTGGGATAACTTTCCACAAATCAACTTGAACTGTTTTATCAAGATTTTCAAGCATATATTTTACACCGTTAGGTATAAATTTTGCTTCTTTAAATGCTTTAATAACATCTGGGTGCATCGTTGCTGGAACAAACCAGAATGGATTTCCAATTGCATCGGTTTCAGCAATGACATATTTGAATTTTACAGCAACACCTTTGGGGTCATATGTTATGTATTTCAAAAATTTAAATGCTTCCTCTGGATACTTTGTTGTTGATGTCATAAATGCATAATTAATGTGAACAGGTTGCCTCATTCCAATTTCTGGATCCTGTGGTAAAGGATACATATCCATTTTCCATGGTAGTGATTTTAATCCTTCTTCATCCCAATCCCAGGTTCCTTTAAATCCCATTAAAATTTTCCCCTCAAAGAATGCATCGGAATCTTCTCCGAATTTTTTCTGATAATCATCTAATTCTCCTTGGTCTCTCAACTCTTGATTGAAAAGTGTTGAGGCATCAAGACCTGGTACCTTTCTCAACTTTTCTTGTAATTCTACAGCTCTGAGCCAGCCACCATTAGTTAAGTCAAATCTTTTTTTATTAATATCAAAGCTCCAGAAAGAAGTATGATCACTGAGAACTGCAGCCATAAAAGCATCAAATTCCCAAAGATTATCAATTCCAGAGTATTCCCTTGTTGTAGCTCGCCTTGCAAGGTTCATAAAAGTATTGATATCCCATTCATAACTTGGAACAGGAAGATTTAACTTTTCAAGTAAATCTAGATTTAAAACTATTGTATTAAAATGAAGTCTTTCACCTAGGGCGTATGTTGTTCCTAAAAATTTGAATGCATTTTGCACTGAGTCTGGAACATATTTATAATCTGGATCATTTTGAATGAATTCATCTAAAGGATATATCCAACCTTGAGAAATAGGATATACAATTGGTTCCCATGACTGGGCTATAACATCTGGAAACTTCTCACCAGAAGCTGCCTTTGCAGTTAAAAAGCTATTGATGATATCTCCAGATGTCCAAGGGATCTCAATTATCTGAATCTTTATATCAGGATTTTCTTTACTAAATTCTTGGGCAATTTTTTCAAATATAGGAACATCCCATGTAAAAACTCCCACTGTAATAACTTTTTCAGAAATCCCAATTACGGACAACAAGATCAAAAATACTAGCAAAAATACCTTTAAGTTTTTCATATTCTCCCTCCTTAAATTGAAAAAATTAAATTAAAAACCAAGAAGAATTTTCATATAATTTACTTATTTTTATGCTTTCTAAATCTTTAAAATTATTAATCTATGAGAATTATATCTATGTAACGCGTTACATAAGAAACTATGTAATTCGTGTTTTTTTAAGATTATATACTAAAAATTATATCTTGGTCGATTTAAATATATATTATAAATAAAAACTGTGATATAATACAAAAAAAGAGATTTAAAGGCAGGTTTAAAAGCGATCAAAAATTGCACCTAATGATGTAACAGTTTAAGTATTATTTTAAGAAATTCTTCAAAAAAGACTATAAGTCTATTATACTTCACCAAAACTAAAGAAAAAGGAGAAAATACAAATCAACAAAATCGTTTTAATAAATTCAAAGATAAACTTTTTTAAATAACTTTAATTAAAAAGCAATATTACATAATTAATGTCGGAAATAAGGGGAGAAATTCGTGAAGAAAGGATTTACTCTTATAGAGTTATCAATTGCTCTTGCAATAATTGCAATAATTGGTGCATTACTATCAATAATTATAGTTAACTACCCAAAAAAAATCGAAAACACTTATATAAATGTATTACATGAAAACCAAAAAGTTTTAATGGAAGCAGTTGTTTCAATAGTTTTTGATGAAAATCTTCCATCATATTTAAGCACAGATCAAAACAAATTGAGGCAAGCTTTGAGAGACAAGCTTAAAGATACAGAGATAGAAATTTATAACCCCCTTACAAAAGATAATTCAATCATTGCTACAACCGAAACACGATATCACGATAGTGCAGCAGTTATTATCTCTAAAAGAAAAACTACAATTAAAACCGCTATTAATAATCCCGAAAAATGTCTTTATCCTCTTAATGCTTCAGAAAATGCAAAAAAGAAATTTGATGGTGCACTAATTATACTTATTTGTGAAGATGGATATATTTTCTATGGATATCTCCATGGAAAAGTATTAAATATAGAAACAATGAGGTTCTAAATAACTACTTTATTCAAGTTGTTATTTGTTTTTCTGTAATGACCTAACTTTCAAATCTAAAACTTCTTTC
>Ga0209834_10000374_pt1 | contig 27538 bp, 26 predicted proteins | sample Mar14236cmmetaG_FD_184134 | JGI IMG/M metagenome (GOLD analysis project Ga0209834, IMG submission 184134) | Marine hydrothermal vent microbial communities from Guaymas Basin, Gulf of California to study Microbial Dark Matter (Phase II) - Marker... ...
GTATAGTTGATATGCGCGCCCGGCAGGCCGAGATTGATGCGGCTTACCAGGTGCAGTTGAACAAGGGCGATTCGCTGCTCAACATACAGGCTTACGAAGGTGCCATTGCAGCTTACGAAGCAGCACTCGTGGTAAAACCTTCCGGAAAAGAGGCACAGGCAAACGTGGCCAAAGCCAGAAAACAGAAAACAGAACTTGAACGCCAGATAGCACAGCAGAAAATCTATGACGAAGCTGTCAGTAAGGGTGATATGCTGTTTGAAAGCAAAAGCTACGAGCTGGCCAAAGTTGAATTCGAAAAAGCCAAAATGGCGCGGCCCGGTGAAAGTTATCCTCAGGAAAAAATCCGTGAGATTGACAATATTTTAGTTCAGTTAGCTGCCGAACAACAACAGCGCTATGATGAAGCCATCATGAAAGCAGATGAATATTTTACACAGGGTAATCATAGAGATGCACTTATTGAATATAAAACTGCCCGGAGCATCAAACCCGATGAAAAATACCCGCCTGCCAAAATCGCTGAATGCGAAAAGATTATAGAAGAAGAGATGAAGGTAATACGCGAACAGTACGACGTGGTAATTACCGAAGCCGATAACATGTACAATTCGAAGATCTACGACAAAGCCATTCAGAGTTATAAGAAAGCGCACGGAATGATCCCTGACGAAACTTATGCTGCGGACATGATCGCTAAGATCACAAAATATCTGGAAGACAATGCGATTACAGATATTGTGAATGAAGCTGTCGTTGTTCATTCGGAAGAGGAACAGAAATTTACCTTTGATCCGATCCCGGTTAAAGTCAGAAAGAGCAATTACGTGCTTATCAAAGCCAAAAACATGGGCAACAAACCATTTAAGATCATCTTTACCTATGGAAGTGACAGCGGCAAGAACGGAGGATTCCCGATCCAGATACCGGCGAATACCGAAATGAATGATTTCATAATCCGTGTCGGGAATCAATATAAATGGTTCGCGGAAGATAACAACTGGCTGTCGATCTACCCGCAAAACGGAGATATTGAAATTGAAGTTGTAAGGATCACTACAAGTAATTAACAGCTATTTTACAAGATCAATGACGGATTCCAGAAAAAAGATACTTAAACTGGCTACTCGTGCTACGGAAGACTTGCAGGTGCAACAAGTTATGAAACAGCTGAATGTGTTGTTGGCGGCCTCACCAGCTGACACTGAACTCCTGCATGCTCGTGCTTACCTGAAGGAGAAGCAGCAGAAGTGGAGCGAAGCAATCAACGATTATTTACAGATTTTATCCATAGATAAAAACGATAAAAAAGCGCAAACACGGACGGAGATGCTGAAAACCATTCTGAGGTATAACAATACGGATATCTATTCCAGCCCAAATACAAACTACGACCCTTGGTTTGAGTAATCTTTGTTAAGAATAACTTAGCTGCTTTCAAAGTACTTTTAAAGTTTTCGGTATTTTTACGGTGAAATTAACTTCACTGATACATCCTTTATGCAAGTATCAGTTGTCACAGTACCGTGAATATATTATAAACAGAGTTTATCATGAGCAATCTCGAAAAACACTTTGCTAAATTCAGGAATAACATTGTAGGCATTGATCAGATGATTACCACTCCTTATGGCAGGAAAAAGATGATCTATGCCGACTGGATTGCCAGCGGACGCCTTTACAGGCCGTTAGAAGACAGAATGTTACATGATTTTGGACCCTATGTGGCCAACACGCACACCGAAACAACCGAGACCGGCACGCTGATGACCAAAGCTTACCAGTTTGCCCACGAAAAGATCAAGGAGCATGCGCACGCTGATGAAAATGATGTGATCCTTACACAAGGGTTCGGTATGACATCTGTTGTAAATAAATTCCAAAGGATTCTTGGACTGAAATGCTGTGCCAAAAATGATAAGGGGAAGTGCCTTCCGAAAAGAGATATTCCTGTTGTATTTGTCACCCATATGGAACACCACTCAAACCAGACATCGTGGTTGGAGACCATTGCCGATGTTGTATTGCTGGAGCCTGATGAGCAGAATATGGTTAATCCGGATGAACTCAGAAAAGAAGTTGAAAAATATAAAGACCGCAAGGTCAAATACGGCGCTTTTACAGCCTGTTCAAATGTTACGGGAATTCAGCCAGACTATTACGAATTGGCAAAAATTATGCACGAACATGGCGGTTATGTTTTCATTGACTTTGCCGGCTCGGCACCTTATGTTGATATCGATATGCACCCTGCCGATCCGCTTAAAAAACTGGATGCCGTTATGTTCTCACCGCACAAGTTTTTGGGTGGGCCCGGAAGCTCAGGTGTTATCATATTTGACAAGGACTTATACAAATGCGATGTTCCCGATAATCCGGGTGGCGGAACGGTGGAATGGACCGACCCCTGGGGCGGACACCAATACATTGAAGATATAGAGATCAGGGAAGATGGTGGCACACCGGGATTCCTGCAAGCCATTCGCGCTGCTTTGGCCATAGAAATAAAGGATCAGATGGACGCCCGGCTGATGGCCCAAAGAGAGCATGAATTGGTAGAAAAAGCATTTGACGGATTCGGAAAGATTGACGGACTCCATATTCTGGCAGATCATGTAAAAGACCGCTTAGGTATCTTTTCTTTCTGGTTTGAACATATCCACTTCAACCTGATCGTAAAACTATTGAACGACCGTTACGGTGTTCAGGTGCGCGGCGGATGTGCCTGCGCAGGCACTTATGGTCATTTTCTGCTGAATGTAACGCATGAAGAATCAAGACGGATAACAGCCAAGATCATGAGCGGCGATCTTTCGGAAAAACCCGGCTTCGTCAGGGTTTCTCTCCACCCTACCATGACAGATGAAGAATTGGATATGATCATCAAAGCTGTGAAAGAAATTTCGGAAAATCACAGGGAATGGGCCAAAGATTACACTTACGACACCCATAATAATGAATTCCATCATAAATCGGAAGCTGATAAGATGGAAACAATAAGAAAATGGTTTGTCCTGTAAAAAGGATTCATATACCGATTAGCCGTAGAAATACAAGTACAGATTATATCAACAGGCTTAATACACTACTATTTTTTTAACCATTCTACGATTGCCTGTGCTCAGCACACCGTAATAGATACCTCCGGGTAACTCCGTTGTATAATAGCTTATCCGGTGCTCACCGGCATCCAGCACATTGCTGACCAGGGTTGCTATCTCCCTGCCATTCACGTTATAGATCTTCAGGCTCAGGGGTAAAGGGTCATCCAGTTTGAATCTAAAGTTAACTGTTGAGCGCGCCGGATTCGGGTACACCGAAAAGTACATTTGGTCTTCAGGCGACTCCGGTGTGTCAAGCAATCCGGGCAGAAGTGTAAAAACTGCTGTAGCCGTTGCACCATTGCCCCAATCGTCCCAAAGGTCCAGTTTTAAATAATAGGCTCCGGGATCAACAGCATGGGTATTCCAGTTCACGAGTACATCATCACTTACTTCCACATAATTTGTGTCGCCTATCATTTGCCACGTAGTATCCCCGTCTTTTTGGTAATACATCACGTAATAACCGAAGTCCATCAATGTGCTCTCACTTCCTTTGTCAATCCATGCCGATCCCTCAAGGGGAACTGTTGAATTCTGATAACCCGTTGCGGGACCTGATATATTGGCCATCCAGATTACGGCCCCGGGATCATAAGTTGGTGTTTCAGAGATATTCGACTGGATAAGCATCATGATCGAATTATCCAACGCCTGCACAAGCCCGTTCATTTGTGTAGAGTAGGCAAATATGAGCATGCTTTCATTTGTGCTTCGTAAAGCAGACATCAGGGATGACATACCGGAAACGAGTAATGTTGTGTCAGCAGCCCACAAATAACCTCCACTTCCATCACAGAAATAATTAAAAGCACTTACTTCAGAATGGCCCATGACACCAATCTCACCAAGGATGCAACCTGATACGTCCACGTAAGCATTGTCAAACGAATACAGGCTCCAGGTCATTACTTCGCAATTAAGCAGATGCAGGTTTCGGTCTTGCATAGGGGCTGTAAAATCTCCGTAATAAGCATTATTCACCAACCCTTTTACTTCAGTTGAATCAGACCCCTCAAACCATAAACCGATCGCTCTGATATCGGAGTCGGCAACCGTTATATCCGATCCTTCCGAAGGCATCAGCCCCCACATTACCTGCCGGCAATTATCAATCAATATATCGTAGCCAACACCGCTCACACCACTCTGCTGGTCGTTAAATTCATAATAATCAACATACTCCCCGGCAGGGAAATTTATATCAGCTACTGCTCCATCGCCCATCTGATGCCAAAGAAGTATCATTTCAGCATTTTTGATATCCAAACGTACATCATCATCAATGATAAACTCACCGGCAACATTAATGGAATCAATGATGATCACCGATTCTTCATACATTCCCACTGTCGAGAAATCAGGCTTGTTTACATGGTCAAGCTCCAAAATGGCGGTGCCGACAGTAGCCATGTTATGCACCATTCCTCCGAAGTCAAGGGTCGAATTTCTGAAATGCATTTCCGAATTACCTGTAAGTAAAAGTATGCGCTGGTAAAAATAATCCTGAGGAAAATACAGATAGGATGAATCGGCAATCACCTGTCCGTTTTCGGCGGTTATTATATCTCCAAGTATTGTAGCATGGGCTCCGCTGAAACGCAGCACTCCATCACCAATAACAAGGATAGGCCCCGAATGCAGCCACTCCGAATCTATCACCAGCTCGTCGCCCGATTCGAAGCCGATGACCAGCGTATCGCCAAGGTAAACGGTATCGGCCGAGCGACCTGTTAATGCCAAAGACACCTCTATAGCATTTATTTTCTTTCGGATAGCTGTTAATGCCTGGTGGAGGGAATGCTGATGCTCTTCGCCGGACGATACAAGCGAGTTCTGTTCAAATAACACCGGAGATCTTTCCATTTGGAATTGTTCATTTAATTTCCAGTTTGTCTGTTTCAGTCTTTCTGAAAAATTAAAAGGAGCATTACTTTGTTGTGCATTTACGTTTACAACACTGTAAAACAAGCATATACTTAGCCAGAAAAGCATTTTCTTTCTGATATCCATAAGATTTGTTTAATGAGACAAATTATTTACTTCGTACTACTTTCTCAACACCCTGAATTTTTTTCAGCTTATAGATCAACTGGTTCAGGTGTTCATGGTCGTGTACCATAACTGTAACAAAACCTTCAAAACGTTTTCCTTTGGTTTTAAAGTTGATGGAACGCATGTTTACGCGCAGGTCATCGGTAATCACCTTGGTTATGGAACCAACAATACCCAGCTCATCCCTTCCGGTTATTTTCAGGTTGATAACCGAAGGTGCCAGTTCTTTCGAGTGCAGCCATTTTACCGGCATTACCCGGTAGGCGTATAGCTCATGGAGTCTTCGGGCATTCGGGCAATTATGCCTGTGGATGGTAATTCCACCCTGGGTGGTAACAAAACCAAATACACTGTCTCCCGGGATAGGGTTACAGCATTTGGCCAGGCGGTAGTTTACATTTTTCAGATTCTCGCCTATGAACAGTATTTCTTCATCCTGTTTCTCTTGCGAAACGGTTTTACTTTCCTTAGCCTGTTCAGGGACGCCTGGCTTTTGCTTGCTGTGTTCAGCCTCCACAAACCGTAACAATACTTTCTTAATCTCCAGCAGGTCAAGTTTATCCTCGGCAATCATATAATACAGATCAATCCCTGTTTCCAGCTTGTAATGGCGCACAAGCATATTGATCAGATCTTCTGAACTTTTTATCTTCCAGTTTTTCAACTTTCGGTTCAGCATTTCCTTACCGATTTCGGCTTCTTTATACTTATGTTCCTTCAATTGCCGCTTGATGTGCCCCTGAGCTTTTCCGGTAGCGACAAATGCCAGCCAGTCAAGTTTCGGTTTCTGATTTTTAGCTGTGAGGATATCCACTTTTTCGCCGTTTTGCAGAACATACCTGATAGGTACCGCTTTTCCGTTGATGATAGCTCCTTTGCACCGCGATCCTACATCGGTGTGGATCTCATAAGCAAAATCAAGTACTGTGGCACCTGCCGGCAGCTGTTTCAGGTCGCCTTTCGGAGTGAATACAAATATATTTTTCTTTTTACTTTCATCATCCGTTTTATAGGCGAGATTGTGTTTTATCTGGTCAGGGTTTTCAAGAATATCGCGTACCTGTGTAAGCCAGTTCTCGGTATTCTTCTTTTTCATCACTCCTTTATACTGCCAGTGTGCGGCCTGGCCACGCTCGGCTACATCATCCATTCGTTCGGTACGTATCTGGACTTCTACAAATTTATTCCGCGAGCCTTTTACCGTTGTATGCAACGACTCATAACCACTTGCTTTCGGCGTAGATATCCAGTCGCGTAAACGTTTTGGGTCGGGCTGATAAAGGTCTGTGACAATGGAATACACCTTCCAGCAGATTTCTTTTTCCTTGCGCAACTTCGATTTAAGAATGATCCGAATGGCAAAAAGGTCAAAGACTTCTTCAAAATCAACATTTTGCCTTTTCATTTTCGCCCAGATGGAAGGAACTGACTTCGTCCGCCATTTGATGTTGAAGTCTATTCCCTGTTTGATGAGTTCTCTTTCAATGGGAGCAATAAACTCTTTGATGTACAGATCACGCTTTGTTTTTGTCTCCTTTATCTTTTGTTCGATCTCCTTAAAAACATCCGGATACTCGTGCAGCATCACCCGTTCTTCGAATTCCGTTTTTATCTTATACAAACCCAGCCGGTGTGCAATCGGCACATATAAATGCTTAACCTCGTTTATAATATGTCCTTTGTTCTCTCCAAGAAAATCCAGATGTCTGATATCGTATAATCGATGTGCAAGATGTAAGAGTACGACACGTATATCATCCACCAGCGACAGGAAAAGTGTACGGAACGTTTCCGACTGGAAGGAAATACGCTCGGTATGTAAGTCATCCAGCTGGTTATACCCTTCAATGATCTCAGCTACCTGATCGCCAAAATCCTGCCTGATCTTTGCCAGTGTATAATCCGATTTCAGATTGATGTTATGCAGAATGGAGCAGATAGCGGAGGTTGATCCAAGGCCTATTTCCCTGACGGCAATAATTGCCACTTCGAGATTGTGAAAGATAAACGGCTTTCCGTTGACCAGCTTTTCATCACGATATATATCGCAGGCTATGTCAAAGGCTTTTCTGATTTTAACCTTTTCAGCATCCGGGATATTTCCATTACCGCTGTTCAGTAATTCCGTATATTTTTCCTCTATTTCAGCGTTTCCGACAGGCATCAGTTTTACAACGTTTATATCGTAAACTTAGTGTATTAGTTTATAAATAAAAACAGCGTTTGCAAGAGGATCGCAAACGCTGTTTTTTACATGTCTTACATGATTATCATTTGGCATCCCCTTCAATCAGTGGGTCTTCCGATATGGACTCTCTCATCTTTGTGTCAGCTTTGATATTCTGAAACTTATAATAGTCCATAATTCCCAGATTTCCTGATCTGAAGGCCTCTGCCATAGCTTTTGGAATTTCAGCTTCTGCCTGAATTACGTTAGCCCTGGCTTCCTGGGCTTTGGCTTTCATTTCCTGCTCCTGTGCCACGGCCATTGCTCTACGTTCTTCTGCTTTAGCCTGGGCGATGTTCTTATCGGCATTAGCCTGGTCCATCTGTAAGGCAGCACCGATATTTTTACCGATGTCGATATCGGCAATATCAATGGACAGGATTTCGAAAGCTGTTCCGGAATCAAGGCCTTTCTGAAGCACTACCTTTGAAATACTATCCGGATTTTCCAGCACAGCTTTATGCGAATCGGCAGAACCGATAGAGGAAACTATACCTTCGCCAACGCGGGCAAGTACAGTTTCTTCGCCAGCACCCCCCACCAGTTGTTCGATATTGGCCCTGACGGTTACACGTGCCAGTGCTATTAACTGAATACCGTCTTTCGCAACAGCGGCTACTTTTTTCGTATCAATTACTTTGGGATTTACTGACATTTGCACAGCTTCCAGCACATCACGACCGGCAAGGTCGATGGCTGTGGCTGTTTTAAAATCAAGTTCAATGTTCGCTTTGTCGGCTGAGATCAGCGAATTGACAACAGCCTGTACATGGCCACCTGCCAGGTAATGGGCCTCCATGTCATCCCGCTTCAAATCCAGTCCTGCTTTGGTAGCAGCAATTAAACTGGTGACAATAACTCCCGGCGGAACTTTTCTCCAGCGCATCAGGATTAACTGAAGCAGTGAAATACGTACGCCCGAAACCAGGGCCGTAAACCATAATCCGACAGGAATGAAGTAAAACAGCAGCCATAACAAGAATATGGCGCCAATACCTGAAGCAATAAGCACATAAATATTAGTCATAATATTATTCGTTTAAATTTTTAATAAAAATTTTATTTCCTGCAATCTTCACAATTTCTATTTCACTGTTTTCATCAATAAATTCTGCCAGCGCACTCACTTCAAAAAACTGATCATAAAATACAGCTTTCCCCATCGGGGCACAACGTGAAATTGTTTTGCCCTTATCCCCTACTTTCAAATCTACTGACTTAAAGGTGCGTGCCTTGCTGTCAATGCGCGTGTCCAGCATAGCCTTTTTCCATGTTTTGGATCTCAGCGCCAATACCAGACCCACTAAGTTAATACCGAGGGTTACTGCCAGTGTTATATGCCCTTCGTAAATACCCTGCCGTGTGTATGCCAGCCATATACCTGCTGCCATTAAAATAAAGCCAACAATTCCGGCAACACCCGAACCGGGTATGACCAGAATCTCAAGCAGCAGCATAAGCAGACCAACCAGGATGAGAATGATGATAACAGGCCACATAATCTATTTGATTTTAACAGTTAGCTTTCGGTTTAACATTTCCGTATAATACGGTTTTAATTCATTGAATGAACCATTCTTAACAGGACAGTTTCCTTTGTGATGTGCAATCAATGCACAATTCTCCGCCTGTAAAGGATTGTGTTCACATACGTCAATCAAGGTCTCAATCACAAAATCAAATGTATTGACATCATCATTATATAAAATCAACCGCTTTTGTTCTTCCTGTTTTTCGGCGGTTTGGTCTGAATAAGATGTTTTTTCTTTGGTTGACATGAGCTTTTCCTGATAAATTATCGCATGGCTCAAAGTTAATAAAAATTAGCCCATAAAAAACCCGTTTCATTCACTAAAAACTATTATCAAAGGAAGACTCTTCGTAAAACACATCCGGAAAACAATGCTATTTTTGCAGCTATGGACGCATTCTCGACATTTGTCAGTTTTTTGGGTGAAAAATTGCAGCAGCCATTACCCGGACTTGATGCCCAGCTTCGGCTTGCTCCGGTAAGCAGGATCAAGGAGTTGAAAAATGTAACGGGGCCGCTGCATGCGCTGGAGAGTGCTGTCCTGGCACTTTTTTTTCCGTACAAAAACGACATCGGGATATTGTTGTTGAAACGCGCGGCCGATAACAGCGTGCACAGCCGTCAGGTTTCGTTTCCGGGCGGAAAAAAAGAAAATTCAGATGCCGACCTGCAGGAAACTGCTCTCCGCGAAACATTTGAAGAAACCGGCATCCCGGCAGAAGAGATACATGTGCTGGGAACATTGTCACGACTTTACATCCGGCCAAGCAACTTTAACGTTTTACCATACGTGGGTTATATCGATTATGATCCGGTACTGCAAAGCAATGCCGAAGTTGAGCGCCCGTTGAAAGTAGCCCTCAGCGAATTGACAAATCCTGATCTTCCTGTTGAAAGAACTATCAAAGGGCATGATGGAAAACGCTACCCGGTACCCTGCTATGACATCCAGGGCGAAATCATCTGGGGCGCTACAGCTATGATGCTGAGTGAACTACTGGCTGTAATTTTGGAATAATCCTACTCTTCCACAATAATTTCATGGATCAGCTCCGCTTTGGCTCTGAGCATTTCGCTTACGCCGCAGTATCTGTCCTGTGAAAGAGTAACCGCTTTTTCCAGTTTGGCCATTGGCAAGTCTTTCCCCTTGAAAAAATATTTAATGTAAATGGTATGGAAATATTTCGGATGTTCATCGGTCAGTTCGCCGCTCACTTCTACATTGAAAGCATCAGGTTTTACCCGCATCTTTGTAAGAATGGAAATCACATCCATTCCTGTGCATCCGCCCAGCGAAACCAGGGTCAGTGGTTTTGGCCTGGGGCCTCTGTCTTTACCTCCAACACGCTCTTCTGCATCTATAACAATCTTAAACCCATTCACTTCGGCTTCAAAAGCCATTTCATCCATCCAGTTGATACTTACTGTTTCTGCCATAATCTTTCTTTTATTTAATTCAGGATGCGAAAATAATTAATTTGTACAAACGAGCAATTAATGTACAAATCTCCCTCGGAAACCAGATCTTTTTCTCGGCATATTGGGAACAAAAAAGAGATCTTTTAATACATAAATCCGATATCACCCGGAACGATCCCGGTTTCAAACTTTTGCACTAGAACCCCGTTGGGATTGTAACGGTTCACTACCCCGTTACGTGTATAATCATTGGCATCGGTTACATAAATATGTGATTCGGGACTGACTCCAAGTGTATAGAAGCTATCATTCCCGCCTGCCCGAATAAAATAATTATCAGGCAATTGATCAGTTGAAACAGCCATCCGGTATATGTTTTTATTGAGATAATAAAGCGTATCCCCAGTTTTATTGATGTCCAGACTATTTGGGGAACTGTTGATATCAGGAAATTCCATATGCAGCAATACATTTTTATTATCCGGATCTATTTTCCACAATGAGGGTAATTCTTCATTTAAAAATCCACCACTACATAAAACCCACAAATAGTTGTCTTTATCCAGCACCATACTGTTAGGCTCGATACCCACCTGTATGCTGTCAACCATCTGTATATTGTTCGTATCAATCACCACAACCATGTTGTTCAGCTTGTCCTGCTGGAAAGCCGACCAGTTGGTTACAAAAACTTTATTTCCGTAGTTCAGTAGATTTTCCGAAGTACGCCCTAGCGGCACCCGGGAAATAATTTCCATGTTTTCCGTATTAATAAGTGTCAGGTTCTTCTCATACAGATCGGAAATCAATGCCCGCTGGTTGTCTATTTTCAGCAAATGACGCGGAGAAGTCAACCCGGTTGTTTTTGCCTGGTATTTACCGGTAACGGCATCAATTTTATATACCACGTGTGAATTATTCACGACTACATAAATACTATTCTCATCAAAAGTGATGCTGTTGGCCACATCGCCCAGTGGTGCTCCGTTGATCCGGTAAAAAACCTGCTGGCTCACCTCCCCTGTGTTGTAATTGTAATAAGTCAGCGAAGCATTACCGGCGGTAAAATTCCCTTCGTTAACCACAAACACGGCATTTTCAAACTCTCCGACCGGAGGGGCTGGTTCCGGATCTTTTTGGCAGGAAGAAAAAAATAATATTGCTGCGGTTAACAGGAATACAGAGTGTTTATAAAGCTTTTTACATGTCATTTTCATATCTTCTATTTCCACTTGAATGAAATAAACAACTCATAGTTTCTACCGGGCATAGGCCGCCAGAGCATTGCCTGGTAACTTACGTTAAAAAGGTTGTTAACCCTGAATTTCGCTTCAAGACTTATTTTATGTATATCAAAACTTTTCCCCACGGAAATACTACTCAATGAAAAAGCAGGTAACACATTTGAATAGAGCGATACATCATTTAATGAAGTGTTTCTTTTTCCTGTAAATTGCGTATTCCAGGTAAATTCAAATTTCCGGTACGATAAGAAAGCGAATATATTACCGGAATGCAAAGGCACATAGATCAGCTGTCGCCCGGCATATCCGCCTTCTTTGGCTTCGTTGCTTTCATTGGTGGACTTAGTAAACGAATAACGAACGATAAATTTATAAATTACATCATCCTTCTGTCCGTACAATTGGCCTAAAGCTTCCAGCCCACGGGCATGCACAAAAGCAATATTACGCGCCGTCCAATACCTGTAATCAGTTGGCACCCACTGGATCCAGTCGTTAATGTAAGAATCGTAGCCGCTTAGCTCCACCGTTAAACCAATAAGTCCGGAAAAACGTTTTACATACGTGATGCCCCCTTCGTATTGTATTCCATATTCCGGTTTCAGGTCTTCATTACCACCCGGATACCAATACAGATCATTTAAGCCCGGCAGGTTGTAATTATAGTTTGCGTTGAATCTCAGATACAGATCATGTGTCCTGAAAGGTTTTATGGAAACTCCCGCAAAAGGAGCCGGAGGGGTAAAAACGTCATCCACAAACTGCTGACGAAACATCAATTCCATATTCAAGAAATCAGAGAAACTCTTGGCAATTTTCAGAAACAGGCCATAATTATTTCTTGATTTCAATCCTTCATAATTGTTTGAATTAACCCTGTGAAAAGTCATGTCCACTCCGCCTGACACAGTCCATTCCCTGGCCAGCACCTGCATTATTCTCGCTTTAACAAAGCCGCTGTTTGTTTTGTTAACCGAATGAATGAAAGTCACTGTATCTTCAGGATCGACAGAAGTAGCGGTTACAAGTAAATAGTCCAGATTTTCGTAAAACCAGGCTGTTTTTACATTAAGCAGCGTGTTTTTTTTATGAAACTTCCATTTCAGGATGTTTCTGCTGGTAAAACTTGTTTGTTCTTCCTTATGGTTATCATGATTCTGGCTGCTCATCACCGGAGGTATTTCCCTGAAATTCCACTGATTCCATGTGACGATTTCCAGCTCGTGGAATGCGGACAGCCTGTATGCAAAACTCTGTGTAAACCCTCTGTTGAAATATGAGGCGTTTTTCTGTTCCTGCCATTCGGGAGGAATTACCGCATTGTTATAAAACGAATATGAGTTATCGGAAGAAGTCAGATGGGCAGACGTCAGTGACTTGAATTTCCTGCTACCCAGATTCATATTTAAAGAGGATGAAAATGTTTTATAGCTGCCAAAAGTCTGGATAAACGAGAGTTTTTCGTCTGACCGACGTTTGCCGGAAAACAGATTGATAGCTCCACCCAATGCTCCCGACGTGTTTTCGAGCGAACTTCCGCCATAATTCAAAATAGCGTGACTGTAAAAGTTATTAGGCACGAGCGACAGGTCTACCTGACCAAGCATAGGCGAATTGATTTCAATATCGTTCCACAACACTTTTGTGTGTGAAGCTGCCGTACCCCTGAATGAAGCTGTTGCCAGACTTCCCTTTCCGTAATCTTTTACAAAGACAGGTGTATGTGCCGACAACAGGTCAGCAAGACTCAGATGATTGAGTTCCGATTTCACCAATGTATCAATCTCTTCGGTTTTTGTGGGGGCATTACGTTCGTATTTTCGGGAAATGATTTCCGTTTCGTCCAGGTAAAGCGTATCAAATATCATTTGAGCTCCCACTTCCTGAACAAGAATCCAGAACAGAAATGTACACGTGATATATTTCAGGGAGATTGTCATTGCATATTACAGATGAATGATCTTTAAAGTGCGCACATTATTTCCGTTTAGTATCCGGATAAACAGTACTCCTTTTGGAAACTCGCTAACAGAAATACTGGTTTCCCTGTGTTGAACTGCACCGGAGGAATAAACCGCATGTCCTGTAAGATCGTAAATAACAAATTCTCCACCCGGATCAATACCCGTTATTTTCAGCACATCAGTTACAGGGTTTGGTGCAGCTACGATCACATTTCCATAAGTTTTTTCATAGACATCCGTATGATTTTTATCGTGGATCACACCTACGGCATCCAGGTCAAATCCCGAAGATTCGAAAGGTGTCGGCCACGGATCGTTAATGATGTTTCCCTGACCGTCATACGAACCATATTCAGGATCAACACTTCCTACAACATCAACGATGCGGACAGCAATGATATTGGAAATATCGAGGTCCACACTATCTTTCAATTCCTCCAGGTCAAACGGCGTTCCGTATCCTCCTCTGTATTTACCAGCAAGGTTGTGGAGTTTGGTAGCGTCAAGTGTACCAAAAGCATCTACCTGTTCCTCCGTTTGTGTATTTGATGTACTTCCAAACCGGAAGAACCGGCTTCCATCAGAGCTTACTTCCACAAATGCCAGCTCCAAAAATTCATCACTAAATGAGTTTTCAAATACGGCAAAGTCAAAACCGGAGCCGTTAACCAACGGAGTGTCAAAATACAATACGGCACTTCCGCTATCACCCAGGCTGACCACATTGAAATCGGCTATTCCCACTGCTGCGGTGTCCATACTGTAATTTGCGTATCCCAGGCTTGTGTCGCTGATATCCATGTAGCCTCTCGCGACAAGGCATGCCGATGCCCATTGCACAAAAATGGAACTGTCGGTGCTAATGGCCGTACTTCCCGGTTGCCCGGCAGGTGGAGCAAACTGAGCTACCGATTTAGTGATCAAAAAAAAGATCATTCCGGCAGTTACCATTATATGCAGCTGCCGGACTGAATTATATTTCTGTGCTAAATACATTAGTTTTTAATGAACTTTCCTGTGTAAACAGAGTTTGATGTATGTATGCTAACAAAATAAACTCCGGCACGAAAAGCACTGATATCAATTTCTTTGTTGTCATTGCCAGCATAAACAACTTTTCCGGTTACATTCATAATCTCCGCTGACAGCACTTCCGAATTATCAAGGCCGGTTAAGTGGATGGTTGTGCTCGCCGGATTGGGGTATATGTTCAGGCTTTTAACCAGAAAATTTTCGTTAATACCTGTGCTTGCCCTGTAATCGACAGCAATAGCCTGAGCAGCAATTCCTGCTTCAAAGCTGCCCACATCCTCACCTTCCATGTTATAAATAAAACCGGCTCCTGTCGAATAATAATCAGTGGTAGTGAGGTAGATCAGATGGTTGACGGTGTCTAAAACGGAAGCACTAATCGACATTACCTGTGGCTGAACCAGAGCCGGATTGACAATTTCGTGAGTAGCAAGGCTGTATTCAGCAATGCCGTTATTGATTTCAAGGTATATGTTTTGCCCTATACAACCTGCCTCATTAGCCAGAGAGGCGTCTTCGTAGGTATATTGCTCTTCCACCTCTCCCTGAAAATTTAAGGTGGCAACGTTAAATGAATTACCACCATAAGGGGTTTTCATAAAAACATTCACGTGGTTACTCCCCATGGCAAAATACCCCACACCGGCAAAAAACTCACCAAAATCATCTTCATCCATCACAATATTACTGGCCAGATCTATCACGGCTATTTTACCGGTGGTACTTCCGTAGGTGCCCGGAATGGCCACGAACAAATAATTTCCTTCTATCACCATCATTCCGGCTGCTTCGTCAGAAATTTCGGAGAACACATGCTGCGGCAACAAATCGGAGAGATTATAAGTTCTGACAAAATTTGCGGTAACCGGATACCAAAAAGAAGCCACCAACACATCGTCGTTTGCAACCAGTTGATGAACACCTTGCGCTTCCACCGATGCCAGTTTCTCATACGTGTCAATGTTCAATAGAACGATGGAGTCTTGAGCTGCCACATACGCATAAGGCGGAACTATCAGAACATCCTGCACCGATTGGGTATAAATAGTGGCAAACTCAGTAGTTTCACCCGATACGGGGTCATACGCAGCAACTGTAACGTAGTCGTCCGGGTCGCTGTAATTTCCACCGTTAACAATAATCACCTGTTTGGTGAAGTAAGAGGTTTGTGCTGTTGCACTCACTGCTGCCAGCAACCATACAGAAGCCAGCAGACTTACAAGGTAAAATTTTCTCATAATAAAAGTTTTAAGGTTGATAAATAAAAATTCCTCAAAACTTTTCAGGAACAAACAATACGGAATGTTTCAAGAACATCACCAAGCCATTATCCCGAAAGCTTTGATAATTTACAGGCAAGGCAGGTCTTCTGACTCGCTCACCTCTGAGGCCTTCCCAATTCGATCCCTTTGCAGAGAAAAATCAGTGACCTAGGTTTCAAAGGCTTTTTATGAGCTTACAGCAGCGGGAACTGTACAGGATTTACACCTGTTTCCCTATTAAGCCATCCATCCGGTCTGATGGAATACTGGCACCATTGCCAGCAACAAATGTACTATATTTTCTGAACTTATTTAATTGAAAGTAATCACTTGACTATGAAATTAATTTATATACTTTTGCACTACTCAAGTACATACAACACGCAAACTGATGCGCATAAAAAACATATGGTTATTACTGGCTGCCGCTGTCGTTCTTCTATTAGCATCATGTGCCAAAAACAGTTACAGCCATAAATACACTAACTCTTACAGGGCGTATTCTCTATCATCCAACGCTGTATCGCGTAAATCGACCCCTGTGGCTAAAAAATATGTAGTTCCCGGTCGGAAAAAAGCTATCCTTGGGCAAGATGGCAGGTTCCTGAAATAAAAAAACCGCCTTATTTCTAAAAGCGGTTTCTTATCAATTAAAGTAATTTTTTATTCTGTCTCCATGTAAGGGTATTTAAAATCTTTTGAAGGAATGAATGTTTCTTTAATAGTCCGGGGACTTACCCAGCGCAGCAAATTTAAACTACCACCTGCTTCGCCAGCCAGTTTCGGATAGGAAATATAATTGGTTAGATTCTGCGAAACACCACGCCATAAGCTATTGAAAGTGGCATTGGATCCCGTAAAACTGCAATAATTTGTAAGAGGTAATGGAATTTGAATTTCTGGAGGGATGAGGCGTAAGAAGTGCTCTATCATCCTCCACTGATCATATGAAGAATCTGGATATCATCGCCATCAACAACTTCAACGGAATTATATTGATCTTTTTTGATCAGTTTTCCATTTATCTTAACAACCAATAACCTAAAAGAATACTTTTTTAGTTTCAGTATTTGAGAAATTGTTAATCTATCTTCTTCAAATGTCTCGGGCCTGTTATTCAGAGTGATGTTCATCTTTATTGATCTTTAAGTAGTATTTCGAGGACAATATTCGCCTGCATATGGGCAACAACACCAACCTTTGGAGCCAGTGGCGGAAGGTCTTCTGTTGTTTCTGCTGCTTCATCACCACAAATAAAAAGATTGTCAACCTTCCTGGAATGAATTGCATTATTTTCTCCCCATCCTGCCACACCTAACCCAACCACCAAAGGAGTTTGTGGTAATTTTTCGCTCACTGCTTCAATGATCATCTGCTTCATTTCAGCCTTGTCAAAAGCTTCAACTATCACGTCACAGTCATTGTAAATGTTAATTAAACTAGTTGAATCAAGTTTAATATTATGTGCTTCAATTTTTATCTCAGGATTAATCAACCGAATATTCTCTTCCAGGCAAAAAACCTTTTTTTGTCCTATTTGATTGTAAAAATAATATTGCCGGTTTAAATTACTTTCTTCAATAATATCAAAATCAGCAATGATGAGTTTGCCCACACCTACCCTGGCCAGTGCAACCGCGCAGTTTGAACCCAGCCCGCCACAACCTGCAATACCAACGGTTTTGTCCTTGAGTTTTTCTTTTATCTGCTTAAAATTCATCCCGGTAATCCACTACTTAAGTTGCGCACCAAAATTGGTTTTGAATATTCAAAAATACATTTTTTAAATTGTTTGTTGTTTTTTTCCGGAAAGCATAAGTTCCTAAAGGTCATTTTCTTTCCTTAACAACCGTATTAAAATCCGTTATGCTTTCATTTGCATATCTGATTATTAGCACTTTTCGTCCTGTTAATTGTAATAATTTCTATTTTTGTTGTGTACATTTTTTGCCGAAATCAGAAACAATAAAATACATAGCAATGAATATTGAAGAAATTAAAAATCAGCACAAATTATTAAAAGAGTGGACTTATGAAATAACTCCTATTGAAAAGGGATATTCAGATAAAACGCTCTATATTAATGTTTCAGACAACACCATAAAAACCAAAGATGTTCCACCCGAAATGAAAGAAAAGTTTATTGGAGGGAAGGGATATGGGCTCAGGTATTTGTGGGATGCTACGAAACCTGACACCAAATGGAATGACCCCGAAAATGAGATTGTCATATCTGGCGGGCCAATTTGCGGGATTACCCAATATTCAGGAACCGGGAAGTCATTGGTTGTGAGCATCTCCCCTCTTACAAATTCGGTAATTGACAGTAATGTTGGTGGATATTTTGGGCCGTTCCTGAAATTCTCAGGTTTTGATGCAATCGAGCTTCAGGGTAAAGCTGAAAAAGACATTATCATATTTATTGATGGTGTGCATGGCAAAATCGAAATTCTTGAAGCTCCGGCCGAAGCTATCGACAGCCATGTGCTTGCCGAGCAACTGACAGAGATGTATGCTGATGATGACCGCGACAGGAAAAATGTGGCCGTTGTTTCAACAGGGAAAGCTGCTGAGCATTCATTTATTGGCATGCTTAACTTTAGTTTTTTCGATTCCAAGCGGAAGCAGGTACGACTGAAGCAAGCCGGTCGAGGTGGTATCGGTACGGTTTTCCGCGACAAAAGAATCAAAGCATTGGTATGTAAAGTTCCGGGTGTTAAAGGAAACCTGAACAATGTGGTTGATCTGAAAGCTATCATGGAAAGAGGTAAGATCTTCAATAAAGAAATGCGTGAGCTTGATGACGACCAGGCTGAAATGAGAACCAAAGGAACAGCTCACCTGATGGAGATCATGAATGATTATGACCTTCTTCCAACCAACAATTACAAATTTGGAAGCCATCCCGACATTAAAAACATTGACTCTGAAGAATGGAAACGCCGCTTTACCCAAGGCATCCCTGATGGTTGCTGGATTGGTTGCAACATGTCGTGTTCGAAAGGTGTTGATAATTACGAAATAAGAACAGGTCCCTATGCCGGACAGAAGGTTTTGGTTGACGGGCCGGAATATGAAAATGCCGGAGGGCTGGGTTCAAACTGTGGAATTTTCAATCCTGATTATATCATCGAAGCCAATTTTTATTGCGACACTTACGGTATTTGTACTATTTCGTGGGGAACGCTTATGGCCTTTATCATGGAGTGTTATGAAAACGGCATTCTTAACGAGGAAAGAACCGGCGGTTTAAAGCTCAATTTCGGGAACTCTGATTCAGCCATGGAAGTAATGCACCAGCTTGCCCGCGGAGAAGGTTTTGGCTTGATTGCCGGTTTGGGTGTTCGCAGAATGAAAGAAATGTTCATTGAAAAAGGATGGGGCGATGCCGATTTTCTGCAGGATATTGCCATGGAAAACAAAGGCCTGGAATACTCCGAATATATTTCCAAAGAATCACTGGCACAGCAGGGTGGATTTGCCATGACAAACAAAGGCCCGCAGCATGATGAAGCCTGGCTTATTTTTATGGATATGGTAAATAACCAAATTCCCACTTTTGAAGACAAAGCCGAAGCACTGCATTATTTCCCTATGTTCCGTACCTGGTTCGGATTGATGGGATTATGTAAACTTCCATGGAATGATGTTGAACCTGAAAACAATGCAGAGACCGATGAACCGGCAAAAGTACCGGAACACGTTGACAATTATGTGACCATCTTTAATGCGGTTACAGGTCAGAACATTGATAAACATGAAATGATCCGCCAGTCGGAAAGAGTGTATAATTTCCAAAGGATTTTTAACCTGAGAAGGGGATTCGGCACCCGGAAATACGATGCGCAACCATATCGTGCCGCAGGCCCTGTTACTATTGAAGAATACGAATCAAGAGCAGAACGCTACGACAAGCAAATGAAGGAGCTTATTGGTGTTGACCCGGAAGGAAAAACAACAGAAGAAAAACGCGATATCATTCGTAAGTACCGTGAAGACCAATACGAGAAACTCTTAGACGCCGTTTACTTCAGAAGAGGATGGAACAGTAATGGTGTACCGAAAATATCTCATCTGAAAAACCTGGGAATGGATCTTCCTGAACTTATTGAACTGATTGCACCCTATCAGGAAGATTAGCGATTCTTTAAAAAAGTTTGATAAAGGCGTTCTCTGCAAGTTTGGAGAACGCTTTTTGTTTAAATAATACTCATTCTAAATAATGTAAGCCTTAAACCAGAAACAAGTTTCATTATTACATTTGCAACCGATATGTAATTATCTGCAATTCGCAATAAAATTCCAGATAAAATGTTAACGGGTACTATACTGCACAAATGCAACGTAGAATGAAAACGGTTTTAAAATTTCTTGTACTAGCTGTACTTATTATTAACTTAACAAATTGCAACAATAGACAGTATAGAAAGGAAATAAATAATGAAACATCACAATTGTCTGGTAAGATCATTATTTTTCACGCAGGCAGTTTAACAGTTCCGTTCAGAATGCTTTCTGATTCCTTTCAAAAAATCTATCCCCAAGTAAAAATACAACTGGAAGCTGCCGGCAGTGCTGCTTCCGCAAGAAAAATAACTGAACTTGGACGTAAGTGCGACATCATGGCATCAGCAGATTATACCATTATTAATAGAATGTTGATACCGGATTATGCGGATTGGAATATCAAATTTGCAGGAAACGAAATGGTAATTGGTTATCATGAACAATCACGTTACGCAGATCAGATTAACGAAAACAATTGGTATGAAATTCTATTAAAGGATAATGTAAACTATGGTAGGTCTGATCCTAATAGCGACCCCTGCGGTTATCGTTCGATACTTACAATCAAATTGCTGGAGAAATATTATAATAAACCGGGAATTACTGAAAAATTTCTGGCAAAAGATCAGCGATTCATAAGGCCAAAAGAAACTGACCTCCTCGCATTAATTGAAAGCAATACTATCGACTATTTATTCATCTATAGTTCTGTTGCAAAACAGCATAAGCTACCATATATTAAACTACCCGACACCATTAACCTTAAAGATTTCGATCTGAGTAAACTTTACAAAACAGTTGAAGTAAATATTGCCGGAGAAAAGCCGGGGAAATTCCATACACTATACGGTGAACCAATGGTTTACGGTATAACCATTTTAAATGATGCGCCAAATTACGAAGTTGCTCTTGCCTTTGTCGATTTTATTCTATCGGAAAGGGGTGCTGAAGTGTTGGAAATCAACGGGCAGCCGTCACTTGTTCCCTCTTATACAGAAACATTTGAAAACATACCTGAGAAATTAAAAAAATATACGTTGAATGAATAACAGTTTTTCCTACAATCCAAAGTGTTGGGTTTATTTAATTAACAGCCCGTCTGCTAACTAAAGATTGCTGACTGTATCAAAAAATCCTGCTAAATTTGCCTGAATTGCGATCTAGCAGTTATAACATATGAAGCCAAAACAACCATTATTTTGGATTTTTACTTTGCTGGGAGGCCTGATACTACTGTTCATTATTGGCCCATTGATTGGTATGTTTGCCAGTACAAGTCCTGCCGAGCTATTTGAAGCATCAACAGATAAGGAAGTACAACTAAGCATTTGGCTCACTTTGTTTACATCAATGGGAGGCACACTTGTATTTTCGCTGGCTGCTATACCGTTTGCTTATTTACTGGCACGCAAAAAATTCGCTTTTAAGTGGCTTGTTTCCGGGATCATTGATCTGCCTATTGTAATACCACATACAGCAGCAGGAATTGCTCTGCTAGGCGTAATTTCAAGAGGTACATTTGCAGGGCGAATGGCTTCATCTATAGGAATTGATTTTGTAGGGCATCCTGCAGGAATTGCTCTAGCTATGGCTTTTGTGAGCATCCCTTTTTTAATCAATGCTGCTCGGGATGGATTTCATAACATTCCCGAAAAACTTGAAAAAGCAGCACTAAACCTGGGGGCCTCTCCTACTCGTGTATTTTTTACAATATCGCTACCACTGGCATGGAGAAATATCTTAAGCGGCCTTATCCTAATGTTTGCACGTGGCATGAGCGAATTCGGAGCAGTAGTAATCATTGCATATTATCCTATGACAGCTCCCGTGTTAATTTATGAGAGATTTGGTTCCTATGGGTTAAATTATGCGCAACCCGTTGCTGTTTTATTCATTACTGTCAGTTTGTTATTCTTTATTTTTTTACGATCATTCTCCAAAAATGCCGACCATGCTGATAATTGATAAACTTAACAAATCATGGCCGGGATTTGCTCTTCAAGATATCAGTTTTGATGTGAACTCCGGAGATTATTTCGTTTTACTCGGCAAGTCAGGATCAGGAAAAACCGCACTTCTCGAAATTATCGCAGGAATAACTCAGGCTGACTCAGGAAGGATTATCTTAAACGGTCACAACATCGCAAATCAAAAAATACAAAATAGAAATATTGGAATGGTTTTTCAGGAACTGGCATTATTTCCTCATATGAGCGTAAAAGACAACCTGGCTTATTCGTTGAAAAACAAGAACATCCCTTCTGCGGAAATTCATGACCGGGTTATGGAAATAGCCAGGAAGTTTAAAATATTTCATTTATTAAAGCGTAAACCAGCAAAATTATCCGGGGGAGAATTACAACGGACTGCGCTGGCAAGAACCTTAATAAGAGTTCCTGATATACTTTTACTTGACGAACCGCTTTCCTCCCTGGATATCGAACTCAAACGGGAAGTAAGAGCTTTACTTAAACTTATCAATAAAGAAGGCACTACAATCATTCATGTTACGCATCATTATGAAGAAGCCATTATACTCGCTAACAAAATAGCTGTATTAAACAACGGAAAGTTGATACAATCAGGCAATACAAAAGATGTTTTTCATCATCCGGCCTCCAAATTTGTCGCTAATTTTACAGGGGTTAAAAATTATTTCCGTTCAAAATTCTCCCAAAAGGAAGATAAACAGATTTACATTGCCACTATCAATAATGAGATTGAAATTTACACCACTCAAAAACCTTTGGCAAACGAAGGCTTTATCATCATAAGATGCGAAGATATCACGATCAGTTTGATTCAAACAAATTCAAGCGCAGTCAATCAATTCGAAGGTTCTATAACTGAAATAAGCCACTTGCCGCATTACTATGAAGTAACCGTTGATATAGGAGTTCAGCTAACTATATCGCTATCGGAAAAATCTGTGTTAAAACTTCAACTTACATTAAACAAAAAAGTATGGGTCTCGTTTAAAGCAACCGCTGTAAGGATTATCTGATAGAAAAATACGATTTTATTCAAATACGGTAAGTCTGACAGAACCAAGATTTATTATATTTGTCCGCGATATGTAATAAAACACATATCGCTAAAAAAACATTAGATGAAACCACCCAGAAGTTCAAAAAAGGATGTCTTTTTAAGATACAAACTATGGTTGTCAGCAGTGTCAGGAGAAGGGATTATTGAAGAGAATCAATATTTACTGCTTCGGTCGATTGAAGAAAAAGGTTCATTAAAAGCAGCTGCAGAAGTATTAGGAACTAGTTATCGAAAAGCATGGGGAGACATCAAAAACGCTGAAGAATTACTTGGCTATGAGCTTACCGAGAAACAACGAGGCGGAATAGACGGAGGAAAGTCAACATTAACTTCCAAAGCAAAAAAATTACTGGAAGCCTACGATGCTTTACACAAAAAAATGGATACGGCTATTGAAGATGCATATGAAGACTTTAAGGAAAGTATTAAATAATTGAAATGAGATTAATAACAGGCATAAACAAAACTAATAACAAAAGGAAGAAGATTCTGAGGAAGAAACAGGCAGTTAACCACTACAATTAAACTGAATTTTTTACTGAAGTATAATGCTTAAAAGGCTCTACAAATTTATGTATTGGGATTGAGATTTGAATAACATAAAAGAAAATACTTCAGAGGATTTGATTAACTGTGAGATGAAAAATTAACTAACAATATTTTCAAGTGCTTATAATTTATTTTCAGTAAAATAAAAATATTGAGCATGCCATTTTTAATAGTCATTCACATATGTTTTTAATTATTGTCAATAATGAAGGTTCGTCACATGAAATACTTAATTCAATAAAAAATGATGATCAAGTTTGAAGATGCTTTAGATATTGTTCTGAATTCGATTCAGTTTAAGCTGTCAACAGAAAGAACAAACATTAATGATTCGTTAGGCAGAATACTGGCCGAAGATGTCAGATCGGATATAAACATGCCGCCTTTTGATAAATCGGCGATGGATGGTTTTGCATGCAGGAGAGAAGATATTGACAATGAACTGGAGATCATCGAAATAATACCGGCCGGCAAGGTACCTGAAAAACACATTGGTAAAAATCAATGCGCAAAAATCATGACAGGTGCCATCGTTCCTGAAGGTGCCGATTGTGTGATCATGGTTGAGCACACCGAAATAACAGGAGATAATACCATCCGGTTTATATTTGATTATACCAATAATAACATCTGTTACGTTGCCGAAGACATAAAAAAAGACGACCTGGTACTGCAAAAGGGAATCGAAATCAAACCGCAACATATTGCTGTAATGGCTTCCGTAGGATACACAGAGCCATTGGTTTCGAAACAACCCAGGATCGGAATTATATCAACAGGTGATGAACTGGTTGAACCATCCGAGTTTCCCGGTAAATCACAAATCAGAAACAGCAATGGTTATCAGCTGATTGCCCAGGTGAAAAGAGCAGGGGCAATTCCTGTTTATATCGGAATTGCTGAAGACTCGGAAGAGGTTACTTTTGCGACTATCTCCGATGCTCTTCGCGAAAATGATATCGTACTTCTGACGGGTGGCATCTCGATGGGTGATTTCGATTTTATACCGGAAGTCATGGTAAAAGCAGGGGTTGATATTAAGTTCAGATCGTTAGCCGTAAAGCCTGGAAAACCAACTATATTCGGAACATTCAATAAAGATAAATTCATTTTCGGGCTACCCGGAAACCCGGTTTCATCTTATACACAATTTGAGCTCCTCGTCAGACCCCTTATGTTGAAATTAATGGGCTGCTCTGAGCCAATAGCAGATTTGAGGCTACCCATGGGAAGTGAATACAGCCGGAGGAAATCAGCCAGAAAATCATTCATACCGGTTACTATTTCGGGAGGTAAAGTTTATCCGGTTGAGTATCATGGTTCAGCTCATATTCATTCGTATGTGTTTGCCGACGGTATAACATCGATTGATATTGGAAAAGAAAAACTAGAAACAGGAGAATTAGTAGATGTACGACAAATTTAACAGGAGAATTAATTATCTGAGAATTTCCGTAACAGACCGGTGCAATCTACGATGCACCTACTGTATGCCTGAGGAAGGAATTCAGCTTCTGAAGCATACGGATATTATTTCTCTTGAAAACATTGCCGAAGTAGTAAAAGTGAGTGTCGGCCTTGGAATTGACAAAATCAGAATTACCGGCGGCGAGCCCCTTGTCAGAAAAGGAATTATTGATCTGGTTAAGATGATTGCCGATATTCCCGGGGTTAAGGATTTTGGTTTATCAACAAACGGCATCTTGCTGAAAGAATATGCCCCTGAATTGAAAAGAGCAGGACTGCACAGGGTAAATGTGAGTCTTGACACACTTGACCCCGAACGCTATAGAAAGATCACAAGACTTGGTGATGTCAACAAAGTGCTTGAAGGTATTTCCGAAGCACAGAAAGTTGGTTTAACTCCTGTTAAGATCAATTGTGTTATCAGACAATCATCATTGGAACCAGATGCCGTTGAAGTAGCTGAATATTGCAAGCAGAATAATCTGCAAATTCGATATATCCATCAGATGGAACTGAGCAACGGGCAGTTTTCAGTTGTTGAAGGCGGCGATGGCGGTGATTGCAAGATCTGTAATCGTTTGAGATTAACAGCTAATGGTAACATTAAACCATGCCTGTTTAACAATCTTGAATACAACATCAGGGAATTTGGAATTGAAGGAGCCATCTTAAAAGCGCTAAAACATAAACCAAAATGCGGAAGTGTGAACACCAACGGATCGTTCTACAACATAGGAGGATAGAAAATGCATATAAAGTGTACCGGAGTGAAACGAACTTAAAATAAAATGACATGAATAAACTAAGCCATACAAATTCTGAAGGAAAAGCAAATATGGTTGATGTTGGCCACAAACCAAATCAATTAAGAACTGCTAAAGCCGAGGGATTAATCAAACTATCGGACGAAACAATTCGCCTCATCCGCGAAAACCAGATAAAAAAAGGCGATGTGATAACCCTGGCCGAGGTCGCCGGAATACAGGCGGCAAAACGCACCAGCGACCTTATTCCGCTTTGCCATCCGTTGCAACTCACAAAGGTGGATGTAAAAGCCATTGTGCTGGACGACGGCGTAAGGATAAAAAGCACGGTACGCTGTGTTGGCAAAACCGGTGTGGAAATGGAAGCGCTGCACGGTGTAACCGTTGCCCTGCTAACCATTTACGACATGTGCAAGGCTGTGGATAAACACATGAAAATATGTGACATCAAACTGTTGGATAAAACGAAAGAAAACATCGCTTAATGGAAACGAAAACAATCAAAATTATAAGTACAAATATTTCAGCTGAAAAAGGGACGGTAAAAAAGCCTGTCGGGTCAATTGAACTGGACAATCGCGGGGTGAAAAACGATGCCCACGCGGGAAACTGGCACCGGCAGGTAAGCATGCTGGGCATTGAGAGTTTTCACCGTTTTTCAAAACAGGCCGGCAGAGAGATACAATACGGCGAGTTTGCCGAAAACATCACCACTGAAGGAATGGAACTTTTTCACGCAGCTCCGTTTGACAGGTTTGTTAACGAGCACGTCGAACTGGAAGTGACCCAGATAGGTAAAAAGTGTCATGGCGATTCGTGTGCCATATACAGGGAAGTGGGCAATTGTGTCATGCCAAAAGAAGGAATATTTGTTCGGGTGATCCGTGGGGGAAAAGTCAGAAACGGTGATCTGCTCGAATACCATCCAAAAATATTAAAAACGCTGATCATTACACTGAGCGACAGGGCCAGTAAAGGGGAATATGAAGACAGAAGCGGGCCAAAAGTAAAAGAGGCCATGGAGACTTTCTCAGCCATGAACAGGTGGAATAATACCATCAGCAATATAATTCTTCCGGATGATGAAAATGAATTGAGAGAAGTTTTGCAGCAGGCAAAAAACAAGTACGACTTTATTTTCACAACGGGCGGAACCGGCATAGGCCCAAGAGACATTACAGTTGATGTAGTCAGGCCATTCCTCGATAAGGAAATACCTGGCATAATGGACATGATCAGGGTTAAATATGGCATGGAGAAACCCAATGCGCTCATCAGCAGGAGTATCGCGGGACTCTATAACAACACAATGGTATTCACACTTCCCGGAAGTGTAAAAGCGGTTAACGAATACATGGCTGAAATCACGAAAATACTTCGTCACCTGCTTTTAATGCTGTACGGTATTGATGCGCATTAAAGAGTAAATTTGACACACATTGTAAGCTTATTTCATCCTGCTCCCATACAGAATTTTTTAAGCTCTTTGGACAGTTGCGTCCTAAACGATGACAAAAGATTGCATTAAAGCCGTGAATGATTTATAGTTATCGGGTACTCTCGAAATGGGGGGCTTCCACCTTTGAAA
>Ga0209834_10000376_pt1 | contig 27488 bp, 22 predicted proteins | sample Mar14236cmmetaG_FD_184134 | JGI IMG/M metagenome (GOLD analysis project Ga0209834, IMG submission 184134) | Marine hydrothermal vent microbial communities from Guaymas Basin, Gulf of California to study Microbial Dark Matter (Phase II) - Marker... ...
TCCTTATTTGGTTCATTACTCGACAGCCCGGCTGTCGTAGAAATCGCTTCCCAGGCGGGAGCAAAAGCTTTATCCCTGGTTAGGGAACATTTTACCTACAGTGCTGTTCAAATTAGCAAAGCTTATCAAGATAGTTATGGCTATGCCCTAGGCTCTATTCGCGTAGGGCTTGCTGCACCTGATAAATTTTTTGCCCTTACCGATGAAATTTTTCAGTCAAAAATCACTCGCGAGTTTGCGGCGCAAATTGAAAAGCATTATTTTTTGCCCTTCGCTGAAAAACAGGGCATAAAAAGTGAGGCATTATCCCCGCTTCGCAAGCAACTCGTTGAAAACGTTAAAGATTTATCTAAACGCGCCGATCAATTTCAATTTGAAGAAGTCACGGAAGAAGATTTATCTGCCCTGATTAATTATCGAGGCACGATTGCGATCACCGATTTGGTGATAGAGCAAATTGTTCCCCTGGATGATACTGTTGCTGATTTTCTGCATTATGAAGGGCTGTTAGGTAATGCGCTACTTTTCTTCTTTCGGGAACGCCTTCGGCGCGATGAGCGGCTTAAAACGACTCAAGCTGCATTGCAAGATGAAGGCTTATGTATAGCAGTACAAAATATTAAAGTCGAACTGACAGCTATTAAAGGGCATATTATCGAAGCTGCTCAAAATAATTTGCCTATTTTGGAGCTGGCACAACGCCAAGATCAGTTGATGCAAGTTGAAACAGCTTGGCAAACGCGCCATGCCCAATTAATTCAATTTAACCTGCGTTTTGAAAATCAATTAGGTAATTTGCTCACTTGGGCTGAAAAGGTTGATACTGCCCTGGGCAGTATTGAAACAGGTGTTAAAAAAACTCAGGGCTTAGTCGAAGAGATTTTGGAAAAAGTCACAACACTCCTGGCGCGTCAAAATGTTTCCGCCCAAATTAAGCCCCGTGATGAATTTACGCATCATAATAGCACCAGCTTAGAATTGATTCGGGAACTGTTTAGCGAATTGAAACTGGTTTCCCCAAAAATGCCTGAATATTATCGCGCCTCAATTTTGGTAGGCAGTGCTTTATCTTCCACTGGGGATTTGGAACGGGCAGCCCGGTTATTTCAGCAAACCATTGATAAATCTAACAATTCTGCGGAAAGGGCATTGGCGCATTTTAATTTATTTCAGGTGCAATTGCGGGATAAGGCGTTTAGCGATGCCCTGAATAATTTGGAAACGGCGATCCAAATTGATAAAGAAGCATGTCATTCCGATTCTTCACAATATGCCCTACATGATACTCATAAATATCCCATGAAACGGATTTTGGGGGCGGGTGGTATGGGGTGCGTGTTTTTGTGTGGGCATCGCTTGGAAGAAAATATGCAGGTGGCGGTGAAATGTTTTTGGGAAAATCGCAAAGGTTCACGCGATGAGGTTTTTCGGGAACCGCTATTAATGGCTAAGATTGCTGGTAAATGGGTGCCTAAGCCGCTGGATTATGGCTATCTTGATAATGCTCAACAGGCGCGAGGCTTTTTTGTCACCGAATATATTGAGGGAGCGATAGATGGTGAAGCCTGGTTAGAAAAAGAAGGGCATTTACCGGTTAAAATGGCTCTGCCTGTTGCCCAACAAATTGCTCAGGGCTTACAAATAGCCCATCAAGCTGGGATTTATCATTTGGATTTAAAGCCGGCTAACTTGTTATTTAAACGAACGGAAACCGGTGTCGCGGTTAAAATCATTGATTTTGGTTTATCACAAGTGGCTAATTCTTTGCGGGATGAGGTGGCAGGGCAAAAAACGCGCACTAATTTGACAACTTTTGGGCAAGCGATATTTGGTACTTTAGATTATGCACCGCCGGAGCAACAGGGCTATGCCCAATCTTTTGGTAAACCGAGTGCGAAAAGCGATATTTTTGCGTTTGGTAAAACGCTTTATCGTCTGCTTACTGGTGAAATGCCTTTGGAAGTGGAACCGGAAACTTTAGAACAGGCACCGGGTTGGTATGAGTTGCTTAATAGTTGTACTCGCGCTAATCCGGCAAAACGTATTGAATCTATTGAGGTATTGATTAGTCGTTTAAAGGCGATTAAACCGAGAGAAGAAGAGCAATATGGCAAACTCTTCCAATTTGAAATCGTCACAGTTAATAGTAAGGGCAAAATCACTAACCGTGAAGAAAAACCAGCCCGTTATCAAACAGAAGATTTGGGCAAGGGTGTCACGTTAGATATGGTTTATATCCCAGGGGGAACATTTAAGATGGGTTCACCTGAAACTGAAAAAGGGAGGAAACCTTGGCAAAAAGGGACTGAAAGCCCCCAGCATCCAGTAACCGTGTCACCCTTTTTCATGGGCAAATATCCCGTCACCCAATCCCAATGGCAAGCCGTGATGGGTAATAATCCATCCTATTTTAAAGGTGAAAATCGCCAGGTAGAAAACATTTCATGGGATGACGTAGTCAAATTCTGTCAACAACTCTCCGAAAAAACAGGCAAAGAATATCGCTTACCCAGTGAAGCAGAATGGGAATATGCCTGTCGTGCTGGAACAACGACGCCCTTTTACTTTGGGGAAACGATCACGACGGATTTAGCTAACTATGGTGGTAATTCTACGACCGATGTAGGCAGTTTTCCACCGAATGCCTTTGGCTTGTACGATATGCACGGCAATGTTTGGGAATGGTGTGCGGATGCTTGGCATGATAATTATAAGGGTGCGCCGAGTGATGGCAGTATTTGGGGAAAAAAAGGATTGTTGGCTAAGTGGTTTAGTAGTGAGAGTCGGCTGCCTGTGGTTCGCGGCGGCTCGTGGCTCATCGATGCGCGGAGCGTGCGGACGGCGCTCCGTAACTGGTACTCGCGCGACTTCCGCGGCAGCTACGTCGGCTTTCGCCTCGCCAGGATAACCCTTTGATATTTAACACTTTTTCCCTTTTATTTTTTTATTTTTTTTCTTTAACGGGGTTGTAGGGGCAGCGCCCCTGCTCGATTTTTTCTAGGGGTATTTCCGTATTTTTGTAGGGTTATTAATGCCCTGATTGAGAACAGCGGATTTGAGAATATAACGGATTGCTTGAGGGGTGTGTTTGGTTAAATCCGTTGAATTCTGAAATCCGTTGTACTAGACATATGCCCTGAATCAAGAAATCCGATTTTTGAAAAAAATCGGATTTCTACTGACTTTCAAATGAAGCTCTCAAGAAAGCATCGAAAATAAAAAATCGGAGATCAAGCTTCAAAAAAAGGTTAAAAGACTTATGCGTACCTACTTATATAAGGATTACAACAACTTGTATAATGCGAATATTGCCACCGTTTCCTTCATCAGACACAATATTTTCTCTTAGATATACTGCACACGGGCACAAACTGAACTTTTCTTATTTGAGGAAGCCGCTGCACAAAAAAGACCTTGCCCACCCTACATAAAAGTTTAAATTATGCCCGCGTGCAGTATACCCGATAAACGGGAAAGCAAGCTATAAATTGTGTTTTAATATCAGCTTGGCTGCTAATCAAAAGATAACCTTGATGTCTTTCCATAATATGTTTGACAATGGCAAGCCCTAAACCAGTGCCACCCACTTGGCGGGAACGCCCCACATTAACACGATAGAAGCGTTCTGTCAGGCAGGGTATTTCCTTAGCCGGAACACCTTTTCCATTATCAATAACTTCTAAACAGGCTTGCCCAGTCTCATTTAAAAACCATCGAATCTGCACTGTCGTACCAGCCGGCGTATGTTTGACAGCATTTTTAATAAGGTTCAAACAAACACTGTCTATTTCACTTTCTACTGCTCGAATTTTTAGAGTAGAATCTGTGTCTAAGTGCAAAATATGGCTATCCATCGCCACCGTTTTTTGTATATCACTAACGATATTCGCTAAGATAAGTGATACATCAACAACGGTACCACTCTGTTTTGATAAATGCGTTGTGGTTTCTAGCCGCGACAAAGTCAGTAAGTCTTCGATAATTTGTCCCATACGATTCGCTTGTGATAAGGCACTGATGATCGGTTCATGCAAATTTTCAGGGACATCAGGATGGGATTCCATAATTTCTAAATAACCCGCAATCACTGTCAATGGAGTCCGTAATTCATGCGAGGCATTAGCTATAAAAGCTTCACGCATTCGTTGTAGATTTATTTGTTGACTTATATCACAGGCGGTTAACAAATATTGTCCCTTGCCAAAGAGAATCAAACGCAAAACAGTATGACTTTGGGAAGGATAATTTAATTCTAAAGTGCAATCATTATTCTTAGACTGCAAACAGTGCTGAAATGCCGGCACACGAATCAAATTACCAATATGTTGCCCTCTATCACGAATATTCTCTATCCCCAGTAATTTTTTAGCCGCTTTATTGGACCATTCAATTTCTTTATGTTGATTTAAAACGATAGCCGCATCTGGAAAAACAGATACCACTGAGTTAAATCGCTTCAATAAGCCCTTAAATTTTTTCTTATGCTTTTTTTCTAGCTGTTTTTGACGATAAATATGTTGGATAATTAAGCCCCAAACACCATTCATATCGGGTGCTTCGCCACTTTTTAAACCAGAACTCAACCAACGTTCCAAGCAATAAAGCTGATACATAAGCCAACTTATATATATTATCAAAGGAAGTAAGATTGCGAGTAGCCAATTACCGGTCAGTCCCCAAATGACAAACAATGCAATGAGGATAGCACCGATACGCCAACTTTCTACAGACCAAGGCTCAGACATAATGATTTTTTAAATCCGCCGAAAAACGATAACCAATACCCCGAACGGTTTGAAGCATTTTATCCGCATCATAAATTTTTAGTATTTTTCTTAATCGTAAAATATGTACATCAACGGTGCGTTCTTCTATAAAAACATTTTCTCCCCACACAAAATCCAACAACTGGTTACGAGAATAAACCCAATTAGGATGAGACATAAAGAATTTCAGTAAATTAAATTCAGTATAGCCTATATTGACAAGTTCTTGATTAATATGTAGCGTATGCGCCGTCTCATTAAGTTGTAAATGACCCACAGTGAGAATATTTTCATAGCCTTGGCTACGGCGCAATAACGCCTTTATCCGTGCCAATAATTCTCGAATAGAAACCGGTTTTGTCATATAATCATCAGCCCCCGCATCTAATCCACTCACTTTGTCTTCTTCATCAGAACGGGCAGTCAGCATAATAATGGGCGTTTGTAGATGAATTTCACGTTGCCTTATCTTGCGTATTAGCTTGATACCACTGAGATCGGGTAACATCCAATCTACAATAATTAAATCAGGTTGTTTATCGACGAGTAAACGCTGGACTTGTTCACTATTTTCCGCTTCACTAGTTTCATAACTCGCATTTTTCAAGGCAAAGCATACCATCTTGCGGATTTCGGGTTCGTCTTCTACGATTAATATATGGATCATATAGCAATGGTTAATGGTTAATTGTTAATGGTTAATGATTATTTAATATAATTATCAATGACTTAAATGATATAAATGTCATAAATTTTTGTGTAGGGTGGGCAAGGTCCTTTTCTTGCCCACCATCGATGCTTTTCTATCTAAGGATGGTGGGCAATAAAAAGACATTGCCCACCCTACATAAAACTGTAGGGGCGAACCTATGTGTTCGCCCTACGTCCTATTAATAATTTTGGCTACAACCATAACACCGATAACGGAATAGCATAATACGGGATCGAACCGCAGCTAAATGGCAGTAGTCTTGAGCCCGTGTAAAATACCAGCCCATATTTAAACCGTTCTCCAACCCATTCTGCAAATTGTCGAAGCCCTTTAAAGTCACTTTCTCGCACAGTGTTGGAAGCCTTAACCTCAATACCAATCAAATAACCGTCAGCTTGCTCCAAAATAATATCCACTTCATTTTTCTTCCCATCTCGAAAATGATAGATATTGACGATTTCTTCTGCCCACATGATATGTTTAAAGCATTCCATCACCACAAAGCTTTCTAGCAAACCGCCATAAAATTCTGATGTCAGCAATTGCTGCGGTTTTTTCAAGCCAAGCAGATGGCAAGCTAATCCCGTGTCAACTGTATGTAACTTAGGCATTCCAATGGTTTGGCGTTTCGCACTGTTTTTAACAAAAGGGAAGACACGTTTGACAATAAACATCCATTCCAAAGCTTCGATATAGGATTTAACGACTTTATCATTCTGACCTAAGTCATTGGCAATACTAGCATATTTCAACAGATTGCCACTTAATCCAGCTAAATAAGGAATGAGTGCTTTCAGTTTCGTGTGATAGTCACCTTTAGCATGATAAATACTCTCAAAATCCTTGAATAAACGACCCTGAATATAAGACTGGAACCAAATTTGTTTCGCACGGGGACTTTTAGTTTGCAATTCGGGATAACCCCCATTAATCAGTGTTTGTGCCACCTGCTCGCGACTCAGTTTGGGAAGATTATCGGGTACAGATAAGCTATCTGAAAGTAAAAAATCAATCAGGTTAAAATTGCCACCCACTATTTCTGTGATAGACAAAGGATAAAGTTCCATTCTTGCTATATGACCTGGTAAAGCTTCCTGCGTCTTAGCAGAACTGAAAATATCGGCAGAACCCGTCAAGAAAAAACGCCCACGTTCATGCGGCTGTAATTGATCAGAAGCTAATTTAATAGCCGTAATCAGTTCGGGCGCATATTGAAATTCATCTAGCACCACAGGCTTACCGGTAAAACTGTCAATAAATCCATGAGGATCGCTTTGAGCCGATGCCAGCACTGTCTGTTCATCTAATGAAACATAGTGCATCCCCAAATCGTTAGCCATTTTACGAGCCAATGTGGTTTTTCCAGCCTGCCTTGGACCGGTGAGATATAAAATGCGGAACTCGTCTAATAGTTCTTTAAGTAAGGTTTCGCTAAAGCGTGGATACATCGTTTCTGAAATATTTTAAAAAATCGGATTTGTTTACTAATAATACGAGATAAACCATAACATAATACGAGATATTTTAGCCAATTATTAATCAGTATTTATTCGCTTATTAAGCCTATCTAAACTTATATGGCGTACATCTTTGCCCTTAACTAAATAGACAACATATTCACAAATATTTTTGGAATGATCACCAATACGTTCTAAAGCACGAGCACACCAGGAAATTTGCATTGCTTTTTTAATATCACGGGGATTTTCCATCATCTGAGTAATCAATTGTCGCGAAATGGCTTCAAATTCCTGATTTATCTGTTCATCGCTGGCAATAGTCGTTAATGCCTCATCAACATCATTATGGGCAAAAGCATCAAGAGAATTATGTAACATGACTTTAACATGTTCACCTAAATGGCGTAATGTGACAAAATAAGTCGGCGTGATTTTTTTATCTGCCATTGGCATAGCATAACGCCCTAATTTCTCAGCTTCATCGCCAATGCGTTCCAAATCAGTAATCGTTTTAATCACTGAGATCACTAAACGCAAATCACTCGCTGCTGGTTGGCGACGTGCAAAAATATGAGTACATTGTTCATCAATAGCGACTTCCATCGCATTAATTTCAAAATCTGCTCCCGCCACGACTTCACCTAAACTGCTATCTGAGTTTAATAAAGCCGTTAATCCGTCAGCAACTTGTTTTTCAACTAAGCCACCCATGACTAATACTTTATGGCGAACTTCTTCTAATTCTTCATTAAAACGGCGGGAGATATGTGAATCTAAGGATAAGTCATTGTTCATATTAACCAAAACGCCCCGTTATATAATTTTCTGTCAATTCGTGTTGTGGATTAGTGAATATTTGACTGGTTTCACCCACTTCGATAATACGCCCTAAATGAAAATAGGCGGTCCGTTGCGAAACTCTTGCCGCTTGTTGCATTGAGTGTGTTACAATCGCAATGGTATAATTTTTTCGCAGCTCGTCAATGAGTTCTTCAATGATAGCAGTGGCAATTGGGTCCAGTGCCGAAGCCGGTTCATCCATTAAAATAACTTCAGGGCTAATCGCAATAGTGCGAGCGATACATAAACGCTGTTGCTGCCCTCCCGATAATCCAGTCGCTATCGAATGCAGCCGATCCTTTACCTCATTATATAAACCCGCTTTCTTTAAGCTAGTCACGACAATATCATCAAGTTCTGCTCTATTCAAAGCTAAACCATGCAAACGAGGTCCATAAGCCACATTTTCATAAACAGACTTAGGAAAAGGATTAGGCTTTTGGAACACCATACCCACTCTAGCCCGAAGTAGCACCGGATCCATATTTGTATCGTAAATATTTTCGCCATCTAAACTAATATCACCTGCCACTCGGCAAATTGGAATGGTATCATTCATGCGATTAAGGCAGCGTAAAAAAGTCGACTTACCACAGCCAGATGGTCCAATCAATGCAATAACTTCATGTTTAGCAATATCCAAATTAACATCAAATACCGCTTGTTTATCTGCATAAAATACATCCATATTGCGTATGGATATTTTAGCATTATCTACGAAGGGTTTTCCCCATGTTTCGTTTACTTTTTGTTCTATATTAGTCGTCGTCATTATCTGATTTATCATATTGTCAATAATATTGCTAAAACATTCGCTCAAACTTTTTTCGCAACCATACAGCTAATCCATTCATCGCTACTAGAAATAACAGTAATACCAATATAGCTGCCGCCGTTTTAGCAACGAAAGCTCTTTCTGGACTATCAGCCCATAAGTAAATTTGGACCGGTAATACGGTTGCGGCATCAGTGACACCTTGTGGTATATCAACAATAAATGCTACCATACCAATCATCAGTAATGGAGCGGTTTCTCCTAATGCTTGGGCTAAACCGATGATGGTTCCGGTTAAAATACCAGGCATCGCTAATGGCACAACATGATGAAAAGCAACTTGTACTTTAGAAGCCCCTAATCCTAAAGCCGCTTCTCGCATTGAAGGCGATACTGCCTTGATGGCAGAGCGACTGGCAATAATAATAGTTGGCAAAGTCATTAATGCCAGTACCATTCCACCGACTAAAGGCGCAGAGCGGGGAACACCAAAAAAATTGATAAAGACGGCTAATCCCAGTAAACCAAATACGATAGAAGGAACAGCCGCTAAATTATTAATATTAACTTCAATCAGATCAATCCAACGATTGCGGGGCGCAAATTCTTCTAAATAAACGGCTGCCATGACACCGATTGGAAAAGAGAGTAACAAGGTGACTAACAATGTATAAAAGGAACCCATTACTGCACCCAATATTCCTGCTAATTCTGGCTCTCGCGAATCTCCTGTTTGGAAAAACCAATAATTAAAGCGTTTCTGAAAACGTTCTTGTTGTTCTAATTCAGTAATCCAAGCAATTTGTTTTTGACTGACACGCCCAAATTGTTTATCACTTTTTAAATAAGTATCGACATCATCATCAACCAATAACCAAATTGGAACAGTTTCTCCTAATAATTGTGGTTCCGCTTGCAGTTTATCACGTAATTGATATTCGGCATCAACACTGATTAATCGCATCAGAGCACGCTTATCAGATCGTTTACGCACTGTTGGAAATCGCTGTTGTAAAGATTGCTTAATTAAGCCTCTAAAGTTAGCGTTTTGCAATTCTTCTGGCTCGAAATGGGCAGCAAGTTCTAATTTTTCCTGATCAAAATGAATATCTAATTTGACTTCAGTTTGAATAAAAGCGGGCAAAGCTTTGATGATCATATCGACTAATAAAATGAATAGACAGGCAAAACCCGTCAATACCGCCAATAAACTCAGCAACCGAAAGCGTTTTTCTTTACGATAACGTTTGTTCAAACTTTTTTTGATTTTTTCTGTGTTATTCATATTCTTCCCGATATTGACGCACAATATATAAAGCGATAATATTTAAGATTAAAGTTGATATAAACAACATAATAGCTAAAGCAAAAGCAGCCAGTGTTTTGGCACTGTCAAATTCTTGATCGCCTGTTAATAACGTGACAATTTGTACGGTGACTGTCGTAACCGTTTCCAATGGATTGATGGTGAGATTAGCGGATAATCCTGCTGCCATAACCACAATCATGGTTTCCCCAATTGCGCGCGAAAAAGCCAGTAATATTCCTCCAATGATACCAGGTAATGCAGCCGGTATAACGACTAAACGAATAGTTTCCGATTGAGTGACACCTAAACTATAAGAACCATCTCGCAATGCTTGTGGTACCACAGAAATCACATCATCTGATAGGGAAGAAATAAAAGGAATAATCATAATGCCCATGACTAAGCCGGTTGCTAAAGCACTTTCTGAGGCGACATCAAGCCCTATTGTTTCTCCCCAATGCCGTATAAATGGGGCAACTGTCAACGCTGCAAAGAAACCATAAACAACGGTAGGTACACCTGCTAAAATTTCCAATACAGGTTTAGCAATAGAGCGAAATACGGGAGAAGCATACTCTGATAAATAAATGGCAGACATTAAGCCAATGGGTACCGCAACTAACATGGCAATACTTGAAATCAAAAGGGTCCCAAGAAACAAGGGTATCGCACCAAAGCTGCCAGAACTGCCTACTTGATCTGAGCGTAGTGCCGTTTGTGGACTCCATTTAGTGCCAAATAGAAAATCTTGTGGCGGTATTTCTCCAAAAAAACGGTGCGATTCAAATAAAAGCGATAAAATAATACCAATTGTCGTTAAAATAGCAACGGTAGAACTTAAAATCAAAAAGAATAAGACAACTTTTTCCACCCAAATTCTAGCAGGCGTTTTGCCAATAACCCGACTCAAACCCCAAGCTGCACCGGCAAAAGCTAATACTAAAACTAATATGGTGCGTAATGAATGACTGGTTGCTTGCATAGATAATAGATATTGCACGGCTTCCCGTTTCATGGGTTCCGTATGACTATCCATTAAATCTTGGGTTGCCAGTAATTTCAGATCATTAAGTACCAAACTTAATTGCCCTGAAGATAAACTCTGAATATCGCTGGGCAAACTGGCAATCAAAAGTTGTTCAATGACGACCGTTTCAAAACATAACCATAGAAATAATAACAGCAAGGCGGGCAATCCGCACCATAAAGCGGTCATGTAACCGTAGTAACTGGGTATAGAGTGGAGACGACGACGATTATGTTTTGCAATTGATAAGGCTCGCTGTTTGCCAAAAACATAACTGAATAAGGCAAGTGCAACGAGCGTGACTAAAAGTGTGGAAACGTTCATTTATTAGCAGGTGATTATCAGTATCGTAGGGTCACTGCCATTAAGTTAAGCGAGGGCGAACACACAGGTTCGCCCCTACAATCACATAATACGTTGGATTTGGTAGGGGCAGACCTGCGTGTCTGCCCTTAACTTAATGGCAGTGTATCGTAGGGTGGGCAAATTCTTTGCCCACCTTACATTTTGACTTAGAATTTAAACTTGAGATCAATTTGGAGGCGATCATAATCTTGTCCATCATCTAAACCAATTTCATTCATAAAATAGGTGGCTGATAATTTCCAACCTTTGCCAATTTGATAACCAAAATTTAATTCGTGACCTTTTCCATCGGTGCCACCACCGATAAAATCAGAGTCAGAAAATGTCCCAAAAACGGCATCAGCTTCAACTTCTCTGTAAATATAACGAAAATCCCAAGAGCCAGGAATCGAAGCTTTGTTCACCTTGAAGCCAACGAGATAGCCTGTTTCGTTTTCATCAGCTTCTGTATTGAAAACATAATCCAAAAATAGGGAGATCGCATGAGATTTGATTTTAAAAGTGACATCGCCAAACAATTCCCATTCTTTATAATCGTTAACAAATTTGCCTTCTGCATCCAAAGTGTTGCCAAAACTGTCGCCTTCAGCTTCAAGATAATCAAAATGACTGAGCGACAATCCTTTTATTTCGGTATAGTCAAAATACCCGGTACCAATAGTCATTTTAGTACCGTTAATTGTGGCACTATAGCCAAGCTGACTACCAAATAAAAAAGAATCATCTGCTTGGCTACGCTCTTCCACATAAAAAAATCCCCCGTTAAAGAGAAGGTTATTCTTATTGTACTGTAAAGCAAGCCCTTCTGGTCGAAAATCACTATCCCATAATAATTCAGATTTGACGGGTTTATAAAAGGGGTTGTTAAATTTTCCACCTTTAACAGTTAAACCATCAAGGGCTTTCCAAGCAAAATAGCCTTGATCAAGCCGAATATCTTTAGTTGAAGATTGGCTGTCTAAGCTTTGATTCGTAGAAACGGGATCTTCACCACCGGTCGCCAATACTGCAGCTACATCAACCGTTTCATTCACCTTTGCATGTATTCCAAGCCGTAAACGAATGCGGTTACGATGACGATCATCTTTATCTTCTTCACCAATAAACTCGTAACGGTAACGGAAATCCCCCTTTAATTTAATCCGTTCTGACCAATTTTCATCGGCGAAAGTATCACTAGAAGTTACCATGCCTAATCCAATGAAGCTTGATATGCTTAACATACTTAGTGCAATTTTAAACCTATTTACCATAAGAATTATAAATCCAAATTCTGTAAATCATTAGCATTTTGACGCATCATTTGGCGTTTTGCATCATCCAAAGGAATTAAACCTTTATCGGTCAAATAGCCATCTTCACCATAAGCCGCTTCACTGGTAAAAGCAGTAATATACTCGGCAATACCAGGAATAACGCCAATATGGGCTTTCTTTACGTAAAAATAGAGTGGACGAGAAATAGGGTAATCCCCATCTGCAATACTTTCAAATTCAGCCGTCGCGAGATTAATAATAGAACCTTGAATGATGTCGCTGTTTTGGTCCAAAAAACTAAATCCAAATACACCCATTGCGTTTGGATTAGCGACTAACTTCTGCACAATCAAGTTATCATTTTCACCGGCTTCAATATAGGCACCGTCTTCACGCACCCCATGACATATCGCTTTATAGCGAGATTTGTTTTTTTTTTTCAAAGCCTTCAGAAACGAAAAGGTTTGACATCCACCTTCTAAGGCTAATTCCGCGAAGGCATCTCGTGTACCTGACGTGGGGGGTGGACCCAATACCTCAATTTTGTTGGCGGGCAAATTCGGGTTGACATCTTGCCAAGTTTTGTAAGGATTGTCAATTAAGGTTTCGCTACCATCGGTTGCCGGTACGGATTTTGCGAGTGCTAGAAAAATATCTCGCAGAGATAACTGCATTTGCGGTTTCAACTTTGTGTTTGCTAACACAATACCGTCATAACCCACCAAAACTTCAACTATCTTTTTCACCCCATTTTTCTGACATAGGTTAAATTCAGATTGCTTCATACGACGCGAGGCATTAGTAATGTCAGGCGTGTTAATATCCACACCGGCACAAAACAATTTAATACCGCCACCCGTACCCGTGGACTCAATTTTAGGCGTTTTAAATTTAGATGATTTACCAAATCGTTCAGCCACTACTGTTGCAAATGGATAAACGGTAGATGAGCCTACAATGTTAATCACATCGCGCCCACTTGCCAGCACTAAACTGGGAGCCGTTAAGAAGGCTAAGATTATGTATCTGCCTATTTTTTTCATCATTTCTCCAAGTGATAATTTATAAAGTTATTATTATCCTATATAATAATGACAAATAGATTAAGCAAATATGACCGTTTTATGACAAGGTTTAGGGTTTTCGCGTGGAATTTCCCATACGATTTATACTTGTATTAGTCGAAACACGTAGGTATTATATGATTGTAGGGGCGAACCAGTGTGTTCGCCCTTGCATAATTTTGGATTCCAAATACATCATTAATTATTATCCGCCGACACTCTTTCATTAAAATGGGAAAGATGACGCAATTTATCATTTACTCCAGGGGGCATTTGTGACCATTCAAAACGCCAACGCCAATTGCCTTTTTCGACACCTGGGACATTCATGCGATGTTGACCATCAAGTGCTAACACATCTTGCATAGGGACAACCGCTAATTGTGCGACTGAGGCAAAGGCGGATTCAATTAAGGACCAAGGCATTTCGTGAGGTTGAGTGTGTAAGTATTCACATACATATTGTTGTAGGTGCACGGGTAATTCTTGAAACCAGCCTAAAGTTGTCTGGTTGTCATGAGTGCCTGTATACACCACACAATGCTCAATGTGATTATGGGGTAAATATGGATTATCTGGACCGCCGTCAAAGGCAAATTGGAGAATTTTCATCCCTGGCAAGTCAAATCTCTCACGCAAAGCTGTCACTTCGTGAGTAATAATGCCTAAGTCTTCTGCGACTAAAGGCAAATCAATATTGCTTTGTTGTAAAGTTTCAAAAAGGGCATGCCCTGGTACTTGCATCCAGTGACCTTCAATGGCTGTTTCACAATGCGCTGGAATAACCCAGGAGGCTTCAAAACCGCGAAAGTGATCAATTCGTACTAGATCAAATAATAACTTAGCACTTTTTAAACGCGCTATCCACCAGCTAAAATGCTCCGATTGCATATAATCCCAATTATAATGGGGATTACCCCAACGCTGTCCTGTTGCTGAGAAATAATCGGGCGGTACCCCGGTCACGACGGTGGGTTGTCCTTCGGTATCTAATAAAAAATTATCTTGATTTGCCCAAACATCAACGCTATTTTGTGCGACGAAAATAGGAATATCACCAAATAAATAAACACCGTGTTCGTGTGCATATTGTTTAAGTTCATGCCATTGGCTAAAAAACACAAATTGTTCAAAGCGGTGTTGTTCAATCACCTCTTCCAAACGTTTTCGTGCTTCAGCCAATGCTTGGGGATAACGATCACGTAAGTGTTTTTCCCAACCCCACCAGCCATTGACTTTTTCTAATGCCTTCAAACGCGCATTTAAAGCGTCGTCATCTTGGATTTCTTTCAATGCCCTTAGGCGTTCGCTTCTCAAACTTTTAACATGTTCCGATTGTAAGGCACGAAAAAGCGCATAATCTTCCAACCAATAAGCTTGAGTTTCAATAAATTCAGCAAAAGCAGTACGGTTATCAGCACTGGCGTGTTTTTCAAAGCCGGTTCGCGCCTCTTTTAGGCGAGCAAGGCGATAGCACATAGCTGTTTCACAATGTTCTTCTTGATGCCAGCCTTGTTGAGAGAGGTGTTGTAATGCTTGCTCTAACTCGTGTTCAGAGTAGGGAGAGGCATCTTCAGACAGCCAGCCTTTTTCAACTAAACGCTCTAAACTGATAAGCAATGAATTAGCCGCATGTACGGATTGACATTGATAGGGCGATAAATCTTCACACGGTGGACCTAAGGGCAACATTTGCCATAGCGAAATACCACTGTCTGCTAAAAAATCAATAAAACGGTAGGCATGTTGACCTAAATCACCATTACCAGGGGTACCTGGTAATGAAGTAGGATGTAGTAAAATGCCCGCCCGCCGTTGTTTGAAAAAATCGGAATTCATGCTCAGTCCTCCTGTCCTTTACGCATGACACCCCCCGCGGCAGGATCCCCTCCACCGTGAGTAAACGCATGATTTAAATACTCAGGCGGTGTTTCGCCCAAGAGTCGATATAAGTGAGTTAAGTGCAATCGATATAGGCGATCAAAATCACGTACTGCTGCGCTTGGATTTTGACCTCCAAACCACCAACACCAATCTGAGCCTTCACAAATGGCTAATTGATATTCGGCAGCTTCTCGTTGTTTTGGGGTTAAACGGGGGCAGATTTTATCAAAGAGATGCTTTGCTTCAATGAGCATTTGCCAACCCTTGTTTTTGTCGGGATCGCCTATCCAGGTGGAAAATGTACCATAAACCCAGCTACCGGCAACGATTGTGGGTAATTCAGCAACTCCAGCATCAAGACATTGTGAAAACGTCGTTAATTCTAATTCGGGATGATGAGATAATTTTTTATAGAGCGCACTGAGAAAGTGGTAAGCATTTTCTGGATAATATTCCCAGGCATTTTCACCATCAAGGATAATAGATGCTACCGTTGCGCCAGAATTGGGTGCATCGTGTGCAATGTTTTCTAAATGGTGTACGAGATTATTGACGGCATCGTCTGCATGCCATTTGGCAAATTCAAAGCCGATTAAGTCGGATAAGTTATCATCTCGAAAAAAGCAACGTACTGGACTTTTATATAAACAATAAGGACGGTGCATAGATTGATTTTGCATTTCTGCTTTTTCCAGACTATTACGCAGTACCGAGCCGCCACTGGCAAGCCACCGGATGCCAAATTCTTCTGAGACTAGGATTGTCGCATCACTGACACCCCCTTCAGAGGGCCAACAGCCATGAGGTGTAAAGCCAAAATGCTGTTCAAAGACCTTAATCCCTTCCCGTAGATGCCAACGTATTCGCTCTTTGCCGTCCGGATAGCAGGAGATACCGTCTAAATTAACATCTGGCATGGCCTCACGAGCAGAAGAGACATCCAATAGTAGGGGCATAATGGGATGGGCGTAAGGTGTGACGGATAATTCTACCTGTCCACTTTCAGCCAGTGCTTTATAACGAGGAACGATTCCACTTAATAATTCCCCGATAATTTCCAACAATTGGCGCCGATCATCATCACTAAATTCTCGCTCCTTTTTGATGAGGGCTTTCACGGTGCTATTTTCGCGGCGCACTATTTCACCTAACCAAGCCAAATGATACCACATCAATAAGTCAATAAGATATTGCTCATCCAGATAGGTAACGACTTTAGCATTTTGTTTAAGCGGCTCTGCCAATTCAACCAATTCTTGATAGGGCTTAAAACGTTGAATGAGTCGCTCTTGATTAGCACGCAAACAGTGTTCAATCAATATTAAACGAGCCTCTGTCTTGGACGACGCTTCACTCGTTTGTTCACCTGAATCATCAGCCTGCGGTTGTTCCATGAAGGGAATATGAACTGGATGACTGTTTAACGCTGCCAATAATGGGTCCTGGATAATTGTTCCATCACTTAAAAAGGACTGAATTTGTTTCACATAGTCATCTAATTGCTCCAACAAAGTGGGAGCAAAATTCACAACTGCCCTGGCATCAGGCACTGCTTCTAAATGGGCAGCCATTTCAACATAATCTTTAATCCCATGTAGATAAGTCCAGGGAAGTTGATATTGTTTATTGTGCCAATCGTAATAAGCAGGCTGGTGCATGTGCCAGCATAAAACGACTTTGAATTTTTCAGACATTAATTATTAATCCTTTTTTTAATTGTGAACTGTGAAACATAAACTGAGGCAAATCGCAAAAAATAATATACCCGTCAAGCACAAGGGATTGCCCGTACAATATCTCAATTGATGGTACCTAATTAGCATTGTGTATTTTTTGTTCAAACATTTCCGGTGTCACCAAAACAACACCACCTTCACTTACATAAAAACGCTTTGCATCTTCTTCAGGATTTTCCCCAATGATAGTATTAGCAGGTATCAATACGCCCTTATCAATCACCACCTTTTTAAGGCGACAATGCCTACCCACTTCAACATCCGGTAATATGACGGCATCTTTTAGCAGTGAATAAGAGTTCAATTTGACATTGGAAAAAAGTAAGGAACGCTTGATTTTAGCACCCGAAATTAAACATCCCCCCGATACCATCGAATCAACCGCCATACCACGCCGCTCTTCATCATCAAATACAAATTTTGCAGGAGGCAATTGTTCCTGATAAGTCCAAATAGGCCATTGTTGATCATACAAATTCAATTGAGGTGTCACCGAAACTAAGTCCATATTCGCTTCCCAAAACGCATCCACCGTACCCACATCGCGCCAATAAGATTCTTCACCTTTTTGAACATCCCGAAAACGATAGGCAAAGACACGATTGCTTTTAATAAGAGAGGGAATGATGTCCTTACCAAAATCATGGCTAGAAGTCGATAACAGGGCATCAATTTTTAATTGCTCATACAAAAATTCGGCATTGAATACATAAATACCCATAGAAGCTAAAGCTTGTTCTGGATCATTGGGCGTGGCTTCCGGATGCGCCGGTTTTTCCGAAAAACGCACAATACGACTATCCTCATCAGTACTCATCACCCCAAAGCCCTTTGCCATTTCTAAAGGTACCTCTAAACAACCTACCGTCATATCAGCCTTTTTTTCAACATGCTCGGCAATCATCGGTCCATAATCCATTTTATAGATATGATCCCCTGCTAAAACCAAAATATATTCCGGATTATGACTACGAAGAATGTTAATGTTTTGAGCAACCGCATCGGCAGTGCCCTCATACCAAGAATCTTCGGTACGTTGTTGAGCCGCTGGCATCAGTTCCACAAACTCCCCAAATTCCCCACGTAAAAAACTCCAACCATTTTGGATATGGCGAATTAAGGAATGGGAACGGTATTGAGTCACCACCGAAATTCGGCGTATGCCTGAATTGATACAATTTGATAGGGGAAAATCAATAATACGAAACTTGCCACCAAAAGGAACAGCTGGTTTAGCCCGCCATTCCGTCAAGTTTTTAAGCCTAGTTCCGCGCCCACCAGCTAATATTAAAGCTAGGGTACCACGAGTTAAGCGACTTACAAAACGATGTGTGGTTTCAGTATTCATTTGAATATTACTTGCTCTTTTAATTTATTGGATTTTAAGATTAATAGGATAAAACCTTATAGTTAATTTTTGGAATACGCTTCAATTTTAAATTATAATTAAAATCGTGAAAATTATGTACTTGGAATCCAAAGCTTTAGCTTTGGTTGCCAAAACCCATTTAAAGTATTCTAATATACCGTTCTAATATGCATCCCGTATAGGGGCATTTTGCACAAACTTTATCCATTTTTCCTAAACCTAACAAGCCGGAACGCACGCTTTGTGCCAATTCTCCATTCCAAAGTTCATCTAATGATAACTCTTTAAGATTTCCTGTATTAATATTAAGGGCTTGATCAGATTCTATCGCTGTACTACAACATAATCGAACACTGCCATTCCATTTCACCATAAATAATTCAAAGGGCTGATGGCAAACAACGCTTGAATTAAAAGGGGGAGGAATATTCACTTTAATTCCCTGTTTTTCACCATATTCTTTTGCCTGTAGAAATTTTTGAATCGCTCGTTCCTGATCCAAAAATAACGATTCGGCTACGAGAGAAGGATGAAAAATCTTTGCAAAACCAATATGGATTTCCAAAAAACCATTTTCTTTTGCTAAATCAACCAGTTGAATTAATTGTTCAATATTTCTTTGACTGGCTGTAAAACTCAAGCTCAGTTGAGGTGTCTTAATATCGCGTTCCAGGCTTCTTTGCCTTAAGTAGTTGACATTTTTTAAAATCGTAGCAAGCGATGCGGTTCTTGTCTGTCTAACCGTTTCTTCATCAGTACCATCAATGCTAATTATTAATCCACTGATGCCAGCATCTAAAATAAAATCAACATATTTGCGCCCCAAAGTGGTTCCATTATTAAACATTGCGATTGTCGGGTTAAACTTAATCACCTGTGACACAATGGACTTAAAATTGCCTGAAAGAAGTGATTCTCCATAACCCAATAATCCAACAAATGAAGCGCGTTCCAAATAGGGCGACAGCAAATCAATGATTGTCGTATCCATATCGCCTATTTGATTTTTTTCTTTATCCCAATAATTCCTGGCACAAGTTGGACAGGATAAATTACAACGATTAGTAATTTCTAAGTTAATATGTACGGGAGTTGACTCAAGGCGAGTTCTTTTTTGCGCCACATCATCTGCATAAAGTTGGCTATTAATGCTTTTTAAAAATGGCAATGTTGGGGACGATTCTTGTTCTTCTAAATGAAAAGTATGCGATAATATTTTTCCATCTACATTAAAGAAAAAAGTGATTGATTGACTATTTAAACTATTTGTAGGGACAATACCAATGAATCCCTTAACCTGTGAATGAGATGGATAAGCCTCAACAACATCAGGGCGCTCAACCAATTTAAGTTCATAATCACGAATCCCTTCATTTTCTACTGAAATCCATACTTTTTGTATAACAGCATGACAAACAATCCATCCTTGAATCGGCACCTGTTTAAATTGTTCTGCCACCATTGTAGGGGCATCTAAATGAATAATAATATCATTAGTTAATTCAAGCATATTTTTTATTCGTTATTAGTTATCAGTTGTAAACACGCCCTTTTTTTGCAAGTACCTCGTATTAATAAAAGAACCAATTATACACCAAAATATTCTAACCTTCTACAATCTAAATAAAAACATGAAAAATGCCTTTGTCTTTGTTTGTCAGTCAGGCGAGTTAGAAATCAAATCCATGTTACTCGCTGCCTCATTAAAGCACTTTTTGCAGGGTGATTATGAATTAGTGGCTGCTATCCCAGAACCAACGACTCATTGGGGTAGACTATCTGATGAAACCCAAGCTTTAATGCAAATACTCAAAATACGCTCGCTACCCATCGTTAATAACATTGATGAAAATTATCCGATAGGTAATAAAGTCGCCTGTTTAGGAATAGATACATCAGCCGATCAAATCGTTTTTTTAGATAGTGATATTTTATGTCTGCGTGAATTTAACTTTCCCTTCAATCCGCCCTTCAGTGCCAAACCTGCTGACTTGAATCTATTTACTTCTGATATCAGCGTATGGAAACAAATTTATGATTTATTTAACTTACCGTTACCACACCAACGGGTGATTACCAGCACCTCTGGTGAATTGATGTTGCCCTATTTTAATGCCGGGGTGATTGCGATACAAAATGGTATCGCCCTCAAACCCGTCTGGGAAGAATGTTGTCAAATCATTGATGCCACTCATTCGATTACCAACAAGCGTCCCTGGTTAGATCAAATTGCTTTACCCATTGCACTCGCTCGCTTAAATTTAGATTATCATTGCCTTGATGAGCGTTTTAATTATCCCGCACACCTAAAGCCTTTGTCAAATTCTCCAGAATCTTTACCCTTTCTATGTCACTACCACTGGTCCCATATTATACGCCGCGAACCAGGGCTAAATCAACTCGTCAAAGCATTAGCGGAAACCTATCCCCTACTCAAAACACTTATCTTAGCGTCTGAACCCTGGGCACAATTACTCAAACCTTATACTTCGCTCAAACCTGTCAGGTTTTGGAAACCTATCAGGTTTTTAAAGAATTTAGAAAAGAAACATTTAATAAACAATAGAGTAGAAGCCATTATCACCGGCATCCCTCGCAGCGGCACCAGTTACTTATGTCGCCTATTACATACCATCCCAAATTGTGTGGTTATTAACGAGCCAGCACCCATATTTACACCTTTAACCAATGATTTAATACCCTGGCAAATAGCCACTTTTTATCAAGATTTACGGCGCGACATATTGGATGGGCTGCCTGTCGAGAATAAAGTACAAAATGGTAAAATCATTGAAGATACAGCCATTATTGATGTCAGGGCACCCTACCAACCTGTTGTCAGTCGCCCTGATTTTTTACTTTGTACCAAAAATACATTAACTTATATGGCAAGATTACCACAGTTAAAACAAGTTTTGCCTCACGCCCCAATCATTGCCTGTGTTCGCCATCCCATTGATAGCATTGCCTCCTGGAAAACAAGCTTTCCCCATCTCAAACAGGCAGCAGTGACAGAGTTTCCGGTAGGGCATGTCAATGATCCATTTTTGGCACCCTGGCAACACCAACGTTTAGCAGAAATTGCCGCAACACCCGATGAAGCCTTAAAAAGGGCTTTACTATGGCGTTATTTAGCTGAAATTATCTTAATGAATGCCCATCAACTGATTTTAGTTCATTATGAAATGTTAGTCACTCAGCCCGTTAAAGTCTTAAAAAGCATTCTACAACAAATTCCTGATGCACCTCCTTTATATAACACAAAAAAAATCAGCGCATCAACAGTGAGACAAAAACGTGAAGTGTTAGATAATAATGATTTACAAGCGATAGGTGATATTTGTAGAGAAACGGCGGTGGCGTTGGGATATGATGATATAGCGAAGTAGCCATGTAGGGTGGGCAACGTGTTTTAGTTGCCCACCAATATGATATTGATGATTAATTTCAATAGTGGGCTACCTGGCTACACTTGCCTGTTGATTTCGTACCAACTGTTTTTCCCGTGCGGCTTCAACCAGTTTTCGCGACTCTTTCCATGACTCTCCACAAAATGTCTTGAAATCAACGAAAAGTTCTTTTTTGGGCAACAAGGGTTCGCCAACTTGCGGTTGCCCAACCACTAATTCATATTTTGATAATAAGCGTATATATTCTCTGCGTTTGTCAGCAGGTATGATAATAGGTGGCAAACCAGAATTAATAACAGGAAAGTTAGCAACTAATCTAGCAATACGCCCATTACCATCAAAAAAGGGGTGAATTCTAACCAAAGAGAGATGAATTTCAGTATAAGCCGTTAATGCCTGATTATTATCTAATTTCTCTTTAGAAAAACCATTAATCATTTCAAACCAATTATCCATCAATGCGGGTACGGCATTGGGGGCAGCATATTCTAAAAATATCTGCTGTTGATCGTCTGTTATCGCTGTCGTTCCATTAGGCTCCACTTTCCAATTTTCAACAGGTTTATAAATATCCATTATTCGTTCTGTTTGAACGGCTTTGTGTAAAGCAAATAAATCTTCTTTTGTGAAACCACTATCACGCGCAATATAACGCCAAATGAGCTCAATCGCACTGGCGTGCCCTACCACTTCCTCATGATCTTTCAGTGGTTTACCGGAAACCGTTAAACCTTCCTCAATAACAAAAGCAGTCTCGCCCAAAGAGAGTGTATTACCTTCAATCGCCGTTGAAGTATGCGTCCAAAGATTGCGTAATTGTCTTATTAATGACTGCTTTAAGTCATCATCAAAATTTTGTAATAAATCCAAGTTTTTCATTTTATAGCATTTTTGTAACAAATAATTGGAAACTAAAAATAAACGAATGGTTAGGAATGCGGATTTAATAAAACCCGAAACTAAACCTGACAGGTTTGATTGATGATTAATTTCAATGGTGGGCAAACAAAAACACGTTTGCCCACCCTACATGGCTACATGGCTACAAGGATTGTATATAAGAAGGGATGAAAAACAGGGCATAAAACCCAGAAATTTAGAAATACTATTTTTGCCAAAAATAGTATTTCTGGTTTTTAATCCTTTCTTATATAGAATCCTTGTCGTTAAATATTTCATTTTGTGAATAACGAAAAACCTAATTTTACGGTGTTTTGGTGAGCGACGCAACAACTCGGCTTTAAAATCACACGCTTTGTAATGCCCGTAAAGCAACTTCAGGTTCGCGTGCTACGATGGTAAGAAGGGTAGCAGCTGTACCGGTCGGTTGGCGAAGCTTTTGTTCCCAATTTTGTAAGGTTTTTACTTTGACTCCAATTAAGTATGCGAATTGCATTTGTGAAAGTCCAGTTTTTTCCCTTATCATTTTCACGTCTGGTTTGTCAAAAAAAAATGTCCGCGATGGTTTATTTTCACCACGCAAAAATTGTCCAGCTTGTTTAATGCTTGTCACGAGTTCATTAAAGTGTTGTTCATCCATTTTCTAATTCCTCTTCTACTAACTTCACTAAAATTTGCTTTTGGGCTTCGGTTAAGTCATCTTGTTTATTTTTAGCGTAAGCGAGTAACATCAAAATTTGATCATTCGCAGTTACCCAATAATAAATTACTCGCATTCCACCACGTTTACCTTTATCTCGTAATCGCCAACGCATTTTTCGTAACCCTTTACCACCTGGCATGATATCACCTATATCTGGCTGGCGTACCAACATCCACTGTAATTCAGTGTATTCTTCATCAGAAAGTAGTGTGTTAATCGCACGAGTAAAAGCGGGAAATTCTACAATAATCATATATATGGCTCTCTCATTATTTATATCATTCCTTTAATCTAGTGGAGATGGGTTGTTTTCGCTCTGACTAGCGTGTAAGATTTGTTCTACCCATCATAAGCTGACTAAGTTCTAGCATGTTAGTTTTCTGGTTCCCACGCGCCGGCGTGGGAACGAGCACAATGATTCGTTCTCCCATCAAGGTTCGATTAATGAGTTCTGGAAAACTGTCATTTGATAAATGCATATTTACTCTCATCATGATTAATAATACTCCTTTGTCAATTCAGTTGGTGGGCAATGTTATTGCCCACCCCACTAATGGTGATAAGTATGGTAGCTCAGCCAGGTAGGTCAGTAACCCGACATTTACCTAGTTTGAAAACGAAAAATAAACGAATGGTTAATAAACAATCATATCAACACCAAAATACTTTCATCTTCATTCTCAGCAAAAGCGGCAATCGTGGAATAATTATTGAGAAATACTTGAACAATATAAGATGTTGAGCAATTTCCAACTCGCAAATAAATCAATTTGGGTGGAGGTCCCCAAAGCAAAATTTTCTGGTGAAAATCAGAGTCTTTTGACACAATGATGTAATCATTTTTTTTTGCAAAACGCCAAATAATGTCATCATCCGTTTGCCCTAAACCAAAATCCTTGACATGCGCTGAACCGCTATACATCAGAGAAATGTGAGCTATTACTTTTTGCGAGATATTTTCATCTAACAGTAACTTTTTCATGCGATGGCACCTACTAATCTCTCCTCTGTTATAATTGGCGCGACAAACAATCTTCTTTCACGATTGGCTGCAAAAGCTAAACAAGCCTTAATATCGTCTCGTGTCAATTCAGGGAAATCAGCTAATATTTCCTCCATGCTCATCCCGCCCGCTAAGTATTCAAGTACGTCATAAACGGTAATTCTCAAACCGCGAATACAAGGTTTGCCGCTTCTCTTGTTGGGTTCTATCGTAATGATATTAGTGTAGTTCATTGATTAAATACCTTTATAAAGTGTTTATTCACTGCTTTTCAACGTAGGCGCGTTGGAACGAAAAAAAACGAAGCGTATCCACCCTACAATTCTCGCAACGCGGAGCGTTGCATGAAGGCATTCCCAAACGGAGTTTGGGAACGATGGAAAAAGTACTAATAGATTGATGCATTTTCATCTATGAAATCTGGTGATAATGGCACGGGTGGAAGATAATGAGCATTATCTTCCCCTGATTGTCCGTTACCAAATTTTGATGTAGAAGCTTGTGGAATCGCATTAAGACTCGCCGAAGAACTACTTTCAAGCCCCATCACACTCACAGCAGTCACCCAATAAATATAAGTCGTACCATTAACCAATCCGTTATGGGTGAATGTGTTATCTGAAACGGAAAGGTTTTCGACGGCACCTCCCGCAGTTTGCCAATAGACAATATAAGAATCCGCCCCTGTCACTGTTTGCCAAGTAAAAATCACTTTCGCATCGCTCGGTTCAACTGATGAAGCTATCGGAGCGGCTGGCGGTTTTTCCCCTGCCTTTGGAATCGCGTCAACCTGCAACGACGAGACACCTTCAACACCCGTCGCATCTATAGCCGCCACCTCATAACTATAAGTGATACCATTAGTCAATCCCCCGTGTACATACGAAGGCGCACCCACTGATACACTATCCCGCGAACCATCAGATGCTTGCCAATAAACCATATAAGAACTTGCCCCCATCACATCATCCCAACGAATGATAATTTGGCTATCTTCTGGCGTTGCATAAAGATTAAGGGGTGCAGGTAGCACCGCAACACAATCAATCACCGGTATCAAAGGGGGTTCATCACTTAACGTCGTGGACACTTCAGCGATATTAGATTGCAGGGCAGAAGGGTCCGTTAAAGGATTTTCGCCCTCATCAACATAAGCCGCATAAAAAGTATAAGTGCCACTCAAACCCACGACCACCTCAAAATTCAAAATGTCATGCCGCCTTTTCGTGGCTTCCAAAGACTCACGGAATAGTACTTTGGAAATTCAACATACTAAAAAATCCGTTATTTTCCTCAATCCGTTGTACTAAGATTATACCCTTGTATCTGTGTCCATCGTTTTCTCCTGAGTTAAAATAATTATTATAGCATCACCTAAATAAAAAATGTGATTATTCTTTACCAAGATGTGTTATACTTCAAAAGGTATCAAAATTTAGAAAAATGGTGGGTTTCCATCCACCCTACATTTTTTAATTAAAAAAAACAGATATATATGAATTGGATTACAAAAACACTCACCAGTGCCCTAGGGCAAAAACTCATTATGTCAATCACGGGATTCTTTTTAATCTCGTTCTTAATGGTACATTTGACTGGCAATTTAATGTTGTTCAAAAATGACGGTGGAGCCATGTTTAATGCCTACGCGCATTTTATGTCCACCGCTGGGATTATTCGCCTGGCTGAAATCATTTTAGTTTTAGGCTTCGTATTGCATATTTACATAGCTTGGAGATTGACACAACAGAACCGCCAGGCGCGTCCACAAGATTATGTCTATAGTCGCCCTGATGCTAATAGTTCATGGTTTTCACGTAATATGGGTATTGCCGGCGGGATCGTGTTAATTTTTTTAGTGATACACCTGTATAACTTTTGGTTCCAATATAAATTTCAGGCAGACATTCCGTTCGCACCGGGTACTGATTATAAAGATATGTACTGGTTAGTGCATACCGTTTTTATACAAGAATGGTGGTTTAGCATATTATACATTGTTGCCATGATATTCTTAGGTTTTCACCTAGCACATGGCTTTGAAAGTGCCTTTCATACCCTGGGGCTTCATCATAAAAAATATACACCGCTTATCAAAATGATTGGGCTATTATTTGCGATAATTGTGCCGGCAGGTTTTGCCGCTATGCCAATTTCTATTTACATTAAATTGCTCCTATAGGCAGATGAACCAACATGCTCCTAATTCCTTCACTTTAAAGGAGAACAATATGACTTCCAAAACAAAATTAATCCGTTTCGACTGGGCAATGAAAAGTTTATTGCGTGATAAAGCCAACTTTGATATATTAGAGGGCTTTTTAAGTGCAGTGCTTCGTGAAGAAGTTTCCATTATCGAAATACTTGAAAGCGAATCCAATGTGCCTGATATTGATCAGAAACTCAATCGGGTTGATATTCTCATCCAAGATAAACAGCAACGACACGTTATTATCGAAATCCAAAATTTTCGTATGACCGCTTACTTGGAACGCCTTCTATTTGGGGTTTCCAAAGTGATTGTTGATAATGTGAAATCGGGTGAAGATTATCGTGAAATTAGCAAAGTGATTTCCATCAGTATCCTCTATTCTAATTTAGGGCTGGGTAAAGATTATGTTTTTTATGGCAAAACGGAGTTTCTGGGTTTGCACAACAAAGAACCCCTGATTTTCCGCAGAAGGCGCGAAGACAAAACGTTCGAGAAACTCAAAAGCCAAGACATTTATCCAGAATATTACTTGATTAATGTGGAGCGTTTTACGGATGTGATGAAAACAGACTTGGATGAGTGGATTTATTTGTTCAAGCACGCCGCTTTACCGGCACCTTGTCATGCGAAAAACCTGGATAAAGCCGGTGAAAAATTAGATATGTTGAAAATGAGTTCTGAAGAACGCCATCGTTA
>Ga0209834_10000379_pt1 | contig 27352 bp, 40 predicted proteins | sample Mar14236cmmetaG_FD_184134 | JGI IMG/M metagenome (GOLD analysis project Ga0209834, IMG submission 184134) | Marine hydrothermal vent microbial communities from Guaymas Basin, Gulf of California to study Microbial Dark Matter (Phase II) - Marker... ...
GGGATAGAGGTCTATGACGGCATGCTCGTGAGGGCTTCGAGGGTGGAGAACTCATGGAACGGCCACCTCTGCGACCACTGCCGCTTCGAGAGGCCGTGGGCAGAAGACCTTACCGGCCCGCTCCTCAACGGCGAGCCGGTGAGCTGGGAGGAGGCGAAGCAGTTCATTGAGAAGGGCGACTATGCCCTAATCCTGACACCAGAGCTGACGAACGAGGAAATCGCCCGGCTCAAGGCCTTTGCCGAACAGAAGGGCATTCCAATAGGTTCGACTGTGAGCGGCGGCGTCTCCACGGCCACGCTGGATGACATCAGAAAGGCAAAGCGCGTCCTCCTGAAGGCAGACCCGGAGAAGTTCCCGCTCCTCAAGATACTCCTGAGGGGCAAGGAAATCGTTGAGGAGGGCTACGACGTTGCGATACTCGAAGGGCCGGCCCAGCCCCTTGAAGTGCCGACGCTTATTCTCCATGAGGGTGTCAACGTGGCTGGGCTGCTGAAGGCAGGGATAACGGAAATTCCAGAGAGCAAAGCCTACGCCGTGGTCGGAAGGGCGGAGCTAAACCTCAACGGGGACGTGCTGGTAGTTCCGGCCGGCCTCTGGGCCGAGAAGAGCGGAACGGTAACCAACGCCTTCGGAATGGAGCTGAAGGTTGAGAAGGCGCGCGAGGGCTACTCGCCGCTGGAAGTCTTTTTGTAGCACTTTCAATTTTTCTTTTTTCCCACAAAACCAAACAACGCCGGAAGAAGCCCCCGGGAATCTTTTTGAAGGCCACTTGAAAAAGAAAGCATTGAGACGACAACGCAGAAAAATCGAGAAGACTCTACCACCAGCCAACAACGTCTGCGGGCCTTACAAATAGTTTTTTCGTCCCCCCAAGGATATTAAATACTGACTTTTTGAGGTCAAGGCGGACTAAGTCCTCGTGGTCGTGGAGTTCGATGACTGAAGTGGCAACATCCTCAATCAGGGGGAGCGGGTTCGTCGGAAATCCTTCGATAACGTTGCCTTCTGTTATGCTGATGGTCAGCCTCCTCTCGTTTCCGAGGTTTTTGCGCAGGTGATTGACGATTACGTAAACTTCTTTAACGTCGCGTTGAAAGCCGAAGAGCCTCTCGAATCCTGTGACAATATATGCGTAGCGGTCGTCACCCATCGCCTCGGCTATTGCCTTTTCTTTTTTTTGGAGGTAGAGCGTGGGGTCGGCCTCAAACTGGAGCTTATAAACGACGTGCCCAATATCGTCGATGCCACCGACCTTTAGGACTCCAACGTGATCCATTGGTGGGGCAAGCCCCATGGCTTCAAAGTGTCTTACGTAACCGGCAAACGCGTCAAATATATCCTCTACAATAACGGGCAGACTGCGCTCGTAGGTGTAGTTAAGGAGGGCGTAGAGGGTGAGGTCACTGCCTACCGTGGAATAGTTCTCAATTAGAGCAAAGCTCCCAAACCGAATCTCATCGAGAATTTTCCTGATGTCGTTTGCCGTCGCGGTACTGCTTCTAACGCTCTCCACTGACGACACCTCCAATGTCTATGTTGAACTGCCGGCCGAGGAGACCCATGTCGGGACTTTTCAGAACTGACACTGAGATACCAGCAGGGTAACTTTTCACAGTCCAAAGGCTTGTGGCGATTCTCCTTAGTTCCGGAAGAATATACCGAGGCAAATTGGCAAAGAATTCCGAATGGAGGATATAGAACGCCTTTCTGCGTTTGTTGCCCACGTAGCGCTGGAGGCCCAAGAGTAAGCGGTAGAAGTCGCGGATGTCCCGAACAAAGTAAAGGGCACTTTCAAAACCAAGGACTAAGTTTATGGCAGGGGTTTCTGTTCCAATGGAGGGGAGAAAATTTTCGTTATAATTCATGAGGAGAACCCTTGGATCCGGGTGGAACTTCACGTGCTTGACGGTGCCACCAACTTCATTTCTGCCCCCAACCTTTAGAACATAGGAATGGCCAATATCAACATCGAGATCATGGATATCGTAGTGGGCAAGCAAGGTGTAGAGGCTGTCAAAATAATCATCTATTACGAAAGGGACGTTGTTCTCCTTTGTGTAATCTGCAACGAGCTTGAGGATCAATTCAGGGACGTAGGAAGTCTCGTATTCAACTATGACCGTTTCTCCTGGCTTCACTAGTTCAAGGAGCATTGAGATCGTGGCCTCCATCACAACCCCCCTCAGAGCTGTGGCGCTGAGAATAAAACTCTTTCTATTGGTACAAATATGGACACGACCATCCCGGAAAGGAACAAAAACATGTCCACGGGCTAGAATAAAAATGTAATTAAATAATAAATAGAAGCAACAGCATCAAATGACCGCCGGAACTCCGGGAATCCTCGGGAACGGCTGCACCTCGGCGATATGCTTCGCCCCGACCATATACCTGATGAGCCTTTCGATACCTATACCGGCTCCGGCACTCGGCCTCAGGAGGCCGGCTTTCGCGACCTCGAGGTACGGCCTGAAAGCGTCAAGGCTTATCCCTGCCCTTTTCATCTTCCTGAGGATGACCTCGTACTCCCACTCCCTCTCGCCGCCGCTGGATACCTCGCCATAGCCTTCAGGCAGGTAGAGGTCGTAGTTCCTGAAGTGGCCTGGCCTATCCGGATCCTCCCTGTCATAGAACTCCCTCTCTATGTCGATAACCCAGAAGGGTTCGTCCATGGCTTTACTTGCCTCGTCCTCATCTCCGAACTCCTCCTTTATCTCCTCGAGGGTAAAGCGCTTGAAGGGCGGTCTGACTCTGGGCACTTTCCTCTCCAGTCCCCAGCCCTGGGCTTCCCTAAACAGCCCGCTTATCATCTCCTCTATGATGCCCATCACGTCGTCCATGCTCGCGTAGGCTATCTCGAAGTCGAGCTGGGTGAACTCGTAGGCGTGCCTTCCATCGTCTGCCTCCCGGCCTTCCAGCCTCACGTTCGGCGAGAGTATGAACAGCCTGTCAATCCCCATCGCCACCGCCATCTGTTTGTGGAGTATCATACTTTGAGTAAGGCGGAGTCTTGAGCCGTAGACTTCGACCTCCGGCGGCTTTAGGGCATCCTCCGCTGCCGGATCCGGCCAGAGCGGGTCGGTGATGGAGCTGAGCATCACGGGGAGCATCCACTTGAAGCTCTTCCCCACCATGTATCCTGTCACATAGTCAATCACCTTGGTCTGAATCTCGATAACCGGTTCAATTTTTCGGCTTACTATTTGGAGAGCGTTCATGTTTATCACCTAATTTTTGTCACTGAATTTTTCATTTATGGCTTTTGTGCAAAAACTTTTGGATTTTGGATGAAATTTGGCATCTTGATTTCATATTTTTTGGATAAACGACAATAAAAGTGCAGTCAAATTGATGCACATTAGCGGCCGCTGGCGATAGCGTTATAACCTGGGCTGGAAACTTTGTATGGTGGCAACGAATGGGAGTGTATATATTCACCCCTGAAGACCTTATACGCTACGGTACCGCGACCCCAGAGCAGCTGGAGGTTCTCAAAGAGGCTGTTCTTTCCAAAAAGGACATTCTGGTGGTCGGCTCCAGCCGCACAGGAAAGACCAAGCTCGTTGAGGCGCTGATGCACTTCATACCCGACGACTGGAAGGTGGCCGTTATAACCGCCTACGGCGAGTTCAAACCCTTCAAGCCGAACATCGTTGTAATAGATACACAGTTTGACAGCCAGTCCCTTGAGGGGCGCACCTCAGACGTTATCTCAAAAATCAGGGCCTTGAATCCCGACTACGTCGTCATCGACACCATTCACACCGTTGACGTTGCGAGGATATTCCGCGAGCTTATAGACGATTACGCATTCATAGTGACGTCCCTTGCCCTCACCGACGATATAAAGGATGAGGTCAGGCACTGGCTCAGGATAAGCGGTGAAACCTTCGACAAGTTCGACATAGTCGTTGAGCTCAAGAGGGACTTCAGAACGGGCAGGAAGGTCATAAACCGCGTTTATGCGGTGAAGAACGGGGAGCTGAGACCGCTTATTTAGCCGCCTGGATTTCAGGCAGTCTGCTTGTTTTTCTCTTCCATTGCTGGGTTTTCTGTTCTCGGAAACAAAGGAATAAAAGAAGGGTGTCAGTGCTTGAGTTCTTCAATGACCTCGCGGAGGTTGGCGAGCATCTCCTCGATGTCCTCGAAGGTCATGTAGCCCATGTTTCCAATCCTGAAGGTCTTCTCGGCAACGCTTCCGTAGCCCTTGGCCAGCTCGAAGCCGCGCTCGCGCATGGCGTTGTAGACGTCGACGCCCTTCATTCCCTCGGGGACGACGACCGCGGTGATGGTCGGGCTCTCGTAGCCCGGCTCAGCCAGGACGCCGAGACCCATCTCCTTGACGCCCTCGCGTATCATCTCGCTCCTCTCTCTGTACATGCCGAGCCACTTCTCCTTTCCGCCCATCTTCTCCACGACCCTCAGGATGACGTTGAGGCCGAACATCTGCGGAAGTGGCGGGGTTGAGGGAGTTCCCTTCTTCTTCTCGTTGAACTTCTTGTAGAGCGGGAGGTCAAAGTACCAGCCGCGCTCCGGCATCTTCTCGGCTATCTCAAAGACGCGCTCGCTCACAGCGGCAACAGCAAGCCCCGGCGGGACACCGAAGGCCTTCTGGGAGCTGGCGAATATAAGGTCGAGGCCCCACTTGTCGAACCTGATGTCCGCACCGCCCATGGCGGAGACAGCGTCAACGAAGAGGAGCTTGTCGTGCTCGTGGACGACCTTGGCCAGCTCCGGGAGCGGGTTGAGAACACCGGTCGAGGTCTCGTTGTAGGTTATGGTGACGGCGTGAACGTCTGGGTTCTTCCTGAGGGCATCGTCGAGCTCCTCGGGCTTTATCGCGTAGCCGGGCTCCTTCCTCAGGATAACCGCTTCCCTGCCGTTGGCGTTGACGACATCGGCGAACCTGTCTCCAAAGGCGCCTATCGTCGTGACGAGAACCTTTCCACCGCGCGGGACGGTGTTTCTCACAGCGGCCTCCATGAAGCCGGTTCCGGAGCTCGGGAAGAGTATTATCTCGCCGTTGTCGGCCTCGAGGAAGGCCTTGAGCCTGTTGAGGGTGTCAACGTGAACCTCCTTTGCCTCAGCCGAGCGGTGGCTGAACATCTGGACGCTCATTATCGCGAGGACCTCCGGGAAGCATGCGACTGGGCCGGCGGTAAAGAGCTTGTATTTCGGCTTGACTATTTCATAAAGCTCCCTGTAGGCTTCCTCATATTCCATATCGAACCTGAGCTCCATCAGTATCACCTCGGCGGGAGTTGGGTCGGGGCCTATAAAAGGATTCTCCCTGACTGCGCGGGAGGTTTCTGAATCTTTTTCTGGGGATGGGGGAAGTATGCGAAAAGCTTTCGGCACCGCCAAGCCTTTTAAAGCTTAGTTCTAACGTTCAGAAGGTGGGCATATGGAATCCAGACGTCTTGGTGGAATAATCCTGCTCATACTCTCGGCCTTCACCGGCACGATAGCCTTCCGCCTCGCCACCCCCGCAGTAGCCTTTTACACCCGCGACGTTCTTCGGGCCTCGATGCTCTCCGTTTCAGTAGTCTCGATGTCGTTCATCCTCGCGAGGGCGTTTTCCTCGGTCTTTGGTGGGTTACTCCTTGAGAGGGGCAGGAGGCTCGTTTATATCGGTGCGGTAGCGATGGTGGGCAACGCTCTAACGGTTCAGCTCTACCCCCTGACCTCAACGTGGGTTCAGGTGGCGGGAATAAAGCTCCTCAACGGCTTCCTCAACGGTCTGAGCTGGCCGATGGCACAGTTCGTCATAGCGGTGGCGACTCCGAACGAGATTAGGGCTAGGGTTACGGCGCTGTACTTCTTCTTTGGCAGCATTGCTTCACTCCTCGGAAACTACGTCTACGCCTACACGATAGGGCGCGGCTTGGCGGGCCAGATGTGGATTTCCTCGGCGTTCTTTGTCCTGACGGGCTTGATAATGGCCGTTAGTTACATTCTGCTCAACGACAGGATAATCCCCCGGAAAAAGAAGAGCACCGGCGGAGAGAGGCCTGGCCTTGAGCCGGGGAGAATTTTAATAATCGCCTCGCTGATGGCTGTGATAGTGGCCTTCACGTCCGGCGAGATAACCTACGTCTACGTCTCCGAGGCGCTGGGGATGGACAGGGCAACGACCGCCACACTCATCGGCTGGGCGGGTTTCTTTGCCTCCGTACTGAGCTACTTTGCCTCATGGTTTGCGGACGTGAGGAGCGAAGTGATGATGGTTAGGCTGACTTCTCTGATGGCCGCGCTTTCACCCCTGCTCGCGGCGGTGAAGACAGCACCGACGGTGTTCCTTGGAATATTCCTGGCGCTCTTCGCTTTCCAGAGCTTCCGTCCGATTTCCAGGAAGGTGTTGGCTAGCTACCACCGATCTTCCCTTGCCATTGGGGGCGTCAACGGCGTCCAGAACCTGTCCACTTTCCTGGGCGGGATGCTATTCGGCTTTGCGTACTCGCTGGGGGAGTTGCAGGGAGCTGTAACTCTCAACCTCGCCCTTCTAACCTTCACGCCCATTTCGGTGGCCTTGCTGTGGCAGAGCGTCAAGCTTAAATGGCGTGGTGGATAACCTTTGATGCGAACGAGCACTCCAAAACTTTTATAAAAGCGATGTCAAGCTAAGTTTAGGCTTAGCTTACGCTCATTTGGAGGTGAGAGTATGGGACTGAGACCAGCCAAGATTGATAGAGACGTTGACAAGCCCGCTTACACTAGAAGGGAATACATCCGCGGTGCCCCCGGTCCGAAGATAACGATCTTCGACATGGGCAACCTTTCAGCCGAGTTCGAGTACGAGGTCAGCCTTCACGCGGAGCAGGCCATGCAGATAAGGCAGAACGCCCTTGAGGCCATCCGTATCCAGGTGAACAGGTACCTCCAGAAGAACGTCGGAAGGAGCAACTACCACTTCAAGATAAGGGTCTTCCCGTTCCAGGTTCTCCGTGAGAACCCGATGGCTACCGGAAGGAAGGCCGACCGTTACGGAAACGGTATGCGCAGGCCCTTCGGAAAGCCGATAGGACTCGCCGCCCGTGTCAGGAAGGACCAGAAGATCATCACCGTCTGGGTGAACGAGAACCACCTCAAGTTCGCCCTCGGCGCCATGCACAGGGCCAAGATGAAGCTGCCCTACAGCGCCTACTACAGGATCTACGACAAGGAAGGCAACGACGTCACGACCAAGGTCCTTTCGACGATAAAGCTCTGAAGACATCTTGCCCTCTTCTACCTTTTAATAGCCTGTCGAGTCTTTCTCATATATTTATAATTCATAATGATTATTAATGATGCAGTCCAACTTAGACTGGTGAGATGATGGTAAGTTCGGGCTTTAGGGCAATGCTTCTCAAACTCGGCCTTCCAGGGGATAGGCTGATGGCTCTTGAGGGCAAGGGTGGAGTCGTAGAGGATGAATTTGAGGGTATAAGATACGTCCGCTTTAGGGACTCCGCTAGGAGCTTCCGGCGTGGGACAGTGGTTTTTGAGAATGGAGATGTTGTTTTAGGATTCCCCCACATAAAACGCGTCGTCCAGCTGGAGACGGGGATAAATAGGGTCTTCAAAAACAAGCCATTCTACGTCGAAGAGAAGGTGGACGGCTATAACGTCCGCGTCGTGAAGGTTAAGGACGGGATTCTGGCTCTTACGAGGGGCGGCTTCGTTTGTCCCTTCACTACGGAGAGGATACTGGATTTCATAAACGATGAGTTCTTTAAAGACTACCCCAACCTTGTTCTGGCGGGCGAGATGGCAGGGCCTGAGAGTCCGTACATCGTCGAGGGGCCGCCCTACGTGAAGGAGGACATCAGGTTCTTCCTCTTTGACATCCAAGAGAAGGGAAGCGGAAGGAGCCTTCCCGTGGAAGAGCGCTACCGCCTTGCCGAGGAATACGGGATTCCTCATGTTGAGACCTTTGGCATCTACGACCGCTCGAAAATCGATGAGCTGTATGAACTCATCGAAAGGCTCAGCAGGGAGAAGAGGGAAGGCATCGTCATGAAGACGCCCGACATGAAGAAAATAGCGAAGTACGTAACACCCTACGCCAACATCAACGACCTCAAAATCGGCTCCCACATATTCTTCGACCTTCCCCACGGCTACTTCATGGGGCGGATTAAACGCCTCGCTTTTTACCTGGCCGAAAAGCACGTCAAGGGAGAGGAGTTCGACGAGTATGCCAAAGCCCTTGGAAAGGCCCTTCTCCGGCCCTTCGTCGAGAGCATCCATGAAGTTGCCAGCGGAGGGGAGGTCGAGGAGGTCTTCACTGTGAGGGTGAAGAACATAAGCACCGCCCACAAAATGGTGACCCACTTCGAGAGGCTTGGCGTGAAAATACACATCGAGGATATAGAGGATCTGAAAAACGGGTACTGGAGGATAACCTTCAAGAGGGTCTATCCGGACGCAACGCGTGAGATGAGGGAGCTGTGGAACGGCCTGGCGTTCGTGGACTGAGGCCCGCCTGAGAACCTTCAGCGCCTCGGCCTCTACACATTCTCAATTGAGATGATCAGGAGGGAAACTTCGAGAGAGTGAAAGAAATCGAGGGGCTCTAACTTGCACCCCCACAAGTTACTTGCACCCCTGCAAGTTAAAGCTCCCTGAAGACCTTCTGGAGCACGGGGTCTGGAATCGTGTATTCTCCCTCTTTTTTCTCCACGTAGCCGGACTTGACGAGGTTTTCAAGGAGTGCCGAGAAGTTTGAATCATTTATGTGGCCGAGCTTGAGCGTTAGGTAGTCTTTGATATCCTTCCACCGTGAGTATCCGAGGGCTATTCCTTTCAAAATAACCCTGTACCTTGGACTGTACGCAAAGAGCCGCGATAGTTCGGTCTGAACCAGACTCTTGGCTTCTCCCAGGACTTCGTTTATGGCTTCGTCGTGTCTGAGGTTCCTTGTGACCCTTATGTATCCGTAGAGGGCCAGCCAGCCCGGGATTCCGTCGAGCTCTCTCACGGTATCCTCTATCTCCCCTTCGGTCACTGGGAAGTTAGCCTCCCCAAAGCCCTTCCTCAAGAATTCGGCGCTCATATCGGGGCTGAACCTGTTGAGGACTATGTCATGGTGATAACGGCCGAAGAGGGGCGCGTCGGGGTCATCGAACTTGAGGAAGTCAAAGAGCAGACCAACCTCAGAGCCCGTCAGAATGAACGTCAGATTCTCAAGGTTGTCAACAGCATAGGCCAAAATCCCGTCGTACCTTGTAGCGCCGCCGAAGCGAAGATACTGGGCCTCGTCGAAGGCTATCACGACCCGGCCGGCGTTTTCACCGTAGTCGTTGAGGGCCTCAAGGAGTTCCGTTATTGAGAAGTCTCCGGGGCTTATCTCCACCTGAATTCCAGAGAATGTTATCCCCCTGACCCTTTCGAGAAAGGCTTTAGCCTCTTTGAGCAGTTTTCTCTTCCCGCTCATCGCTGACAGGAGCATTTTACCGATTATGTACCTGTTGACTGAGGAGAACTCTGAGTACGTCTTTCGCACGTCCACTTTGATGGACGGGTTGGGAAGTTCGTTCAGCGCAACGTTTAGCAGCGAGCTCTTTCCCAATCTCCTGAGACCGAGGAGGAGGATCAGTCTTTCTCCGCGCTTAACTGCCTCTTCAATCTCTTTCAGCTCTCCCTCCCTGTCAAAGAGTTCTTCCCTTCTAGTCTTCGGGTAAGGTGAGAACAGCATCAACTTGCACCCCCACAAGTTACTTGCACCCCCACAAGTTAAAAGGTTTTCCCACAAGCTTTGCCTGCACAAAGCTTGACCAAAAAGTCCTTACGACCTCAATGGAATTTGAATGGGTGGCATGCCGTGATAAATGGACGCTCTTGTTTGGGGTTTTGATTTGAACAGCCTATGTTTCAGAGGTGTTTTGCTCAAAGAACAGCGCCCGGAGGGCGCTACCAGGAAGAAACACACCTAAAATTCACATAGATTCGATTTCAAACCTTCTCTAAAATTGCTATTCTAATAAGGCATGCCAGCTTTGGTGAAACTTTGCGCCAGCAAAGTTTCTTTGCAAAAATTTTGTATACCTTCCCACCTAAAAAAGGGTGGAACGGTTCGAAAGTCTTTTAAATAGTCTCCATAGACCCCACTTCAGCGTTAAAGTACCTACAACAAAGGATGACGGAAAAATGGCCTGGCACATCTTCATTCCAGATTCGCTCCTTGAAGAGGCTGACGACCCCAAAATCAGGACGTACAAGGTTGGGCAGATAGCCAGGGCCGCTGCAATCTTCGGCATTGAGCACATATGGATTTACAGGGCCGGCGGCAGGGACGGAAGGTTCATCAAAACGCTCCTTGAGTACGCGGAAACACCCCAGTACCTCAGAAAGAGACTGTTCCCCCTCATGCCGGAGCTCAGGTACGCCGGCGTGATCCCCCCTCTGAGAACTCCCCACCACAAGCTCAAGGGCAGGCCCAAGGTTGGAGAAATCCGCGAGGGCTTTGCCTTCAGGAAGGGCCGCAGGGTTTACGCGGACATAGGTCTTGACGACCTCGCCGTGGTCGAGGGGGACGTTGAGGGGCGTGCAACTTTCAGGATCGTCTCAACGAGGCCTCTCAGGGTAATACCAGCGAAACCAAGGGAGTACTGGGGGTACAGGGTTCACCTCACGCGGAAGTCACTGGCAAAAACACTTAAAAAGGCCAGGCTGGATTTGAGCATCGCGACCTCAAGAATGGGGCGTGACGTTCGAGAGGTGAAGCTTCCCCCGCTCGAGGGGGAGGTCGGATTCGTGTTTGGCTCACCGAGGAAAGGTGTGATGGAACTCCTCGGCGAGGAGGAATATGACTTTGATCTAATCCTCAACACAATTCCAAATCAGCGGACGGCCACCGTCCGCACCGAGGAGGCCGTGATGGCCACACTCGCGGTGTTTAATTTCATAAGGAGGGATTGAGATGGGAAGAATACACAGACCAAGGAGAGGTTCACTGGCTTACTCCCCTAGAAAGAGGGCCAAGAGCATAGTCCCGAGAATCAGGAAGTGGCCGAAGGACAGCGAAGTCAGGATGCTCGGTTTTGCCGGCTACAAGGCCGGTATGACCCACGTCCTTATGATAGACGACAGGCCAGGGCTCACCAATGGCAAGGAAATCTTCATGCCGGTTACGGTGGTTGAGGTCCCGCCGCTCTTTGTCTACGGCATCAGGGCCTACAGGCAGGGCTACCTCGGTCTTGAGACCGCCACCGAGGTCTGGTTCCACGAGCTCAACGACCACGTCAGGAGAAGGATAAAGACCCTTCCCAAGGAGTACGGCGAGGACGCCTTCAAGGAGAAGCTCGGCCAGCTTGAGGACCTCGTCAATGAGGGCGAGATCGCCGACGTCAGGCTTCTCGTCCACACCCAGCCGTGGCTCATCAAGCTCAAGAAGAAGCCGGAAGTCATGGAGTACGCCATCGGTGGCGACGACGTCAAGGCCAAGTTCGAGTACGCCAAGGAGAAGATAGGCAAGGAGCTCCGCGCTAGCGAGGTTCTCCACGAGGGTGAGCTCCTCGACGTCATAGCCGTCACCAAGGGTAAGGGAACCCAGGGTCCGGTCAAGCGCTGGGGCGTCAAGATACAGTTCCACAAGGCCCAGAGGGCTGGTAAGGGCAGGCACATCGGTAACCTCGGTCCGTGGCACCCGACCAGGGTCATGTGGACCGTTCCGCAGGCCGGTCAGATGGGCTTCCACCACAGGACCGAGTTCAACAAGAGGCTCATCGCCATAGGTGAGAACGGCAAGCTCAAGCTCGGCGAGAAGGACGAGATCGAGATCACCCCGAAGGGCGGCTTCCCGCACTACGGTGTCATAAGGAGCGACTTCCTCCTGATCCAGGGTACCGTCCCGGGAGCCTTCAAGAGGATCATCAGGGTCAGGCCGGCTATAAGGGCGCCGAAGAAGAGGCCGCCGGTTGAGAGGCCGCAGATAACCTACGTCAGTAGGGAATCCAAGCAGTGAGGTGAGATAAATGAAGGTTAAGGTTTTCAATCTCGAAGGCGAGCCCGTTGAAGAGATCGAGCTTCCGAAGGTCTTTGACACTCCGTTCAGGCCCGACCTCATCAGGAGGGCTGTCATCGCCTCATGGACCCACAGGATACAGCCGCAGGGCAGGGACCCGCTCGCCGGCAAGAGAAGGGTCACCGAGAACATCGGAAAGGGCCACGGAATGGCCAGGGTTGAGAGGATAAAGACCTCCCCGAGGTTCGCTGCCTTCGTCCCCTTCGCTAGGGGTGGAAGGAGAACCCACCCGCCCAAGGTCGAGAAGATAATCTGGGAGGACATCAACAAGAAGGAGCGCAGGCTTGCCATAATGAGCGCCATAGCCGCGACCGCCAACTACGACCTCGTCAGGGCCAGGGGCCACATGGTTGACAACGTCCCGCAGGTTCCGGTAGTCGTTACCGATGACCTCGAGAAGGTCTTCAAGACCGCCCAGACCAGGGAGATATTCAAGAAGCTCGGCGTCTGGGACGACATCGAGAGGGCCAAGAAGAACACCAAGATAAGGGCCGGTAAGGGTAAGATGCGCGGAAGGCGCTACAAGAAGGCCAAGGGTCCGCTCGTCGTTGTCGCCAAGAATGAGGGAATCGTCCAGGGTGCCAGGAACCACCCGGGCGTTGACGTCGTTACCGTTGAGAACCTCGGCGTTGAGCTCCTCGCTCCGGGTACCCACCCTGGAAGGCTGACCATCTGGACCAAGGGTGCCATAGAGAGGCTTAGGGAGATTTACGGGTGATGAGAGATGGACCCATACAAGGTTATCGTCAAGCCGGTCGTCACCGAGAAGGCCGTTGCCATGATTGAGAACGAGAACAAGCTCACCTTCATAGTCGACAGGCGCGCCACCAAGCAGGACATCAAGAGGGCCGTGGAAGAGATGTTCGAGGTCAAGGTCGAGAAGGTCAACACCCTCGTGACCATGAAGGGTGAGAAGAAGGCCTACGTGAAGCTCAAGCCTGAGTACAACGCAAGTGAGATTGCTGCAAGAATAGGATTGTTCTGACGGGGTGAGTGAGATGGGAAAGAGTTTGATTCAGCAGAGGAGAGGTAAGGGAACCACGACCTTTAGGGCCCCCTCCCACAGGTACAGGGGTGCCGTTAGGTACGTCCCGCTCAACCTTACCAAGGAGGAGACTCTCGTCGGCAAGGTCGTCGAAATACTCCACGACCCTGGAAGGACCGCTCCAGTCGCTCGCGTTAAGTTCGAGAACGGCATGGAGAAGCTCATCATCGCTCCCGAGGGAATCCTCGTCGGCGAGGAGATAGCCATCGGGCCGAACGCCCCAATCAAGATCGGCAACACCCTTCCGCTGGCAATGATACCCGAGGGAAGCTACGTCTACGACATCGAGGGAGTTCCGGGCGATGGAGGAAAGTACGTCAGGGCCGGCGGTGCCTACGCGCTCGTCGTCAGCAGGGAGAAGGACAAGGTCATAGTCCAGCTCCCGAGCGGTGAGCTCAAGCAGTTTAAGCCGACCTGCAGGGCCACCATCGGTGTCGTCGCTGGCGGTGGTAGGCTTGAGAAGCCGATCGTCAAGGCTGGTAAGGCCTACTACATAGCCAAGGCCAGGAACAGGTTCTGGCCGAAGCCGAGAGGTGTCAAGATGAACGCCGTCAACCACCCGCACGGTGGTAAGGAGCACCACATTGGTAGGCCTTCAACCGTTTCGAGGCGCGCTCCGCCCGGAAGGAAGGTCGGTCACATAGCCGCGAGAAGAACTGGTAGGAGGAAGTGAAGATGGCGAGAAAGAAGGAGTTTAAGTACAGGGGTTACACCTTTGAGGAACTTCTCAACATGTCACTCGAGGACTTTGCTAAGCTCCTCCCGGCCAGGCAGAGGAGGAGCCTCAAGCGCGGCCTCAGCCCGGAGCAGAAGAAGCTCCTCAGGAAGATTCGCCTGGCTAAGAAGGGTAAGTACAACAAGCCGATAAGGACCCACAGCAGGGACATGGTCATACTCCCCGAGATGGTCGGCATGACCATCCACGTCTACAACGGAAAGGAGTTCGTTCCGATAGAGATCAAGGAGGAGATGATCGGCCACTACCTCGGTGAGTTTGCCCTGACTAGGAAGGTCGTCCAGCACGGTTCACCTGGTGTCGGTGCGACCAGGTCATCGATGTTCGTGGCGGTCAAGTGAGGTGGTTTAGATGAGCAGGGGCAGGTTTTCCTACTCATTCCAAAATTTTGACCCCGAGAAGATGGCTCGTGCCAGCGGAAGGGACCTCAGGATATCCCCGAAGCACAGCGTCGAGCTCCTCAGGGAGATAAAGGGAATGATGGTCAACGACGCACTCAGGTACCTCGACGACGTCATAGCCCTCAAGAGGCCGGTTCCGATGAGGCGCTTCAACGACAGCCAGGGCCACAAGCCGGGCAGGGGCTTTGGTCCGGGTAGGTACCCGGTCAAGGTCGCCAAGGCCGTCAAGAAGGTCCTCCTCAACGCGAAGAACAACGCCGAGCAGAAGGGCCTCGACCCCGACAGGCTCAGGATAATCCACGCAGCGGCTCACAGGGGCCCGGTCCTCAGGGGTTACATCCCGAGGGCCTTCGGAAGGGCAACACCGTTCAACGAGCAGACCACCCACATTGAGATAGTCGTTGAGGAGATTAGGAGGTGAGACTTTTGGCGATCGAGAGATACTTCATCAAGGAAAACGTTAGGGATATGCTCATCGACGAGTACCTTGAGAAGGAGCTCCGCAGGGCGGGCTACGGTGGAATCGACATCAAAAAGACCCCGCTCGGAACCAAGGTCACCATATTCGCTGCCAATCCCGGCTACGTCATAGGCAGGGGCGGCAGGCGCATAAGGGAGCTCACAAGGATACTCGAGAGGCAGTTCAACCTTGAGAACCCGCAGATCGAGGTCGAGGAGATAAAGAACCCCTACCTCAACGCCAAGGTTCAGGCGGTCAGGCTCGCCCAGGCCCTTGAGAGGGGCATCCACTTCAGGAGGGCTGCCTACTCGGCCATCAGGGCCATCATGAGGAACGGTGCCCGCGGTGTCGAGATCCGCCTCAGCGGAAAGCTTACCGGTGAGAGGGCTAAGAGCGTCAGGTTCTACCAGGGCTACCTCGCCAAGGTCGGAAACCCGGCCGAGACCCTCGTCAGCAAGGGATACGCCCAGGCCAAGCTCAAGCTCGGTGTCATCGGTGTTAAGGTCTCCATCATGCCGCCCGACGCCAAGCTCCCGGACGAGATTGAGGTCCTTGAGAAGCCCATCCACGGGGAAGAGGTGACCACCAATGAGGCCGAGTGAGATTAGAGAGATGAGCATTGAGGAGATCGAGAAGAAGATCAAGGAGCTCCGCCTCGAGCTCGCCAAGGAGAGAGGCGTGCTCACCATGGGGGCCTCAATTGAGAACCCCATGGTCATCCGCAACCTCAGGCGCGACATCGCGCGCCTGTTAACCATAAAGAATGAGAAGCTTAGGGAGAAAAGGTGAGGTTAGGTGCCGAGGATTGTTAACCCTCTGGATGAGATGCTCTTTAAAGAAGTGCTGAAGGAGCAGCAGAGAATTAGGGTGTACATAGAGAAGGCCCGTTACGGAAAGCTTAAAACCATAATTGAGGGCATAGACGAGAAGGAGTTCGACCTCGAAGATATAGCCAAAAAGCTGAAGGCGAAGCTGGCATGCGGCGGAACGGCAAAGAACGGAAGGATAGAGCTCCAGGGAGACCACAGAGAAAGGGTCAAGAAGCTGCTCGCAGACCTTGGATTTTCCGAGGACTTAATAGAAGTCGAGTGAACCAGAAAAACATCATCTGGAGCGAGCTCATAGGACTGAAAGCAAAAATTATAAGGGCATCTCATCCAGAGCTGGTTGGCATCGAGGGCTACGTCCTTGATGAGACGAGGAACACCCTCACCATTGCCGGTGAGAGGGTATGGGTTATCCCGAAGGACGTGGCGGAGCTCGAGTTTGAAGTTGACGATAAAAGAATCCGGATCAACGGAAAGGAACTGATTGGAAGACCCGAGATGAGATTGAAGAAGAGGTGGCGAAAATGAGAGAGATCGGATTGAAAGTTCAGCCTCCCGCTGAGAAGTGTGACGATCCCCACTGCCCCTGGCACGGACACCTCAGGATACACGGCAGGTACTTCGAGGGTGTCGTCGTCAGCGACAAGGGCAAGAAGACCGTCGTCGTCGAGAGGCAGCACTACCACTACCTCAAGAAGTACGAGAGGTATGAGCTCAGGAGGAGCAAGGTTCACGCTCACAACCCAGAGTGCATAGACGCCAAGGTCGGTGACAGGGTTCTCATCGCCGAGACCAGGCCGATAAGCAAGACCAAGAGCTGGGTTGTCGTTGCCGTCACTAAGAAGGCTGGCGAGAGGTGATACGAATGGCGAAGAAGGGTGCAGGTGCTACGAGAGGAATTAGCCCGGTCAGGCCGACCCGTGCTCTTCCGATAGGCGCTTACCTCAAGGTCGCCGACAACAGCGGTGCCAAGGTCGTTCAGATCATAGGTGTCGTTGGTTACAAGGGCACGAGGAGAAGGCTCGCCTCTGCCGGCGTCGGTGACATGGTCGTCGCCGCCGTCAAGAAGGGAAGGCCCGACATCAGGCACCAGGTTGTTAGGGCCGTCGTCGTCAGGCAGAGGAAGGAGTACAGGCGCCTCGATGGAATGCGCGTTAAGTTCGAGGACAACGCCGCGGCTATAGTCACCCCCGAGGGTGTCCCGAGGGGAACCGAGATCAGGGGTGCCATAGCCAGGGAAGCCGCCGAGCGCTGGGTGAGGCTCGGCAGCATAGCGAGCATAGTGTTGTGAGGTGAGAAAGATGAAGTTGAAGACCAGGCAGCCGAGGAAGCAGAGGAAGTTCCTCTACAACGCTCCCCTTCACCTTAGGGGCAAGATAATGGCCGCCACCCTGAGCAACGAGCTCAGGAACAAGTACGGCGTCAGGAGCCTCCCCATCAGGGAGGGCGACAAGGTCCGCGTTATGCGCGGAGACTTCAAGGGTAAGGAAGGCAAGGTCGTTGAGGTTGACCTCAAGAGGTACAGGATCCACGTTGAGGGTGTTACTCACAAGAAGACCGACGGAACCGAGGTCTACTACCCGCTCCACCCGTCGAACGTTATGATAATCGAACTCAACCTCGACGATGAGAGGAGAGAGAAGATAATTGAGAGGAGGGCTGGTTGATGGCGAGGAAAGGCGCTAAGAGGCACCTTAAGAGGCTTGCCGCTCCAAATCAGTGGTACATTTCGAGGAAGACCTACAAGTGGGCGGTCAGGCCGAGGCCGGGTCCACACAGCATGAAGACCTCGATCCCCCTGCTCTACATAGTCAGGGACTACCTCGGCTACGCCAAGACCGCCCGCGAGGCGAGAAAGATACTCAACGAGGGCAAGATCCTCGTTGATGGCCGCGTTAGGAAGGACTACAAGTTCCCGGTCGGAATCATGGACGTCGTTTCCATCCCCGAGACCGGCGAGCACTACAGGGTTCTTCCGAACAGGATTGGCAAGCTCATACTCCACCCGATAAGCGAGAAGGAAGCCAACATCAAGCCGTTCAGGATAAGCAACAAGAGGATGGTCAAGGGGGCCAAGGTTCAGCTCAACCTCCACGACGGAAGCAACCACCTCGTCACCATGGACGAGAAGGACAGGTACATGACCGCCAGCACCGTCCTCATGAAGGTCCCCGAGATGGAGGTCGTCGAGGTTCTCCCGTTCGAGGTCGGTGCCTACGTCTTCGTTACCCAGGGTAAGAACGTGGCCAGGAAGGGTAAGGTCGTCGAGATCAGGCAGTTCCCGATGGGATGGCCGGATGTCGTCACCATCGAGGACGAGAACGGCGAGCTCTTCGACACCCTGAAGGAGTACGCCTTCGTCGTTGGTAAGGACAAGCCGGAGATTTCCCTTCCGTGAGGTGAGATGATATGCAGATCAACAGAGAGGCTATACTTGCAGACTGGGAAGCTCACCCGATGAGGAAGCCCAGGATTGCGAAGGTCACTATCAACATTGGAGTTGGCGAGAGCGGTGAGAGGCTCACCAAGGCCGAGACGATGCTGGAGCAGCTCGTCGGCCAGAAGCCGATAAGGAGAAGGGCCAAGCAGACCAACAAGGACTTCGGAATTAGGCGCGGAGAGCCGATAGCTGTCAAGGTCACCCTCCGCGGCAAGAAGGCAGAGGAGATGCTCGACAGGCTCCTCGAGGCCGTTGACAGGAAGCTCAAGGCGAGCAACTTCGACGAGCACGGTAACTTCTGCTTCGGAATCCAGGAGCACATAAACATACCGGGCGTCGAGTACGACCCGGAGATAGGCATCTTCGGCATGGACGTCTGTGTTACCCTCGAGAGGCCCGGATTCAGGGTTGCCAAGAGGAAGAGGCAGAGGAAGAAGCTCCCGACCAGGCACAAGATGACCAAGGAGGAGGGTATCGTCTTCGCTATTGAGGAGTTTAAGGTTACCGTGGAGGGATTGTGAGATGGCGAAGGCTGACTACAACAAGAGGAAGCCCAGGAAGTTTGGAAAGGGCGCGAGAAGGTGCATGCGCTGCGGCCAGTACGGCCCGATAATCAGGATACACGGCCTTATGCTCTGCAGGCACTGCTTTAGAGAGATAGCCCCCAAGCTGGGCTTTAAGAAGTACGAGTGAGGTGAGAGGAGATGACGTTGCTTGATCCGCTGGCGAACGCTCTCTCCCACATAACCAACAGCGAGAGGGTCGGAAAGAATGAGGTCTACCTCAAGCCGGCTTCCAAACTCATGGGAGAGGTCCTCAGGGTTATGCAGGAGAACGGCTACATCGGCGAGTTTGAGTTCATAGACGATGGAAGGGCCGGCATCTACAGGGTGCAGCTCATAGGTAAGATCAACAAGGCTGGAGCGATAAAGCCGAGGTTCCCGGTCAAGGCCAGGGAGTACGAGGCCTGGGAGAAGAGGTTCCTTCCGGCCTTCGAGTTCGGTATCCTCATCGTCTCGACCTCCCAGGGTGTCATGACCCACAAAGAGGCCATAGAGAAGGGAATCGGCGGAAGGCTGATAGCCTACGTCTACTGAGGTGAGAGAGATGCCGATAGACGCGTGGGTAAAGGAAGAGGTTGAGATTCCAGAGGGAGTCGAGGTCACCGTTGAAGGAAACACCGTCAAGGTCAAGGGTCCCAAGGGCGAGCTCGAGAGGGAGCTCAAGTACCCGGGCGTTCAAATATTCACCGAGGACGGTAAGGTCGTCGTGTACAAGGAGTTCCCGAGGAGGAAGGACGTGGCCATAGCCAGGACCTTCAAGGCCCACATAGCGAACATGATAAAGGGCGTCACCGAGGGCTTCACCTACAAGCTCAAGGTCGTCTACAGCCACTTCCCGATGACCGTCAAGGTCCAGGGCGACGAGGTCGTCATCGAGAACTTCATCGGTGAGAAGAACCCGAGGAGGGCCAAGATACTGCCCGGCGTTACCGTCAAGGTTATGGGACAGGAGATCCTCGTAGAGGGCGCTGATAAGGAGGCGGTCGGCCAGACCGCTGCCAACATCGAGCAGGCCACCAGGATAACCAAGTGGGACAGGCGTGTCTTCCAGGATGGTATCTACATCGTTGAGAAGGCTGGTAAGCCGATAAAGTTCTGAGGTGTGAGAAATGAACGAGAAGGCGAGACTCCTTAGGATAAGGGCCAGGATCAAGAGGAAGAAGCCGAGGTTCCTCCGCCAGGAGTGGTGGCGCTATCCGAAGTTCAAGAACAACCCGAAGTGGCGCAGGCCTAAGGGAATTGACAGCAAGATGAGGCTCAAGAAGAAGGGCAAGCCACGCTCACCCAGCATAGGCTGGAGCTCCCCGAAGGCCGTTCGCGGTCTCCACCCGAGCGGCTACGAGGAAGTCCTCGTCCACAACGTCAAGGAGCTTGAGGCTATCGACCCGACCAGGCAGGCCGCAAGGATAGCGAGAACCGTTGGTGCCAGGAAGAGAGAGGCCATACTCGCCAGGGCTAAAGAGCTCGGCGTGAAGGTACTCAACCCGTGAGGTGAGGCTCATGCTCAAGACACAGAGAAGGATTGCCGCTGATTTGTTGAAGTGCGGTGAGAACAGGGTCTGGATTGACCCTGAGAGGATTGACGATGTCGCCGCCGCTATCACTAGGGAGGACATCAAGAGGCTCATCAACGACGGCGTCATCAAGAAGAAGCCCGTTAAGGGCCAGAGCAGGGCCCGCGCTAGGGCTTACCAGGAGGCCAGGAAGAAGGGCCGCCACAGGGGCCCGGGAAGCAGGAAGGGTAAGAAGACCGCCAGGATGGGCAAGAAGGAGCGCTGGATGATGACCATCAGGGCCCTCAGGAAGGAGCTCAGGAAGCTCAAGGCAGAGGGCAAGCTCGATGAGCACACCTACAGGAGGCTCTACATCCGCGCTAAGGGTGGTCAGTTCAAGAACAAGAGGCAGCTCTACCTGTTCATGCAGGAGCACGGCATACTGAATGAGTGAGGTGAGAGAGATGGCACACGGACCGAGATATAGGGTTCCGTTCAGGAGAAGGAGAGAGGGTAAGACTAACTATCACAAGAGGCTCGCCCTCCTCAAGTCTGGAAAGCCCAGGCTTGTCGTGAGGAAGACCCTCAACCACCACATCGCTCAGATTGTGGTTTACGACCCGAAGGGTGACAAGACCGTTGTTTCGGCTCACACAAGGGAGCTTATGAGGGACTTCGGCTGGAAGGGCCACGGCGGCAACACGCCTTCAGCCTACCTGCTCGGTCTCCTCATAGGCTACAAGGCTAAGAAGGCCGGCATCGAGGAGGCCATCCTCGACATAGGCCTCCACCCGCCGACCAGGGGTTCAAGCATCTTCGCCGTCCTTAAGGGCGCCGTTGACGCTGGACTTGACGTTCCGCACAGCGAGGAGATATACCCCGAGGACTACAGGATAAACGGCGAGCACATCGCCAACTACGCCAAGGCCCTTAAGGAGGAGGACGAGGCCCTCTACAAGAGGCAGTTCTCCGGTTACCTCGTCAAGGGCCTCGAACCCGAGAAGCTCCCCGAACACTTTGAGGAAGTCAAGGCGAGAATAATCGAAAAGTTTGAGGAGGCGAGAGAATGAGCGACCCGAGGGAGATGGCCCAGAGGGTTCTTGAGGAGTGGCAGCCGAAGACCAAGCTCGGTATGCTCGTCAAGGAGGGCCAGATCACTGACATTCACGAGATATTCAGGAAGGGTTACCAGATAAAGGAGCCGGAGATAGTTGATGTCCTCCTTCCAGAGGTCAACCTCAGGGAGAACCAGGAGGTTCTCGACATAGCCCTTACCGTCAGAATGACCGACAGCGGTAGGAGGATCCGCTTCAGGGTTCTCGCCGCTGTTGGCAACAGGGACGGTTACGTTGGCCTCGGAATCGGCCACGGGAAGGAGGTTGGAATAGCCATCAGGAAGGCCATCAACTACGCCAAGATGAACATCATCGAGATCAAGCGCGGATGCGGTTCCTGGGAGTGCAGGTGCAGGAGGCCGCACTCAATCCCGTTCGCCGTTGAGGGCAAGGAAGGTAGCGTCCGCGTCAAGCTCATGCCCGGACCGCGCGGTCTTGGACTGGTCATCGGTGACGTCGGCAAGAAGATACTCGCCCTCGCTGGCGTCCAGGACGTCTGGTCCCAGACCCTTGGTGAGACGAGGACCACCGTCAACTTCGCCAAGGCAGTCTTCAACGCGCTCTACAACACCAACCGCGTTGCCACCAAGCCGGAGGACATCGAGCGCTACGGCATAATCGTCGGAAGGGAGATGCCCACCAGCTTCGAGGTTGAGTGAGGTGAGAGAAGATGGCAAAACTTGCACTCATCAGGCTTAGGAGTGGGATCAGGGCGAAGGGTGAGGTTAGGGACACCCTCGCCATGCTCCGCCTCCACAGGATAAACCACCTTGTCCTCGTCGACGACAACCCGAGCTACAGGGGAATGGTTCAGAAGGTCAAGGACTACATCACCTGGGGAGAGATCGACGCCGAGACCCTCGCCAGGCTCATCAGGAAGAGGGGCAGGCTTATCGGTAACAGGCCGATTACCGACGAGTACGTCCAGGAGAAGCTCGGAATGACCATCGAGGAGTTCGCCAAGAAGGTCGTCGATGGCGAGATGAGGCTCACCGACCTCCCGAACATCAAGCCCGTCTTCAGGCTTCACCCGCCGAGGGGTGGCCTCAAGGGCAGCAAGAAGCGCAGCTTTAAGGAAGGCGGAGCCCTTGGCTACCGCGGCGAGAAGATAAACGACCTCATTGAGAGAATGCTCTGAGGTGGCGAGAGATGATAAGGAGAAAGAAGAAGGTTAGGAAGCTCCGCGGAAGTCACACTCACGGATGGGGCTGCAAGAAGAAGCACCGCGGCGGCGGTAGCAAGGGCGGTAAGGGAATGGCAGGAACCGGAAAGAGGAAGAACACCAAGTGGACCTGGACCATCAAGTACGCCCCGGACCACCTTGGTAAGAGGGGCTTCCACAGGCCCAAGGCCGTTCAGTACACCCCGAATGCCATAAACCTCAGCGACATAGACGAGAACCTTACCCTCTTCCTTGACATGGGCGTCGCCTACGAGGAGGAGGGGAAGATCATAGTCGACACCACCCAGCTCGGTGTTGACAAGGTTCTCGGAACCGGCAGACTCAGCAGGCCGATCGTTGTTAAGGCCTACTACGTTACCCCGAAGGCCGAGGAGAAGATCAAGGCCGTTGGCGGCGAGGTTCTCCTCGCCTGATTCCCCTTTAATTTAACTTTTGGCGGGTGTTAATCATGGGGTTCAGAAACGTAGTGTTTGCAATCGAAAGGTATTTCCCGGAGGTTGAGCGGCCCAAGAGACACGTGCCGCTTAAGGAAAAGTTCATGTGGACCGGTGTCGTTCTGCTACTGTACTTCGTTCTCGCAGAGATTCCACTATACGGAATTCCCCCCCACATTCAGGATTACTTTGCCACGCTCAGGTTCGTGCTTGCAGGAAGGAGCGGTTCCCTTCTGACCCTGGGTATTGGTCCAATCGTCACCGCGAGCATTATCATGCAGCTTCTCGTCGGTTCTGAAATAGTTCACCTCGATCTTTCAAATCACGAGGATAGGAGGTTTTACCAGGCCGCTCAGAAGCTGTTCGCTGTATTTATGAGCTTCTTCGAGGCGGCTATCTACGTATTTGCAGGTGCATTTGGTAAGATTGATACTGGAATCGGGGCGTTCCAGACAGTCACAACACCCGCCGGACAGGTTTATATCGGCCTGGGCTTAGGGGTACTCATAATACTCCAGCTTGGCCTTGCCTCAGTCATGCTCATACTCCTGGACGAGCTTGTCAGCAAGTGGGGAATAGGAAGCGGTATCAGTCTCTTCATCGCCGCAGGTGTTTCCCAGACGGTAATTACCCAGGCACTTAACCCCATGACGACCAGCCAGTACATGGACCCCGTCACTGGAGGTCCCGCCATAATCGGTGCCATCCCGGCGTTCATACAGCACCTGCTCCATGGGGACATAACCGGGGGATTATACAGGGGTGCCCTGCCTGACATAATGGACGTCCTTGCCACCATAGTGGTGTTCCTCGTGGTCGTCTACATCGAGAGCATGCGCGTTGAGATACCCCTCAGCTACGGCCGCGTCACCGTCCGCGGAAGGTATCCGATAAGGTTCATGTACGTCAGCAACATTCCGATAATCCTTACCTTTGCCCTCTACTCCAACATCCAGCTCTGGGCCAGGCTCCTCAACAACTTCGGCTACACCTGGCTTGGAACCTTCGACTCCAGCGGGAACCCCATAAGCGGATTCGTCACCTACCTCTACCCGCCGAGGGACATCTACCACGTCATAGCCGACCCTGGAAGGGCCCTCATCTATGCACTGCTGACGATATTCTGGGCGATCATATTCGGATTCCTGTGGGTCGAGCTGACGGGCCTCGACGCTAGGAGTGTGGCCAGACAGCTTCAGAGGGCGGGGCTGCAGATACCTGGATTCAGGCGCGACCCGAGGATACTGGAGAGGGTGCTCAGCAGGTACATTCCGTACGTTACCTTCTGGGGTTCGTTCACACTGGCGCTGGTAGCAGTGCTGGCGGACTTCCTGGGTGCCCTCGGTACCGGAACAGGAATCCTCCTTACGGTCGGTATCCTCTACAGGCTCTACGAGGAAGTTGCAAGGGAGCAGGCCACGGAGATGTTCCCTGCACTCAGGAAGTTCTTTACGAAGTGAGTCCTTTCTTTTCTTTCACAAAACCTTTTAAACTCGGTCTTGTTACTTTCTCCAGAAACCTTCCTGGGTGAGCACGATGCCGTTTGTTGTCATGATAACAGGAATTCCAGGGGTGGGAAAGAGCACCATAACCAAGCTCGCACTTAAGAAGTCCCGGGCCAAGTTCAGGCTCGTCAACTTCGGAGACCTTATGTTTGACGAAGCGGTTAGGGCAGGCCTGGTGAAGCACAGGGATGAGATGAGGAAGCTGAACCCGGACGTCCAGAAGGAGCTTCAGATGAAGGCTGCGAGAAAGATAGTGGAGATGTCCCAGCATGAGCCGGTCCTGATCGACACCCACGCGACGATAAGGACGCCGGTGGGCTATCTCCTTGGTTTCCCCAGGGAGGTTATTGAGGTCATAAACCCCAACTTCATCGTCATAATAGAGGCGGCGCCGAGTGAGATACTTGGAAGGCGGCTGCGTGACCTGAAGCGCGATCGTGATGTGGAGACAGAGGAACAGATACAGAGACACCAGGATTTGAACCGTGCCGCCGCAGTCAGCTACGCGATGCACTCCAACGCGCTTATAAAGATAATCGAAAATCATGAGGATAAGGGCCTCCAGGAGGCCGTTAACGAGCTTGTTGAAGTACTAGATTTGGCGGTGGGAGAATATGATTGAGGGAATATACGCGTTCCTTGACAGCATCTTTGGGCCGATGATACAGGCCTACCACCCGATATGGGTAGTTACCGTGTCGGGGATAATCCTGGGTTCCTTCTTCACCCTACTTAACTACATCCTCGTTGACCAGGAAAAGATCAAGAGGCTTCAGAAGAAGAGCAAGGAGTTCCAGAAGAAGTACAAGGAAGCCCAGGCTGCGAAGGATGAGAAGAAGCTCAGGAAGCTCCAGCAGGAGCAGATGGAACTAATGAAGCTCCAGAGCGAGGTCATGAAGGACCAGATGTTCAAGGTTACCCTCCTGACGCTGCCGATATTCTGGATATTCTTCGGCTGGCTCAGGAGATGGTATATGGAGGTTGGCATAGTGAAGTCACCCTTCGACTTTGTCCTCTTCGGCTGGTTCCACGGCCTCTATCACTCGGGGCTTCCGGCCAACGAGCTCGGTTACGTTGGATGGTACATCATGACGTCCATGATAACCGGCTACGTTCTCAGGAAGCTCCTCGATATGGGTTAAATTTAAAAACGATTTCCTGAAAGGAAAGGCGAGGTGAGAGTAATGAAGCCGATGTACAGGTCAAGGTCATGGAGAAGGAAGTACGTCAGGACCCCTGGCGGAAGGACCGTCGTCCACTTCGAGAGGAAGAAGCCCAAGGTCGCCCACTGCGCCATGTGCGGCAGGCCGCTCAACGGTTTCCCGCGCGGCAGGCCCAGCGAACTCAGGAAGCTCCCGAAGACCGCCAAGAGGCCGGAGAGGCCCTACCCGAACCTCTGCCCGAGCTGCATGAGGAAGGTCATGAAGGCCCAGATCAGGGCTGGTATAGCCCTCTGATTTCGGACGAGGTGCTGATATGCCAAGGGGCTGCCTCGTTATAACCGTCAGCGGCCTGGCAGGCTCGGGAACGACCACCCTCTGCCGTAACCTCTCCAAGCACTACGGGTTCAAGCACATCTACGCCGGCCTGATCTTCCGGCAGATGGCCAAGGAGATGGGCATGACACTTGAGGAGTTCCAGAAGTACGCTGAGCTCCACCCCGAGATAGACCGCGAGGTGGACAGGAGGCAGGTTGAGGCAGCCAATGAGTGCAACGTCGTTATTGAGGGCCGCCTCGCCGGCTGGATGGTCAAGAACGCTGATCTGAAGATATGGCTCGACGCTCCGATAATGGAGCGCGCAAAGCGCGTTGCCCGCCGTGAGGGGGTCTCCGTCGAGGAGGCCTTTGTTGAAATTGCCGAGCGCGAGAAGGGCAACAGGAAAAGGTATTTAAACCTCTATGGAATTGACATCGACGACAAGTCGATTTACGACTTGATAATCAACACCGCCCACTGGGATCCCGATGGGGTCTTCGCGATTGTGAAGGCCGCCATCGACCACCTATACCCCGACGGTGACGCGGGGTCGGGTGCAAACCCGGGCAACAAAAAATGAGGAGGTGGGATGAATGCCAGCTATGGAAGTCGGAAGGCTTGCCGTTATAATTGCCGGAAGGAGGGCTGGAGAGAAGGTCGTCGTCGTTGACGTCATCGACAAGAACTTCGTCCTCGTTACCGGCGCTGGCCTCAACAAGGTCAAGCGCAGGAGGATGAACGTCAAGCACCTCGAGCCTCTTCCGGAGAAGGTCAACATCGAGAGGGGCGCCGACGACGAGGCCGTCAAGGCCGCCCTTGAGCAGGCTGGACTCAGCCTTTGAATGAGTCGTTGAGGCCTTCGGGCCTCTCCCTTACTTCCCACGCTTTTGGACTTTTGTCTCTCTGAGGGACTTTTCAAAAGGGCCTGCAGGTTCTGGGGTTGCTTTTCACACCTGTTTGAACACCAAGCTCAGGTTTATAAGGTGCTCCCACGAACTTAGGACGATAACGATCATCGGTGATGCTCATGGCGAGGGACGAAGTGAGGAGAATCCTTCCCGCTGACATAAAGAGGGAGGTTCTTGTTAAGGACGAGAAGGCCGAGACGAACCCCAAGTGGGGCTTTCCCCCCGAGAAGAGGCCCATGGAGATGCACATGCAGTTCGGCATAATAAACCTCGACAAGCCCCCCGGCCCAACCAGCCACGAGGTTGTTGCGTGGATTAAGAAGCTCTTCGACCTCAGCAAGGCGGGCCACGGTGGAACCCTTGACCCCAAGGTCAGCGGTGTCCTACCAGTTGCCCTTGAGAGGGCGACAAGGGTTGTTCAGGCACTTTTGCCGGCTGGAAAGGAGTACGTCGCGCTGATGCACCTCCACGGTGACGTTCCGGAGGACAGAATCCGCGCGGTCATGAAGGAGTTCGAGGGAGAGATAATCCAGAGGCCGCCCCTGAGGAGTGCGGTCAAGAGAAGGCTGAGGACAAGGAAGGTCTACTACATCGAAATACTTGAGATAGACGGTAAAGATGTGCTCTTCCGCGTTGGAGTCGAGGCCGGAACCTACATCCGCTCGCTCATCCACCACATGGGTCTGGCCCTAGGCGTTGGAGCTCACATGGCCGAGCTGAGGAGGACGAGGAGCGGTCCCTTCAAGGAGGACGA
>Ga0209834_10000381_pt1 | contig 27273 bp, 15 predicted proteins | sample Mar14236cmmetaG_FD_184134 | JGI IMG/M metagenome (GOLD analysis project Ga0209834, IMG submission 184134) | Marine hydrothermal vent microbial communities from Guaymas Basin, Gulf of California to study Microbial Dark Matter (Phase II) - Marker... ...
GGCCAGGGCAGTTTACCCTTGTTCGCAGCAAACGAAGAAGAAAGTTTCTTTTCTTCGGGCGTCGGTGTGTATGTTTTGCTGCCTCCTGTGGTTGTATTCGGTTTTGTCGCTTCAGCGATGATCTCTTTAATTTTTTTGTTCAGCCGGGCAGCTTCCTTCTCTTTGGCTCTTAACTGCGCTTTAAGTTCTTTTTCTTTTTTCACCAAACCGTTTTTCAGCCTGTCTTTGTTAATTTGCTCCACCTCCAGGCTCGACAGCTGCAGGTTTTCATTTTCGAGCAGGCTCTTTTTCTCTGCATTTTGCGCTTTCAGATCGTCCAGCGTCTGTTCTTTTTTTTGCTCCAGCTGTTTGATGTCTTCGGCTTCATCACGGATAAACTTACTCAACTGGTCAAAATAACGCAGCCGCTGATACGCCTGGTTCAGGTCTTCAGCCGAATACAAAAAGATCAGTTTATTATAAGTGTCTTTATATTTGAAAACGAAATAAGCCAGTTTGGCATATTCCTTCTTCAGGTCAACCAACTCATCGTTCATGTAAAGCAGCTCCTGTTCCGTCTTTTGGATGGTTCGCTCCAGTTCATAAAGTTCACTTTTGAGCGTAGCCACCAGTTCACTGCGCTTATTGATCTTGCTGTTCAGCAGGTTCAGCTCGTACAGATAGTTTTTCTTTGATTTTTGTGTCTGCTCAATCAGTTTGTTGGTATACGCGATCTCCTCTTCGAGTTTCTTTCGCTTTTCTTCCAGTTGTTTTTGTGTTGTTTGCGCAACAACGGACAAGCTAACGGTTGCGAGCAGGAACAATAAACCATATTTGAAAAGACGATTCATTATTTGTGAGAAGTAATAATGAGTTGCTCGTATTTTTTAGGAATGGTAAAAGGGTATCGCAGGGGTTGGTCAACCACTGTTTTTCCGAACCTGAGGTTTATTTCGATGGATGTGCCGGAGGAGATAATAATATGCATGATCTCCGGCAAAAGCATTCCGTTTACTTCATGGTACTGATCATAAATAACTTGTAGTTTTCTGTTGTCATCGCCCAGCTCCTTAAGCACCACTTTTTTAATCTTGAATAGTTCCGGGTCGAGCCAGATATTCTGCACCAGCACTTTTGAGCTTACCTCCCCGCTTTTCAGGTATCTTTTTATTTTTCGCCGCTCCTGAATGGTGATCCGGTAGAGCCCACCATCGATGGAGGATTTGAATTTACTGACATCGTACTGCGTCAGGTCGTTGCCCAGGATCATCGCTTCCATAATGGAATAATCCAGTGTGGTATTTAATATGCTGTCGATCAACGAATACGCTCCGCTGAAATACGTTTTGTTTAAGCGGTTCATAAACTTCACCGAGTCATCACTCAACGAAATCCGCGCTGCTTCAATTCCCAGTGCCGGCGACAGGGTGATCCAGATCAGGCTGTCTTTTTTAATACGGAACTGTCCTCTTAATTCGGTTTTTTTCTTTCCCTGGTAATAGACTACATTGAATTTTGCACTCAGGTAGCTGAAATCCACCTGATTCTCAATCATTTTGTTGTATAAATAATCAAAGCCGTATTCCTTAAGCGGTTTTTTTAACACCGACCGCGTCGACTTACACGAAGAAATCAGTAAGCTGCCTGCGATCAGCAACAGGAAAAGAGCGGTTTTTCTATTCATAAAGTTTTTTATCATTCACTTTTTTCTTTAAAAGATCCGAGTGATTATCTTTGGTGAGTGCTTTTTCCCAGAATTCGACAGCTTCATCGGTACGGCCCAGCCGGTACAGGATATCACCATAATGTTCTGTAACAACACCGCTGCTTTCACCGCCGTTATTGTATGCTTTTTTAATCCATTCAAGGGCCTCTTCATATTTTTCCAGCTTATAGAGTACCCACGCATAGGTGTCGAGGTTATTCTGGTTGTACGGATCAAGTTCTACGGCTTTTTTGGCCATACGTTCCGCTTTATCAAGTTTTACCGAATGCAACGACAGGTAATAGGCATAATTATTAAGAACTACATTGTTTTCGGGGTTCATCTCCAGCACTTTTTCGTACGATGCGTACGATTTGTCATAATCGCCTAATTCGTTGTACGTATCACCCAGGGTAGAATAAAACTGCTCGCGCAGGGCTTTGTTGTTTACCACGTAATCCAGTCCCGACTCAAGATACGCTTTGGCTTTCACATAATCTTTCAACTGAAAGCTGCTGATTCCGGCAAAAAAGTAGGGCAATGGGTAATTCGGGAAGAAATCGATGGCTTCTTCCGAATCGGTTAACAGTCCTTCATTATCTTCCAGATACAGGTCGCAAAACAACAACTGCTCCCAGATTGCGTAGTTCTGCACATTTTCGTCGAGAATTCTTTTGAAAATATCCCTTGCCTTCTGGTACTCGCCATTCTCGTACAGCATGGTGGCAAAAAACGTATCGGCCAGTGGTTTGTCGGGGTGTGTCTTTTTCAATATCCGCGACAGTTCAAGCGCCTGTTCCTTTTGGGTCTCATTCAGCTCGCCGCTGTAATAGGTTATCAGCAGGTTGATTTTTGTATTCAGGTCAAGTTCAGGATTAGACAGGCCGATTTTGAGTTCTTCAAATGATTTTTCTTCGTCCCCGTTCTTCTTGTAAAAATCGGCCAGAGAAATATGTACATACGGATCCTCAGGGTTCAGCTCTTCAATTTTTTCATAAGCCCAGATTGCTTTATCATTCCAGTTATTCTTTGAGCAATACTCGGCATATAAGGCATAATATCTCGGTTCGCTGGGGTTCAATTCAATAAGCCTTTTATATTCTTCAGCCGCTTTCTCCTTCTCACCGATCTTGTCGTAAAGTAACACCTTCTGCTTTGTCAGCGGCTCGCTCATTCCGGCAGCTTCTTCTATTTTATCGTACATTTCTATCGACTTCCTGTATTCGCCGATGTAGTTGTACCCGTATGCCAGTTCATGTAAGAAAGACAGGTCGGTGGGATATTCTTTTACAAGGTTTTCATAAACGCTGATGTATTCTTTGTATTGCTCATTCATCCTGGCGACATCGGCATACAGTACTTTATACCATTTGTTTTCGGGATCAAGCTTCATGGCTTCGCGGGCCGGAACAAGGGCCTCGTCATTTCTTCCCTTTGCCTGCAATATGCGTGCTTTCTCGTAAAGTACTGCCGGGTCTTCGGGGTTAACGGCCAGCGCTTCGTTGAGCAAGGCAAGCGCCTGGTCCAGCTCGCCCAGTTCTTTCTTCAGCAAAGCTTTCGAAAACATATCAGTTGCCTTGTAGCGGTCCTTTTCTGTAAGGATTTCCTTGTCTTTAGCGGTTTTCTTCGGCCCGGAACAGGCTGCCAGTAACAGCGAGAAGAGGAGCATATATATTATGAAGGTGATCTGTTTCATTTATCTCTTTTATTTCTTTCCTGTATGCCCGAACCCGCCGGCACCGCGTGCTGTTTCATTTAATACATCCACCTCTTTAAGTGTGGCATGCTCATGCGCCGAAATGATCATCTGCGCTATTCTTTCCCCGTCTTTTACCACAAATTCCTCACCTGACAGATTTACCAGGATTACTTTTACTTCTCCGCGGTAGTCGGCATCAATAGTTCCCGGTGTATTCAATACCGATACACCGTATTTGTATGCAAGGCCGCTGCGCGGACGTACCTGGGCTTCGTAGCCAACCGGTAATTCAATGAATAAGCCTGTCGGTATCAAGGCGCGTTGTAAGGGGGCTAAAACAACATCCTCCTCCAGCTCAGCTCTCAGGTCCATGCCTGCCGAAGCTTCTGTTTCGTATTTGGGTATCGGGTGTTTCGACTTATTGACGATTCTTACCAGCATCTTCTTATTTTCGGGTTAATTAATGAAAGCGCAAAAATAATCAAAATAAAGGCCCCTCATTATTCCCCGCCGTTAATCTGCTTTTTGCGTGGCTAAATACCTCTTTTCTCTGACTATGATGAGTCCTGCAAAACTTAAAAGCAACACTGTGTGAAACAGAAAAGCCAGATAATTATTTTCGATGGTTACGGCACGCGAAATATAGTAGATGAAACCCGCCAGCAGCGTGTAGGCTGCTATTTTCTTCAACTGGTATTTAATAGGATAGATCCTGCGTCCCCAGAAATAGGAGATGATCATCATACTCAGATAACAGAAGAAATTGGCCCAGGCCGATCCCAGGTAGCCGTATTTCGGGATTAATACAATGTTCAGCACAATGGTTACCGCTGCTCCGGTAAGGGCTATAACGGCACCGTACAGCGTTTTATTCGTGAGTTTGTACCATACGGACAGGTTGTAAAAAACACCCAAAAACAATTTTGCCGCCAGCACGATGGGAACAATCATCAGTCCGGCCCAGAATTTCGGCCCGATGAAGTACTTAAACACATCAATAAACATCGTTACGCCCAGAAAGATGAGTAATGTAAACAGTACAAAATACGTCATTACTCTGCTGTAAGTTGCTTTTGCGTCTTTCTTTCCCGATTCGGCAAAGAAGAACGGCTCGGCAGCATAACGAAACATTTGTATAAACAAAGTCATCAGAATGGCCAGCTTGTAATTGGCTCCGTAAACACCTATCTGGGCCTGCGCATCAACGTTGGCAGGTAAAAGGTATTTCAGCAAAATTTTATCGGACACTTCATTGATCATGCCTGCCATGCCGATAATAAGTATCGGCAGGCCGTAGGCAAGCATCTTCCGGAGTAGCTGCTTGTCGATGATCAGGCGGAACAGCTTCAATTCGGGTATCAGCAGAAGTAAGGTGGTCAGGGAACTTAGCAGATTGGCAATAAATACAAAAACGATGAGGTTTTCATTCCGATAAAAAATCAGTTCCTGTGTGCGTTCGCCAAAATATTTTGGTATGACCAGCAGCAGCAGGAAATTCAGGAAAATATTGACAAGCACCCCTATGATCTTGATAAATGAAAATCTTCTGGCTTTGTTCCGGAACCGCAGATAAGCAAACGGCAGCGACGTAAAAGCGTCCAGGGCAACGATCACCGCCAGGATCATTATGTATTCGCTGTTCCCCTCATATCTTATAGCCGTAGAAATATCCTGTAAGAAAATTATGATAACCAGCACGAACACTATGGAAGTAAAGAAAAGAGACGTCGTGGCCGTATTAAAAACCCTTTTAGGATCCTTTTCTTTGTTGGCATAGCGGAAAAAGGCCGTCTCCATACCATAAGTAAGTATGACCATTATTATAGCTACCCAGGCATACAATTCCGTGATCTGTCCATAGGCATTCTGGTCGAAAATACGCGTGTAGAACGGTACAAGGAAATAATTCAAAAGGCGGGGAACAATGGTTCCCAGACCGTAAATAGCGGTTTCGCCTGCCAGCCGTTTTATAGGATTTATAGCCATGTATACTGGTCAAAAATAGGGAATATTAATGATCCGACGGGAAAAATCTTACGATCAGCATCAGGCGAACTTTCCAGCCACATAACTGCCGGCTGATGACTCTACTCCCTTATGCTTCTGTGTTTTTGAATTTCAGGTAAAATGCCGTGCCCGTTGGACCGGATTCGAAGGTGATGTCCCCTCCTGTTTCGTTCATAATATTTTTTACGATGGCCAGTCCCAGACCCGTACCTCCCGATTTTGTTGTAAAATAAGGCTGAAACACCCGGGATTTAATATCCTTGTCAATACCTTTACCGTTATCAGCTATTGTGATTTCAATAAACTGCCCCGACCTGTGCAGGGTGATGTCGATTTTACCATCTTCGGCGCCTTCCAGCGACTGAACAGCATTTTTAATCAGATTATTGAACAGCCGCAACACATCTTTTTCAATGGCTTTGGTGTGGTATTCAGCTTCGTCCGCCTTGATGGTGAACTGAATATTTTCATTGTTTTTAAATAACAGTACGGATGATTTAATTATCTGCAGCAATTCTACCTTTTCCATCCTTTTGATGTTCGATTTGGCAAAATCTGAAAACATTTCAGCCACTTTATCCAAGGTGTCAATCTGCTGTATCAGCGACTGGCTGATGGAGTGTATTTTCTCTTTTTGTGCCGGGTCGTTTTCATTATATGCCTTCTCCAGATGCTGCACATTCAGCTTCATCGGCGTCAGCGGATTTTTTATTTCGTGGGCAATCTGCCGTGCCACTTCCCGCCAGGCACTTTCTCTCTCCGAATGTTTCAGCAGTTCGGCACTTTCCTCCAGTTTATCCACCATCTGGTTGTATTCCCTGATCAGTAAGCCGATCTCGTCGTTACTTTCCCATGCAATCCGTTCATTTTTTTGATCTATTCTTATCTCAGATAAACTTTGTTGCAGAACCACCAGGGGCTTTGTAAGGAATCGTGACAGCAGAAGAGCTATAAAGATCCCGATGATACCCGCTATTACAAAAAGATTCAGGAACGTAAAAATCATTATGTAATACGCCTTTTTCACTTCGGTTTGCCGGGCAAAATACGGCAGGTTCACGATACCCAGCGGTTCCGTCTCACCCATAAACGGAACATAGGAAGAATAATAAGAAAGTGCCCCTATCTGTTCCTCGGTAGTGTAGAAAAGCTTGTTGTCCACATAAATTTCTTCAAACGCCAGCGGATTGATTAGCTCCGAGAGCAAACCCGTCCGGAAAACCTCAGGTCGCGAAGTCGCTATCAGCTTGCCGGAAGGATCGTACATATTAATGTCGGAGAAAAATACAAGAGAGAACTTACGGAGTAAGGGATACAATTCTTCCGTTTTTATCTGCTCCGGCGACGTAATACCACCCAGTTTATGTTGCAGTTCGATCAGTACGGAATATGTTTTTTCATTGAGTTGTGTGATCACTCTTTCCTTGTTGTTGTATTCGGCATAATAGGCTGTTATTAATGCTATAACAAATATAATGACCGAGATAGTAATGATGAAAAACACCTGTAAGCGTGTACGGAAGCTGAGCATAAAAACAGCAAAGACATCGCTTCTGAATACAAGGATAAAAATAAGAAATGCTACCGCACCCATCAGCAGAAAAAGAATGGAGAACGTAGCCAGCTTTTCCTGGATTTTAGCTATCGGACGGCTGATGATCAACACATCACCATCCGCCGAGACCAGCTTCAGATGCCGGTAATTCAAATCATTGTAAAATTCATTCGCCGGAAAATCACTTTGGGAAGAATACTCCGTATGGTAAGCAAAATCACCGAACTTATAAACCAGGTTGTTGTTGATGTATTTGGCAAAAGAATAGCCGGATAAATCGTAGGTAAGCGTGCTGTTGTCCACCAATAATTCCGGATAGCCGACACCCTCGGGCACATAAGTAAAATAAAATTCAATGTACACAAGCGGTTCTTCATCCGTATGCTTCAGTGCCGGGGGTTTAATAACTCCGATATAATAAATACTTTCGGGTGTGCTGTTCTGTAAATATAAATCGTTTACACTTGTCGAATCGCCAAAATCACGGATCAGATCTTCAAAATATTCATGACAACCGACAAGGATGCCTTCTGGTTGTATTTCCAGCAATTCTCCGCTCATGCATACCGTTACCTGAATATCATAAGTAAAGGCTATCCTGTCAAAATAGCGGTGTTTTAAATACTCATTTAATGCATCTTCCGGATTGTCCCAGTAATTATCAATAATCAGGCTCACCACCGAATCGGAACTTACCTGCTGTGCCGCCTGATGAAAAATCGATTCCAGTTCCGGGTCATCTTTATGCGCCAGATAATCAGCTGTTAACGCTTGATTGAAGTCCTTTGTTTTGTTTTCGGCTATGTTAATTACAACGGCATTGGCAGCTGCAAAAATGATCAGATAGATGAGGTACCTAATAAACCTGATCTGGGTATTTTCGGAAAATAACTGAACTACAACAAGTATGAGTACAACAAAACCCGAAGTAATATATGCGATCAAATGGTAGGAAGGGAAACCTGTGACAAATACGATTGTCAGGAAAACGGTAAAAAGAATCTTTGACAAAAAGCTAACAGAATATTTTCCTGAATAGTAGTTCATCGAACGCACCATAAAGAATAAAACAACATTCAGCAGCACATTGATAAAAACGGCCAAAAGATTTATCGGATCAGAAAACTGGATACCGATAACCGGGTTTGTGCTTAAACCGCTTATGATACTTTGATCCAGGTAAAAAACACCGTAGGCCAGCAACCATAATACCGACAAGGAAACAAAATGTTGGAGATATCTGTATTTTTTACCTGCATTTATTTGCTCTCTCTGCACCAGTTTATTGAACTTGATAAAAACGGCAATAAGCAGAATTGTTGTCAGGTACAGATCACCGATAGAGTTGAGTCCCGGTATCAGGTCGAAGCCCGGCTCAAATAAAAATGACTGCTTCAGTACGGCGGGGTAAGCGAAATAGAAATCGAGCCAGCGAAGCAGCGCCAGATCAATAATGAACAATAAAAAGGCTGTCCGTTTACCCGGCAGTACATGCGCGTATTTATTATACAACTTGTTGAGCCACAACACCAACAAAATATAAAACAGGATATATATAAAAAACAGCAGCAGAATAATATTGTTGCCGATATCGTTGTGGTGTTTTATAGTCAAACCAATAACCGGAACCCCCTGGTCATTTACAATAGCATACTGAGCTGACTTTATATTTGCCGTTAATTCAACCTGATCGCTTGAGAGAAACTCCCTGTTGGCTTTGGAGGGCAGAAATTTATTTTCAAAAGGATATTCCGCTTTAATCAGTTTGAACAGAAAAACCCGGTAAGTTCCGGTTGATTTAAAATAAATCTGGTACCAGGCCGTTTTCTCACGAATGATTGTATCCAGTTCGCCTTCGTATAAATAATCCAGATCATTCTGCACAAGGTTGCTGTTCCAGAAAATCAGTGAGTCCTCAAAATAAATCTGGGCGAAAATTTGCTCCGGATCCAGAAGCCTCTCCAAAGAAGGCCAGTAGTTTTTTTCCGGATCCTTTAAAATCTCAGTAATCGTTTTTGTTTTATCAATAAGATTAGCCCGCTGGAATTTCAGGCTATTTTGAAAACGATCCTTAATGTGTTGGTCGGAATGGTGCTTTTTTGTGCCGTATTCCGTGGCGTAAAAGATAACGAGCATGAGTAAGGCTGCGATTAGGTAAACCACAGAGCTGTTAAAGAGGCCTGTTTTCTTTAAGGTCATTGTTTTATTTATTTGATACACACGTCTTTAGATGTGCTTTTCCGTATAAATATAACTAATTTTTTCGAACTGCAAATAGCATGCTGGAATATGTCCCTGAGGCATTAGCCTTACGATTTGATGTAAAACCGATGGAAAAAGCCTTCAAATAAGCAGCGCCAGCATGCTTATAGCGTTCACTTAACAAACTCACATAATAGGCATCCATTTTCATCGGGTACGATTTATCAATGGTCAGTGCATGCTTTTCCAATAAGTGCGCCAAAGTCTTTTGACTGAAATGATACAAATGCCTGGGCACGTCCAATGCTCCCCAGTAAGGACCGTAATGAACTGCGTCGTATGCGTCAATCATGGGAACAGCGATAATGAGCACTCCATCCGGTTTAAGAATCCGCTTTAATTCCTCAATACGTTCATTCAGTTTATACACATGCTCCAACACGTGCCACATGGTAATCACATCAAAGGCAGCATTCTCAAAATCATTCAGCTTTTCTTCTGCGAAAACCTGAAGTTTATTTTGGTTAATAGCAAACTCTCTCGCTTTTTTAACTGGCTCTATACCCGTTGTTTTCCATTCTTTATCTCTAAAATACTTTAATAGCTCACCAGTGCCACAGCCAACATCCAGTATGCTGCCTGTTTTTTTGTAACCGGAAATAATTCTGTACTTATTACGAATATTTATTCTACGGGCTTTGGCATAAATTGAATTGAACAGACTATACTTTTTCAATTCATGAGAACTGTATTCGGGTGAATCGTAATAGGAAAAAATGTGTTTTTCTTCGGGGACAGGGTTTGTATATACAAAGGAGCAAGCAGCACATTGTACAAGGTCGAACTCCTCTCCTGTCAGAAAATAATCTTTTGTTTTTAGGAATAATTTACTTTCCCGATGTCCGCAAACCGGGCATTGTTCGATAAACTTCAAATCGTTTTTAGTGTTCTGTTCCACGTGAAACCTTCCCTTTATTTTGTGATGTAAACGACGAGCACATTAATATCCGATGGTGAAATGCCACTGATCCTTGATGCCTGGCCAATAGTTGCCGGGCGAATTTTTGTTAATTTTTCGCGTGCTTCGGTTGAAAGGGATTTAAGACTTTTGTAATCGAAATCGGGTTTTAACGGTAAATTCTCCAGGCCACCCAATTTGGTTGCCAGTTCTTTTTCTTTTGAGATGTATCCCTCATATTTAATCAGTATCTCCGCCTGTTCCAGCACTTCTTCACTCAATTTGTTTTCGGACAAATAGGCTGAAAAACCAGAACTCATTTTAACAAGATGTTTTATATTTATTTGAGGTCGCAGCAACAATCCTGCGAGTTTTACCCGTTGCCTAATGGCTGAAGTTCCTTCCTCTGCCAGAACCGGATCGGCATTTTCCGGTGTAATACTTGCCTTTTGCAGGAATTTAATTACATCGTCCACCTGCTGTTTTTTTTCCAGCACACGATCGTAACGTTCTTTTGAAGCCAGTCCAAGCTTATATGCTTTCGGCGTTAATCGTATATCAGCGTTGTCCTGCCGCAACAAGATCCTGTGTTCTGCCCTTGAGGTAAACATACGGTACGGTTCGTCAACGCCCTTTGTTATCAGATCGTCGATCAGCACACCCATGTACGATTCATGTCGTTTCAGTGTAAACGGGTCCTGGCCGTTAAGTTTAAGATGCGCATTGATTCCTGCCATCAGGCCTTGTGCCGCTGCTTCTTCATAACCTGTGGTTCCGTTTATTTGTCCGGCAAAGTACAGATGCTCCATACTCTTTGTTTCCAGTGTATGTTTCAGCTGTGTCGGTGAAAAATAATCATACTCAATGGCATATCCCGGCCTGAAGATTTTGGCATGTTCAAATCCCGGTATCCGGCGCAATGCTTTTAGCTGAATAACATCGGGGAGGGAGGAAGAAAATCCGTTTACATAATATTCGATCGTATTCCAGCCTTCCGGCTCTACAAACAACTGATGCCTTGTTTTATCTGAAAACCGTTCGATTTTATCTTCGATTGAGGGGCAATACCGCGGACCAATTCCCTCAATTCTTCCGGCAAACATGGGCGAATCGCTAAAGCCCAGTTTCAGCACATCATGCACTACCGGCGATGTATAAGTAATGTAACAACTTCGTTGTTTTGTTAGTTTATGTCGTTGTAAGAACGAGAAGTTTCCGGGTTGTTCATCTCCCTTTTGCTCTTCCATTTTACTGAAATCGATCGTCCGTCCGTCAACCCGGACAGGTGTACCGGTTTTCATCCGGTCCGATTCGAAGCCAAGACTGTTCAACTGCTCCGTAAGACCGACAGAAGCCGGATCACCGATTCGTCCGCCTCCGAAAGTTTTGGTTCCGATATGAATTTTACCGTTTAAAAAAGTGCCGTTTGTCAGGATGACGGCTGTGGCCGATATTTCCTGTCCCATGGCTGTCTTCACACCGGCTATTCGTTTGTCTTTTACGATAAGCTCTGTTACCATATCCTGCCAGAAATCCAGGTTCGGTGTATTTTCCAGCATATTTCTCCATTCCATCGAAAACAGCATCCTGTCACTTTGTGCCCGCGGGCTCCACATGGCAGGACCTTTCGATTTATTGAGCATCCGGAACTGGATCATTGTTTTGTCGGTAACCAGTCCCGAATAACCACCCATGGCGTCAATTTCACGTACGATCTGTCCTTTGGCAATACCACCCATAGCGGGGTTGCACGACATATGCGCTATCGTGTTCATGTTCATAGTTACCAGCAGCACCCTGGAGCCAAGGTTGGCCGCAGCAGCAGCCGCTTCGGAACCGGCATGACCGGCACCCACTACTATGATATCATATTTTTCAAACATAGCTATGTTCCACGTGAAACAATTCAGAAATTATCAGGGCAGCAAATTTAAGTAATAATCTTCTTTGGCAGTCATTTCGTTTTTTTCTGATGCCGTTTTATCGTTATATCCGATCAAATGAAGAACGCCATGCACCATCACCCTGGCTAATTCCTTTTGCGCAGGCAGATTTATTTTACCGGCATTTTCTTTTATTCTGTCGATACTGATATAGATTTCGCCGGATATAATTTTATTATCCTGCGATGTTCCGAAGGTGATAATGTCTGTTAAGGTGTCGTGCTGTAAAAAATCTTTATTAATCGAATACACATGTTCGTCAGTTGTGAAGACATAAATAATGTCTCCCTCCACTTTTTTTTCCTCGCGGATCACATTTTTCAACCAGATTTTTACAGACTCCGGATTGTCAGGTTCAAAGTCCTCAAGCAATGTGTTAAATATTATCACTGCTTTTTTCTTTCTTCTTTTTTTCCTTTTCGTTTTCCAGATAGGAGTGAAGCTGATCAGCACGTTTTTTATAAATCTCATTGTGCAAGGCACTGATATCAAAATTTAAGATCAATGCATTGTCACTTACTTCATACTGATCAACCAAAGACTTAATCAGATAGACATTTTTATTGAACTGTCCATCCAGCACATTTTCAATTTCAATATCTGATTCGATAACGTTAATTATCTCTGTATCAATTGGTTGTGCTGTTATTTTAATTTGCTTGTAATCGGTATTGTACGTAATTTTTAATGTTTCTCCCGGTGTTTTTTCACACAGAGCCTGAAACAATTCGGTTATCGACATGAGAATATTACCATAATACGTGTCGTTGATGAACAGCTGATCGCAGATATCATCTACGAACTGTTCAATTTTTCTGATCTCCTCAGGTATTAATCTTACTGTCAGGGATTGGTCATTGGCTACCATTTTCTCTCTCAAGTTTATATAAATACTTCTTTAATAATTCTTTGTAATAAGGAGACATCTCAATCGGCGCATACTTCAGTATTTCCTCTTGAGTTATTACATTGTCTTTATACTGTAATTGTTCCATTTGGTTACCACTTTTTTTGCTTTTTCCTTCACGCGACTCTCTTTTATTTTCGCGTTCTCTTTTAAGCTCTGCATTTTCTGCCCTCAACAATCTAACTTCCAGGTCCTTTTGTCGTTTCAGCGTTTCCTCACTCAATCTTTTATTTATCAAATCCTCCTCCACTTTTTCCATCTCTTCGGTTATTTTATTCAGGGCATTACCGTTTCCGCCCTCCGACTCCAGTTCCTCAATATAATCCTGTAACCTTTTTCTTATTTCTGCCTGCATAGCCGCCATTCTGGCCAGTTGCTCGCTGCTTAACTCCGATCCATCCTGTCCTTTCTCTCCCTTCTTCTTTCCCTTTTTTCCCATTCCCTTATTCAGCTGTTGCTGCATTTTCAGCAATTCGCCAAGGCTTGGTTTGCTTCCTTGTCCCGGATTGTTGCATTTACCTTTTCCGGGTTTTCCGCTCATCATCGCCATGCTTTGGTTCATCTTTTCCAGTGATTCCTCCAGCATTAACGCAAGGTTATTCATCGAGGTCATCACATATTGCTGTTCGCCCAGCGCATGGCCTTTTTGTCTTTCCTGCATCGAAATTAGTGATTTATTCATAAAATCAATAATTTTTCCCGATTCTTTTAAGATGAATGGCTGAATAAACATTTGTCGTTTGCTCAGTGCCAGCAACGAATCATGTACCACCATATAGTCTTCCTGAAGGAGTTTTTGCTTGTCGGCAAAATCCATATATTTTGGATTATTCAGTGATACCCCGTTAAAATCAACGATTAATTTCTCCTGTTCAAAACTGAGGTCGAGTAAATTATCCAGCATTTTTTTTACCTGTTCGGCGTCTTCACCCATTTGCGACATCATGGCCATTTCCATCATCATTGACAGGCTGCTGGCCATATCGTTCATCTTATCTCCTGCACTATCCTGGCTTTCGGAAGCCTTTTTCTGTTTGCCCTTTTCCAGCTTCGATGTCGCTTCATTCAGGTCCTGCTGGATCTGGCCTGTACTTGCCGTGTCTGACTCAAAATCAAGCGGCTCTTCCAGCTCCTTGTTTAGGGAGTCTGCTTCTTTCAGCTCTTCTTCAATTTTCTTAAATTCCTCATTTATTTTCTTTTGTTCCTCTAAAGACTCTTCTTTTGAGATTTCCTTTTCCCCGGTTTTTTCAGCCAGTTGTTTTTGCTCCTCTGCTAATTTCTCCAGATCTTTTATAGCTTCATCCACCTTCTTTTCAAATTCCAGTTGTTTTAAAATTTCCAGGTTCTGATCCAGGTTGTTTTTCAGCTCTTCGTTCTTTTTCTTCATTTGCTCGAGGAAATCGTTGAGTTTGTCTTTATCCAGTTCCGACAACTCTTTCTTCATCTTTTCCAGCTCTTTCTTCATCTCCTCGTCCAACAGTTCATTGAACAGTCTCTCCAGTTCCTTCAGTTTCCTTGCAAGCTCGGGATCTATTTCCTGCTGCATCATTTTCTCCAGTTCTTTCATCTGTTTATTCAGTTCCTTCAGCCCTTCAATTTTATTCAGCAGCTCCTCTTCCTTTTCCAGCATCATTTCCACCTGTTGCTTATCCATCCAGTTCAGATCCTTTTTTTCGTACAAAGAATTCCGGAGCTCTTCCATCTGGTCTGCCAAATCGAAAATATCTTTTCTTGCCTCTTCCATTTCCTTTTTCAGGTCTTCCGATTTTTCGGCTGCATTTTCTGCCAGTTGTTCTTCTGTAGGGAAATTAACGGCATACATTTTTGTTTTTGCTGCCTTATATCCGTTAACGGCATCGTTATCTTTTACCTCAAAATAATAACTCATGTTTTCACCCGGTGCCAGGTTATAATCTTCCGCCCTGATGGTATATTGAATATATTGTTTGTTGAGATCCTTGTCGATTTTCAGTTCTTTTTTATTCCACTCTTCGGTGGCGGAGTTATCTTTTCGGTGCCACAAATACATGGAATGAAACCCATGGTCGTCCGTTATTACTCCATTGAAATGGGTGAATCCCAACATGTTTTCATCCGTGTATTCTTCCAGTTCAATAGTTGGATATTCGTCTTTTATCAGGGTAATGTAATAATTCAGCGAATCGGAATGACTTACAAAACTGTTCGTTCCGTAAATCGTGTACTGAAACTCATTTTTTGCCTTTGTTTCATATGTGAACATATTTCCCTCAGGCACAGTAAGTATGCGCGTTTCGTTGTTTGTTTTAAAAACTATTTCACGCGTATCCTTAGTGTAAATATTCCAAGTCAGCAAAGTTCCTTCGGGCACAACCATATCCCCGGCATTTTCAATCAACTCGTCCTTCTTACCGAGATATGACGGATAATGCAGTTCTACGTTAATGTTATAAATAACCGGTTTCGGGCGTACAGACAGGTGATATTCAGCGCTCTGATATTCTTCCGTATTTATAGTGAAATAAATGTCGCTTTCCACGTCCCTGAACGTATATGCGTATATGCCGGGTTCCGTTTCCGGGATCCGAAAAGAAAAGGATCCTTCCGACAACTTCAGATGTGCCGGCAGCTCCTCACCGGTAACTTCAACGTTAATTGTAAAGTCTTCATGCTGCAGTACCGTCAGCGAATCATTCAGCAGATGAATTTCATAGGGCAGCGGTTTTTCATACGCCACCTGATGCCTGATGATCCTGGCTGATGGTTCCGTTATAAATGACGGAGCGATGATCAGCACCAGTAAAATGATCAGTGCAGGGGGAACAAGATACCGAAGGTAGGTAAGGTTTTTTTTGAAATCAACTGCTTTTTTAAACGGAACGGGTTTCAAACCAGCCGCTTTCTGCTGCACACCAGCCAGCAGCAGTTCCATCTCTTTCTGATCTTTTCCTGTGGTCAGCTTTTCTTCAAGCTGCAGGGTGTTCAGCAGTTTATCATTCACCTCGGGAAAATGGCGGCCGATAATCCGGGCAGCTTCTTTATTGCTGATTGTATGACCAATTTTAAATAATTTAATGAGCGGAATAAAAACATAGCGTATCAGAACATATCCCGTAACGGCTACATAACTGTAAAAAATAACTGTCCTGACTCCCCGCCCCGACCACGAATAGTACTCTATTAAGTCGGCAAGCAGAAGCAAAACAAGCAGGACAGAACCACTCACGAGGAGTCCGCGTATTATTTGATTTTTATAATACTTGCTGATAAAGCCTTTCAGCTTTTGCTTTACTATTTCCAGGTCGTTCCGCATCAAAATCTGATGATTTTTACTTAATGGAAAGGTTCATTGCTAATTTTTTACTTTTGCAAAGATATAAATTAGGCCCACTGCCTTTAAAAACCTTTCACTATGAAACGATCTCTTATCCTCATTATTTTAATTTCAATAACACTTGGTTCTTTCGCTCAATGGAATACATTCGATGAGGAAGAACAATACTGCGCCCACAGAACACAATTTACCAACCAAAGTCGCACTTTGGAATATTTATATGACTGGCAAAGTCCGTACATGGACGACTATGATGTGTCGTTTTACTTTTTAGACATCACTGTTACCAATACGTCAACTCTGATTGAAGGTAACACTACCATACAGGCAACAGCCCTTTTCCCTCTGGACACTTTTGCGTTTGAACTGATTCCCGAAATGGTGATCAGTCAGATATTTGTGAACGGAACAGAATACACCGGTTTTTACCACGAAGGAAATAATGTGCTGGTACCTGTCGATGAAATTGCGGCCGGCAACACGGTAACTGCACAAATTTTTTACAGCGGCACACCCCCAACGGGCAGTTTCTTCGTGGGAGTTGATCATGCCCATAACAACAATTACAATATGGATGTTACCTGGTCGCTTTCCGAGCCTTTTGCCGCCTCCGACTGGTTTCCGGTAAAACAGGATCTTGAAGACAAAGCTGACTCATGCTGGGTTTTTCTCACAACTGCTTCGGATAACATGGCCGGTTCACAGGGGCTTTTAACCGATGTTGTTGATCTGGGTAACGGGTTTACGCGTTATGAATGGAAGTCAAGCTATCCGATCGATTATTACCTGATCTCTTTTGCTGTTTCCGATTACCAGGATTACAGCATCTATGCGCACCCTGAAGCAATGGGCGGGGACTCAATGCTTGTACAGAATTTTATTTACAACACACCACAATGCCTGGAAGATAAAAAACCGAGTATTGACGAAACCCCGGGAATGATTGAACTTTTGTCTGATCTGTACATTTTATATCCGTTCTCTAATGAAAAATACGGCCACTGCCTCACAGAACTGGGAGGCGGTATGGAACACCAGACCATGACTACGCTGGGCGGTTTCTGGTTTGGTCTTGTTGCCCACGAACTGGGGCATATGTGGTTCGGCGACAACGTAACCTGTGCCACATGGAGCGATATATGGATCAATGAAGGCTTCGCCACTTATTCGGATTACTTGTGCCGTTATAATCTTGTAAGTGAAACCGAAGGCAATTCCTTCATGTCGAGCAAACAAAGCAGTGCCATGGGCCAGACCGGAGGAAGTGTTTACATCCCTATCGATGAGATTTACCCCGGCAACGAATGGCGCATCTTCAGCGGCAGGCTTTCTTACGATAAAGGGGCCGCCATCATTCACACGCTCAGGCACGAAATTCAGGATGATAATCTGTTTTTTGATGTTATGGGGACCTTTCAAACAGAATACGGCTTAAGCACCGCTACCGGAGAAGACTTTAAAAACACGGCTGAAGAAGTGACCGGGCTGGACTTTGATCAGTTTTTCGACCAATGGTATTATGGCGAGGGATATCCGATCTATGATCTTGTATGGTATTCAGCAGGGGGTGAATTTCACCTGTCCTCCACGCAAACAACCTCTTCATCCACACCCTTTTTTGACATGCTGCTTGACATTAAGCTGTTTTTTACAGATTTTACTGACACGATTATCACCGTTCATCAAACTGATAATTTAAATGAGTTTACGGTTTATACCGGAAAAGAAGTGGCCGTAGTGCAGGTTGATCCCAATAACTGGACTATGGAGCACAGCAGTGTTACCGTCGGTATTGAGGAGACAGAAAAGCCGGTGTATTTTACCCTGGGGCCTAACCCGGTTACCGATTATGTAACCGTTTATTTTTTAAACCCTTCGAATCAGGTCAAAGAGATTGTTGTGACCGATATTTCGGGTAAAACAATCCTTAAAACCAGTTCTGCCGATAAGCAGGTTCGTTTGACAACATCTGATTTTGATAAGGGCGTATATCTTGTTACTGTTTATGATGGTACCGACATACTTGTTAAAAGATTTGTCAAGTAAAAATGCTCCCTGAGTTGTTTAATTATGACTGAAAAGAAAAAAAGCCGTTTTAAAAATAACCTGGGACATTTTGTTTTCTTCGACCCGAAAATGGGGGCGGTTGGAGCTGTCATTTTGGGAACCGTGGTGTTTTTTATTAATTATGATCATGGCATTATCTGGGGAATCACTGCTGCATTGAAGCAGAGTGCGTTTACATTTTTTATAGGCGGCACACTCACCCGTTTGTGTGAGAATCTGGCCTCTGCAATAAAAAAAGAATATCTGGCTATTTTGGCGGCAGTGGCCATACCCACAACCATATCTTTAATGCTGACCTATACGGTTCATTCCCTCAAAGGTACGCCTGAGCCGTTAAATTCAACCATCCCAACCTTATTTATGGCTCCCTGGGGATTTTTGTGGTGGGCGCTGCGAAAGAGAAAGCAATTGAAAACAGCAAACGAGTCAATTTAGTACCTTTGCGGCTCAAAAAAATCATCAGAAAATGAACGATAAACCAGTTCGTGTCCGATTTGCACCAAGCCCGACAGGACCATTACATATAGGCGGTGTCCGTACGGCACTGTATAATTATTTATTTGCCCGCAAACACGGCGGAACTTTTATTTTAAGGATAGAAGACACCGACCAGAACCGTTTCGTGCCCGGCGCCGAAGAATACATTATCGAAGCATTCAACTGGTGCGGAATAGATTTTGACGAAGGCGTGACCAAAGGGGGCGATTACGGCCCTTACCGCCAGTCGGAACGCAAAGAAATGTACCGGCAATATGCCGAACAACTGATACAGTCGGGGCATGCCTATTATGCCTTTGACACACCGGAAGAGCTCAACCGGATCAGAAAACAATTTGAGGAAGAGAAGAAGACATTCACTTATGATACCGTACAGCGTAAGCAACTCCGAAATTCGCTGACATTAAGCGAGCAGGAAGTGACAGAATTATTGCATAACGATACACCTTACGTTATTCGTTTTAAGATGCCAGAAGAGAGGACGGTTGTGATGAACGATGAGATCAGGGGCAGGGTAGAAGTCAATACGAAAGTACTGGATGATAAAATATTATTCAAATCTGACGGTATGCCTACTTACCATCTGGCGAATATTGCAGACGATCATCTGATGAAAGTTACGCACGTAATCAGAGGTGAAGAATGGCTGCCTTCATTACCGCTGCATGTGTTGCTTTATGAAGCCTTCGGGTGGGAAGCTCCGGTATTTGCCCACCTGCCTTTGTTGCTCAAACCCGATGGTAAAGGCAAGTTAAGCAAACGCGATGGCGACCGGCTGGGATTTCCTGTTTTCCCACTGCAATGGACCGATCCGAAAAGCGGAGAAGTGTCCCGCGGGTACAGGGAAGACGGATATTTCCCGGAAGCATTCATCAATATGCTGGCATTGCTGGGCTGGAATCCCGGCGATGAGCGGGAGTTTTTTACGCTGGAGGAACTGTCAGAAGCTTTTTCACTGGATAAAGTCAGTAAATCGGGTGCCCGCTTCGACCAGGATAAAGCCAAATGGTTTAACCATCACTACCTGGTGGGTAAAAATAACGAAGAGCTGGCCGAATTGTTCCGCCCTGTTCTGGAGGAAAAAAATATTGATGCCGGGCAAAAAGATATTCCTTATATCGTCGGGTTGGTAAAAGAGCGTGTAAACTTCGTTTCGGAGCTTTGGGAGCAGTCCTGCTTCTTTTTCTCTGCCCCGGAGAGCTATGATCCCAAAACGGTAAAAAAACGCTGGAAAACCAATTCTTTTGATCAGATGACAGAATTAAAAGAAGTACTGGCACAGATTGACGATTTCACTTCTGAAAACACCGAGCAGACAGTAAAGGCGTGGATTGAAAAAAATGAATACGGTATGGGTGCCGTGATGAACGCTTTCCGCTTGTTGATTGTAGGCGCTGCCAAAGGACCGCATTTGTTTGACATTATTGCTGTTATCGGTAAAGAGGAAACGCTGGCACGCATTGACCGCGGATTAGAAATACTGGGTAAAAAAGAAACTGTATAATTGTTTGTTATGTCTGTTATTTCGATAGAAGGAATGGAGTTTTTTGCCTACCACGGCTGTTTTAAAGAAGAGCAGGTGATTGGTACAAAGTTCCGGATTGATTTATTCCTTGAGGCGGACACATCAGTGGCCGAAAAATCCGATCAGTTACAGGACACCGTGAATTACCAGGCTATTTACCGGCTGGTGAAAAAAGAGATGGAGACCACTTCCAAATTACTGGAGCACGTGGGGCGGAGGATCCTTGACAGCATCAAACATGAATTTCCGATGGTGGCACATGCCCGCATTAAGATCAGGAAGTTGAATCCCCCTTTGGGCGGCAAGATGGATTTTGTGAGTTTGGAATTATCGTTTTAAAATAGATCTGTCTCTGATTTATGCTTATCATACATCTCATCAGGCGGGCAGATTGCAATACACTTATTTTTTAACTCAAAATTCAATTAAAAATCTTATATTCAAATTTCTGTTATACGAAAAGTATTCCGATCCTGTTTTGCACACACACAATTTTACAAGTTACTACTTGTACACCATATAATTTAGCATCCTTTTCTAAAGCTGCTTTCCTCTGTTTTATTATCATTTAAAGCCCACGGGAACTCTTAAAAAAATGACACAAATGTGTCATTGGATTAAGATTTTCTGTTTTTTAGTTTTGTTAGCTAAAAGCTTTATGTAATTTTACTTAGTTAAATAATATTACGTTCATAGCAAATGAATTTAATATTAAAGAAAATATAGAATTCATTTTTCTTATTTATCATTTTTATCATTTATAAAAAATAACAATTATGTTTAAAAAAATTTTACTTATTGTGGCCGTGGTTGTTTTTACACAATCCGTTATGGGTCAGGCAACCCGATTTTTTACAAAAGCCGGTTTAAGTACACATGTTCCATATGAATGGACAGCAAACGATACCAGGTTTCAACTGCGCGAATCGCTGGAAGAAGACTTTGAGGGATATGATGATTTCACACTTGATTTTACCCCCTGGACAACTGCCGATGTTGACGGTAGTGCCACTTATGGAATTTTAGATCACGATTTTCCTAACAGTGGAGCTGCCATGGCATACATCGTTTTTAACCCTTCTCAGGTTACTCCTTCGATGGCATCGGATGAGTCAATTCAACCCCATAGCGGAAACAAGTTTGCAGCTTGTTTTGCATCTGTAGATCCTCCGAATAATGACTGGATTATTACTCCCCTCATAGCTCTTGGTTCTAATTCCAGTTTAAGCTTTTGGGTAAAATCCTACACGGAGCAATATGGTCTGGAAAGGTACAAAGTAGGTGTGTCAACTACCGACAATAATCCTTCCAGTTTTACAATTATCAGTGGCTCTGGCTATCTTGAAGCTCCTTCGGCTGCATGGCAGGAAAAGCAATTTGACCTTTCCGCTTATGATGGAATGGACGTGTACATTGGAATTCAATGTGTTTCAAATGATGCTTTTATTTTCATGCTTGACGATTTAACGGTTAATTCTGAAACCAGCGCAGGCACACTCTACGGAAAGGTTACCGATGCGCTGACCGGTGATCCCATTCCGAATGCACTGGTATCAGTTGCAGGGCTTTCGGATTACTCAGATACTAATGGAGATTATTCAATTACAGGTATTCCTGCCGGTACCCTGAATGCTAATTTCACGGCAACTCCTACCAGCGGAACAGCTCCGTTAGACGTTCAGTTTACCGATCTCTCTTCCGAAGGAACGCATACGGTTACAGCATCCCACGAAGGTTATGTTGATTATTCAAACAGTCAGGTTGTCATTCCTGACGGAGGATCTCTTGAACTGGCTATCTCTCTTTCACCAACACTGGCAGAAGGTCAGATGCGGTTTGTACTCACCTGGGGGGAGCTTCCTTACGATCTTGATTCACACCTGAAAACTCCTGAAATTGAAGGAACTTCATATCATATCTACTACTCTTCGCAGGGCTCGGCTGACAGTCCTCCATATGCCGAACTGGATATTGACGATACAGACAGCTACGGCCCGGAAACCACTACCATTTACGACTTGTTTACCGGTGAGTATCATTATTACATTTATAACTTTTCCACAACTCCTGCTATAACAACTTCCGGAGCTGTTGTTCAGATATTCAATGACGACGGGCTGCTTTATAATTTGCAAATTCCTACGGTGGGTACCGGCCTTTACTGGGATATTTGTACGGTAAACGGTGCAACAGGTGCTGTAAACATTATCAATACGATTACCGAAAACGAACCCGGATGGAAAACTTCCGCAATTATGCCGCCTAAGATCCCTGCTGCAGACCGCGAGATTGTTTCGTGGAACTGGAATTTCGGTGACGGTTCAAGCAGTACGCTTCAAAATCCATCTCATACGTATACAGCTGACGGCACATACACTGTCAGTTTAACTATTAGTGACGGGGTAACCAGCAAAACCGAAACAAAATTACAATACATCGTTGTAGGGAGCGGTGGCGGAACAGGCACCCTTACCGGTTTAGTAACAGATGCGCTAACAGGTGAGCCGGTACCTGATGCACTTGTAACTGTTGCCGGACTGACCGATTATACGGATGCCAGCGGTAATTATTTCATAACAGGTATTCCTGCCGGGGTTTTGAATGCCAATTTCTCTGCCACACCAACAGCCGGCATTGCTCCTTTAAACGTTCAGTTTACCGATCTCTCTTCTGAAAACAGCCATACCGTTACTGCATCACATGAAGGCTATGTTGATTATTCAAACAGCCAGGTAGTTATTCCTGATGGTGGCTCGCTCGAACTGGCCATCTCACTTTCTCCGGAACTGGCTACCGGTCAAATGCGCTTTGTGCTCACCTGGGGAGAACTTCCCTATGATCTTGATTCGCACTTAAAAACTCCTGATATTGAAGGAGCTTCTTATCATATCTACTACTCTTCGCAGGGTTCGGCCTCCAGTCCTCCCTATGCCGAGTTGGATATCGACGATACAGACAGCTATGGCCCGGAAACAACAACAATTTATGACTTGTTCACCGGTGAATATCATTACTACATTTACAATTATTCCGAAGATCCTGAAATAACAACTTCCGGCGCTGTTGTTCAGATATTCAATGACAACGGGCTGCTTTATAACCTGCAAATTCCTACGGTTGGTACTGGTCTTTACTGGGATATATGCACAGTTAATGGTTCAACAGGAGCCATTAGCATTATTAATACGATTACTGAGAACGAACCCGGCTGGAAGTCCTTTGATATTATGCCACTTAAGGTCCCTGCTGCAGACAGGGAGATTGTTTCGTGGAACTGGAATTTCGGTGACGGTTCAAACAGTACACTTCAGAATCCCACACATACCTATACCAGTAATGGAACTTATACTGTCAGTCTGACCGTTAGCGATGGGACTGCAAATAAAACCGAAACAAAACTCAATATGATCACTGTTGGTCCTGATGGTATTGATGATAACTATACAAACCCTGTAAATCTTTATCCAAACCCTGTACAAGACCAACTGAATATAGAAGCTGAATGCCTCATTCTGGATGCCAGTGTTTATAATTTGAGCGGACAAAAAGTTGTATCCAGAACAAATGCATCAAAAACCCTACAGATGAATTTAGGTGATCTTTCACCCGGTACATATATTTTAGTTGTTACAACAGAGAAAGGCGTCAGGCAAATGAAATTTAACAGATCTAATTAATTTGTTTGTCCTTTATTTGTAAAATCTGTATCATTTATTTAAAGATTCGTTGGAAGCCGGTTTTTAAGACCGGCTTCCTGCTTTGTAACAATCGCTGTTTTTCATCGATGCTGTTACGTTATGATTTGAATTTTTGCTAATTTTGCAATCCCTTAATATAAAAAGGTACCGTGGCCGAGTGGCTAGGCTCTGGTCTGCAAAACCAGCTACAGCGGTTCGAATCCGCTCGGTACCTCTGACAAACCACTTAAAACCAATTTTTTAAGTGGTTTGTTTTTGCAGTACTAACTAGTGTTGGTTTCATTTTCTTTTTCCCGGCTATTTTGTAATTAAAAACCGGATATGCTCAGGATAAGTGTGGGTATAAGGATTTATTGAATACGCAAATGCATAGAAATTATACTTTTACTCGATATAAATAGCCTGTACCAGCTACTTATTCGGCTACTCCCACCGCATTAATGTGTATATTAGCAGTTGCCGCTTAGTGAGCGACTTTATTAACCGACAACCTTTTTATTACAAGCCGTATGACCGCAGAAAAGAATTATTTCATTTGCCGCAATGAAAATTGCAAAACCGAAACCAATTCCTCAGGAGACAGTGTTTCCGGCGGAAAAGTTTTTAACTATGCTCAACCTAAAAAAGGCCAGGGATATTCCTGTCCTCATTGCGGGAGCAAATACAAGGAAGAAAACGGAAATGTTCTGCTTGTTTTTGAGAAAGAAGTAATAATTGAAGGCAGCAAAGGTTTTTCAGACTTCAAGACTCAGTATGAAACCAACCGGATCCATTTCAAAAAACTTATTTTAAGAAATATCAACGAGCCTGATTACAAAGGGAATATCCTTTCATTCAATAAATGCCATATAGATGAGCTTGTCATTGAAAATGTACATATTATTTCGGCATTTTACCCGGTCGTTTTTTCCAACTGCCATATTGATAAAATCAGCATCAGCAATACGAAAATATCAAAAGCCGAACTGAACAGTTATAAGAGCTTGTGGAACTTTTTTGGCCTGGTTTTTTTTCAGACAACAATTACGAAAAGCTTTGTAACAAACAATAGTGAAACAAAGATCATTATTTCAGGCTGTGAGGTGAAATGTTCGCTGGATTTTTCAAAGAATAGTAAGGTTGGCCTGGCGCTGATCCACAATGAGCATGATCCGAAAATCAAGGCAGACAAAAACTCTGTTGTCAAACCTTTGTTTGAAGTTACAGACAGGGCTCCTGCAGTTAAGGAAAAGAAGATCAAAACCTCCGGAAAGATCATCAGCAACATAGATATCGATGAATTACATGTTGACCCCGATGTAATCAAATTAAGCGTTCTGAAAAACTGTACCATTCATAAACTTGTTTTTGAAGAAGGCACCGACATTAAAGGCAGGTTAGAATTTAAAAATTGCGTTATAGAAAACATGCAAAACCAGCCTTCCTGCTTCGAAAAAGACCTGGTTTTTCTGGGCTGTACCTTTTCTTGTGAATTCATCTTGAAACGGTTAAGTTTTAAAAAATCCCTGGTTTTTGAGCTCTGTACGTTCAAAACAAATAGCATGTTTAACGAACTAAAAATTGAAGAGGACCTGTACCTGAATTACTCAGTTTTCAAAAAAGGTCTGTCAGTTTCCGGCGTCAGATGCGGAGGTTATGTGAAATGTGAGATCAATACAATTCAAAATATTATAAACTTCGAAGACAATGTCGTTGCAAAGGATGTCAATTTAAGTTTTATTAATTCGGCCGACAGCATTGTCCTTTTCCATAATGAAATTAACGGATATCTTTTTTTGACCCAGATAACTACCAAAGGAAAATTAGATATCAATATGCTTAACGGTGAGGCGCTGACAATAGATGACATAGCCATTGATGCATCGGTAGAAATAAACAATTTGGTCCTGAAAAATGATCTCAAAATTACCAGGATGGTGGTTAGTGATGATGCTAATTTCTTTTTCACGAAGATTGAGGGATCTCTCTTTTTATTCAGGTCTTCGTTTAAGAAAGACTTTCTGGCATATGACTTAGAGTCAAAGCTAAATATGTTTATGAATAATGATTTCAAAGGAAACGGTTCTTTCAATTCCTGTACGTTTAGGCAGCAAACATGGACATCACGCAATCTTTTTCACGATTCTCTGAACTGGACTTCAATCCATGCTTATAATACTTCATTTAACGATAATTATCTGTTTGGGAGCTTCACTATAGACAAAACGGAAGCCAATGATATCATTATGGATCACAATTTTACCGCACAGGATATTGAAATCAACAATTCCAAAGTGAATGATATTACTGTCAATGATAATGTTTCGGAGCAAAAATTTAATTTCAAGTATTTAAAGTCATTCGATATTGCTGTTAACAACAATACGGCAAATCAGGAATTTGAGGTTTTCGATATAAAAGCAAACAACTTTAATTTCAATGACAACAAGATAGGACAAGGGTTCAGCATGAGTAAATCAGAATTAACTGACATTAAATTTTTTGACAATCGGCTGAATGATGATTTACTGATAAATAATTCCAGAGTCAAAGATATATTTATAAATAACAACACCTCAAAGAAAGGTTTTAAGCTCAGTTATCTGTTGGCATTTGATATCGAAATCAACAATAACAGTGCCCGGCAAAACTTTGAGATTTTAGAAATGAAAGCCAACAACTTCAGTTTTAATGACAACAAAATAAAAAAAGAGTTCAGCCTTAAAAATTCAGAATTAAAAGACGCTAAATTTTACGACAACCTGGTGAACGAGGATTTTGTTATGAATGATTCGATTACGCGCGACATATACCTTGTTAGAAATCAAACTGATAAAGAATTAGTCCTGAATTATGCTACGTCGAATGATTTGCTATTTACCGGGAATGATGTACCCCTTGTCAGGTTCCTGAATAGCTTTTTTGCAGAGATTACTCTCTCCGAATGTAAAAAAGTTGAAACAGCTCTTTTTGATGACATTTCAGCAAGTAAGAATATAAAAATAACAGGGAACGCATTTCTAAAAGACTTAAGCCTCAATAAATGCAAAAGCGAGGGAGACCTTCATCTCACTGATAATAAAATCGGTGAGAACCTGATCATAAATAATTCCACAACAAATGATATATACCTGGATAGAAATCAGGTTAAAAAAGAACTGCGCCTTAATTATGCCACATCAAATGATGTGCTATTTACCGGGAATGATGTACCCCTTGTCAGGTTCCTGAATAGCTT
>Ga0209834_10000382_pt1 | contig 27237 bp, 19 predicted proteins | sample Mar14236cmmetaG_FD_184134 | JGI IMG/M metagenome (GOLD analysis project Ga0209834, IMG submission 184134) | Marine hydrothermal vent microbial communities from Guaymas Basin, Gulf of California to study Microbial Dark Matter (Phase II) - Marker... ...
TGAATCATTGTTATGCTAGTACTTTGCAACGATATGCACCATCCCTCATCTTTTGTTATTATTAGGTTGTCTTTGTGTAATAATGAAAAAGTGCCATGCTCCTGAAAAAATTTTTGGGGGTATGCATGTTATACATTCTTAATTCTTGACAAAGAAGATTCATACTTCTTGAACTTTTCATAATTATTATGGGTGATCTCGAAAGAGAATTTTGAAAGGAGGAGCCATGATAAAAAGGGTTCTTTTAGTACTTTTTAGTTTACTGCTCATCAGCTGTGTACTATACTCGATGGAGACTTTAGAAAAACTTCGTGTGCTCAAAAAATTTAATACTATCACTTTTTCATCAAAATCTTTAGAAGAGGAACGAGATAGAAAGATTGCTGAAATTTCATCAACCAAAAAAGGTGAATTTGAAATAACTGAGATGTACAATAAACGAATGGCTAATATCAGCAGACAAAAGCAGGATATCAAAGACGAATATGCTCAAAAGATAGATATTGCCCAAAGGAAGTTTAACGAGCGCAAGAAAGAGATTGAACAAGAAATCCAACAATTACTTGATTCCTCACAAGAAATAGTAACAAGTTCAATTTCTGTAGGTAACTATAACGCAGATAAGCAACAGTTCAGCATATACGTCCAAAAAGAAGGTAAAAGTCATACTATCACGGTACCTCTTTCGATTGCACCACAGTTCAAACAGGATGCTCGCAACATTATCGCTAAAGGATTTAGGAAATTGACCGTTGATGAGGATTGGGAATATTACAACTGGAGTATTCAATACAACGGGCAATCCTATGCTTTTGGTACAACATCCTCAGCTACTCTTCCCGTTTATGTACAATCAAAACCAACCCTCCCTCCAGACCTGAAAGTAGTAGCAGTTGATTTCAAAGATAACAACAATGATATATTCCTTGAAGGTGATGAATACGGAACAATAACAATAAAGATAAAGAATTTTGGTAATGGCTCAGCAAGTGGTATAACTGCTACCTTAAAATCATCAGGTAATTATAATTTCCTCGAGCATAGAAACCAGAGATTCCTCTCTGAGATAAAACCAGGAGAAGTTGGTGAGATCGAATTTACGATATATGCTGATAAAAATACGCCATCACAGGACTGTCAGTATTCGATCGTTTTTGATGAAAGCAATGGATTCTTTCCCGATCCCGTAATGTGCAGTTTTCAGACCAAGAAATTTGAACCACCATTTTTCTTTGTGGAAAAAGGAATTGAAGATGCAAATGGCAATTACAGTATCGAACAAAAAGAACTTGTAACTGTAACTATTCGTCTGGCAAACTCAGGTGGAGACGGGAAAGATGTTGCACTCAATGTGCGAAATCCAAGCAGCGATGTTTTCTTTACGAGTAACTCACAGACGAGGTTTACATGGGATACTATAGAAAAAGGCGCATTCAAGGATGTGAGTTTTGAATTTTATACGAATAAAAAAATCAAGGATGACATACCACTTTCAATTGTGGTAACAGCAGAAGATTATTCCCGTGAATTTCCCCTGAATCTTAAAATAAAACAAAAAGAAATATCCCCCAAAGAGTTTATCTTTGCCGGCAAAGAAGGAGCCAATGAAGATATTTCCATACCTGGTCTTGTGATCGATATTGAAGAAAATATTCCACAAACCAACAATATGAACAAAGATGCAGTTGCAGTGGTTATTGGAAACAGGAACTACAATAAAAGCTCAGTGCCAGCTGTCGAGTTTGCCCATAGAGATGCAGCATATATGAAAAAGTACTTGATCAATACGTTGGGCTATAGAGAAGGGAATATCATATATGTGAACGATGCAACCCAGGGAGATTTCCTAAGTATTTTTGGAACCAATACAAATTATAAAGGGAAATTATATAATTACATCAAACCTGGTAGATCTGATGTCTTTATTTACTACAGCGGACACGGCGCACCCGATCCTCAGAGTAAGCATGGCTTTTTTGTACCCGTGGATTGCGATCCCTCGCTCGTTGCATTAAACGGATATTCGCTCGATACATTTTATAAGAACCTTTCGAAAATGGATTTTAGCTCACTTACAGTTGTGATAGATGCCTGTTTCAGTGGTTCCTCTGAGAAGGGGATGCTCATTGAAGACATCTCACCTGTGTTCATAGATGTAAAAAATCCTGTTATTGCAAGCAAGAATACCACAGTATTTACCTCAGCAACTGGCGAGCAGGTTTCTTCCTGGTACAGAGATAAAAAACACTCCTTGTTTTCCTATTATTTTATGAAAGGTTTGCAAGGAAACGCAGATAAGAATAAGGATAATCGATTAACTGTCTCTGAGTTGCAGGTATATATTGATGATAATGTGCCATATTGGGCAAGAAGAGAAAAGAATTTAGAGCAGACTCCGCAAGTGATCGGTGATAAGGATAGGATAATTGTTGAATATTAAATTTTGGAGTGCAATTTGGAGTGCAACAACCGTGTTGTTGCATCCGCCATCTGGCGGTCTTTATGAATTTCATAAAATCATAAAATAAGGAAATACAATGAAAAAATTGTTTATATTACTTATAATACTTTTTGGTTATACTTTTCTCTCTGCACAGCAGATAAGCAATGTTCAGCAAAAGGTAGAGAACGGCAGGATAGTTATTATGTATGATCTCTCTGGTAGTGATGAATATGACTACACTGTTTCATTAAAAGCAAAAGATACATCTAACAATACAATAATTCCTTTTGCGATTGCTGGAGATATTGGCAATGTAATACCCGGAAAAAACAAAACAATCTATTGGGAACCAGTCCTGGAAGGAAGAAGTCTTGAAGGATGGAAAATTGATTTATCATTGAAGTATGAAGAGAAGAAAGTGATCTTTGTCCAAGCCGGCACCTTCCAAATGGGCAGCAATGACGGAGATAGCGATGAGAAACCTGTTCACAAGGTTACGATAAGTGATTTTTATATAGGTAAATATGAAGTGACGCAGAAAGAGTGGGAAGAAGTGATGGGCGGAAATCCCTCTTATTTCAAAGGAGATAATTTACCAGTAGAAAAAGTAAGCTGGTATGATGCAGTAGAGTTTTGTAACAAGAAAAGCAGAAAAGAAGGACTCACGCCATGTTATTCTGGCAGTGGTAAAAATATAACGTGTAATTTTAATGCCAATGGTTATCGTCTTCCCACCGAAGCGGAATGGGAATATGCAGCGAGAGGAGGACACCTTGCGAATGGTTCCAACCTTCGCAATGGTGGCTATACCTATTCAGGAAGTGATAATATCGATGATGTAGCATGGTATTCTGATAATTCTGGCAGAAAAACCCATCCTGTAGGGCAGAAGCAACCAAATGAACTGGGCTTGTATGACATGAGCGGCAATGTGTGGGAGTGGTGCTGGGACTGGAAAGGAAGCTACAGCAGCAGTTCTCAGACAAACCCAAGAGGTGCTTCATCTGGCTCGACCCGCGTGTTGCGTGGTGGTGGCTGGTACGGCTACGACAACGGCTGCCGTGTTGCTTATCGTGGCACCGACGATCCTGATCTCAGCAATGGCGATTTCGGGTTTCGTTTCGTGAGGACTCCCTGATGTTTTCATTTCTTTTTGCTTCTTTTTCTTGTCAAGAAAAAGAAGAAGAATTATAAAATGCATACTCAAATATTAAATAAATTATTTGATTTTATCGTATGGATAGAACCAAAAATAGCTGTATTCCCAAGGAATTATAGATATAATTTGGGGAATAGGATTGAGAATACGCTCTATGATACAATGGAATCATTACTGCAAGTCAGATTTTCAAAAAACAAATTAAGACACTTGTATGATTCAAATACATCTATTGAGAAATTACGATATTATTTTCGTCTATGCTACAAACTAAAAATAGTAAAAGACAAAAGTTATGAACATTTATCATTATTACTTACAGAAATAAGTACATTATTAAATAATCATATTAAAGAAATTAAATAATATGCCTAAAAGATTTGGTTACTTATACGAGGAAATTTATTCGTGGCAGAATCTTGTTAACGCATATCATAAAGCACGCAGGTCAAAACGCCATAAGGATGAAGTAGCAGAATTTGAATTCAATCTTGAGAAAGAATTATATCACATTCAGGATTCCTTAAAAAATAGATCATTTCAATTCTCAGGTTATACTTTCTTTACGATACATGAACCCAAAGAACGCTTAATATCATGCGCACCATTCAAAGATAGAGTAGTTCATCATGCAATATGTAATGTGTTAGAGCCAATATTGGATAGGTCGTTAATACCAGACAGTTATGCCTGCAGGAGAGGGAAAGGATTACACTGCGCGGTAAGAAGAGGATTCTATTTTTTCAAGAATTCAAAATATGTGTATAAATTCGATATTCAGAAATATTTTTATACGATAGATCATGATATTCTCATCAACAAACTCGAAAGAAAAATAAAAGACCCTAATATTCTTGTTTTGCTCAAGGTTCTTCTTGATACCTATACATCTAGTTCGGAATACTATATCCCTTTTGAGCAAGATACGCTTTTTGAGCATGGAAGAAAACGGGGCTTACCAATAGGGAATCTTACCAGTCAGATTTTTGCCAATTATTATTTATCAGATTTTGATCATTATATGAAAGAGGAAATGGGATGCAGAAATTATATTCGATACATGGATGACATTTTGATTTTTTCAGATGATAACGTTTTTTTACGAGGCATAAAAGAAATTTCAAAAATAAAATTGGAGGAATATAGATTAAAGATAAATGAGAATAAGAATCAAATTTACAAAACACAACATGGCGTAAATTTTCTTGGATTTAGATATAAGGATGATCGAATAAAATTTCACAACAGTAATCTGAACAGATTTAAAAAGAAATTGAGATATTTTTCATCCCATCAGACAAATATATCTGATATGCTATTGAGCATAAATGGACATCTTGGATATTTTAATTCTGGTAATTGTAAGAGGATACTATACCACATTTCAAATGAGTTTCAATTTTTTGATGGAAAGAAATGTTTTAAATTAGCATTATGAAGGGTATCGAACAGAAGCGGAACCGCGTGTTGCGTGGTGGTAGCTGGAACAACAACGACAACAACTGCCGTGTTGCTAATCGTAACAACAACAATCCAGATAACAGCAATAACAATAACGGGTTTCGTTTCGTGAATACTACCAATATGCCAGATTCTACATTTCTTAATAATTTGCAGAGAGTGCACATATGGGAGTCCAGTTTGATATCCTGAGTCAGAAAATATCTGGCCGAAGTAGGTCTTATATGGTAAGTAGCAATGTCGAAAGCCAGAAAATATTTAAAAGTATTGAGTGCAAAATCACTTTGGAGTAAAATATCCGTGATATTTTATCCGCCAGCTGGCGGACTCCATAAAAAAAAGGATTTATAATGAAAAAAGTAGTAATAGTATTATGTTGTATAGTTAATTTAGTCTCGTGTGCATCAAATTCCAGCTCAAGAGATAGTGGCGTACACATCAATAACAATATCAGTAAGCAAGATGTAATAAACCTTGGAAATGGTTGGTTTGAATCAACCGCACAGGTAGAGATCGCGCACATCACGCCAGAAGAAGCGAAAAAAAAGGCAATAGATAAAGCGTGCGAACAAGCTCTGGAATTCTATGGTGTGGATGTTACTGGCAGAAAATTGTATATAGTAGGAGAAGACGCAGAGAACATCACAAGAGATGATTACCTTCACCTTACAAACCAGACCACGCAGGGGATCATTGTTGATAAGAAGATCATTGAGGAGAAAGTTATCACCATAGGTAATTCTTTGTTCTCAGAAGCTACTGTTCAGGTAAGAATTGAGAAGCAAAAAGGAGAAAGAGATCCCTATTTTTCTTTGGATGCAGCGCTTAATAAAGACCATTTTAAGGAGTTTGAAACACTTGAAATAACCTGTATACCTTCAAAAGATTGCTATCTTACGATTCTTAATATTTGCTCGAACGATATGGTGTATGTGCTTTTCCCTAATAAGTACAGAAGTGATAATCTTGTAAAATCTGGTGAAAGATTTACGTTGCCGAACGAGAAGGATAAACGGATCGGACTGTCACTACCAGTTGAGTTATTGCCGGGTAAAATTGCAGACAGCGAAATAATCAAGATACTTGCGACAAAAGAGCCACTCAATCTCGTCGAGTTTCAAAATGATATGAAGTATGGAACCTGCAGTGCCACGCTTACTAAACTTATGCAGAGGTTGATAACAATTCCAAGGAATCAGATTGTAGAGTTTGATTTAGTATATTTTATACATAAGTGATATAGAATACTTGGAGTGTAAAATCCTTTTGGAGTCCGCCAGCTAGCGGATGCAAAATCTCGGATTTTGCACTCCATAAGCGCACTCCAAAAGAGAATCCATAAGGTTCTCAATTAAAGGATGATTTGTTCATTAGTATACCATAACATTCATTAAAACCCAAATTAACTCCACAGATTTCTCCTTGACAGTACCATCTTGCAGCTATAGCGTCTCTTATCAGAAGGGAGACCTGTGCATAGAGAAGAGAAAAAACTTATTATAAATCTGCTTGCTGAGTATAAAAGACTTATCGTACTTGGTGATTTTGGTAGGGCTTCTACGTATAAATTTTGCAGTGAATTCGTTGCAGCAGAGCAGAAAGTCATTCAAAAGCTCATTGTAGAGAACCAATTCTATGATGAGTATAGAAAAACAATTATTACAGTGATCTCCAACTCTCCCTATATCAAAGAAGATAAAATAAGTGAGTATTTTGATCAGCACAAACCTCTCGATGACAAAATACTGATTGGATTCCCCGGGGGAATAACCATAGAAGAGGTAATTCCCAGATTTACAATGCTGCTGGCTCGTGTACTACAAAATTACTCTCGCAAGGATGTACAAGATACTATTATAGCGTTACCTTGCAACACGCTTTCTCCACTCATGTGGCAATTGGAGCAACTATTTCAGTCAAAAAATCAGTTACAAAGGGTACTGGATAAAAAGGATCAATCAGTTCATGTGAGACAATTTATGAAGATACTTCCTCATATCAATGTTTCTTTCTACTCAGTTGCAGAAGCAGTGATAGATCACGTGCAAAAAATGGGCTTCAAGTTCATTCTGCCACTGGGCACATGCAATATTTTCAACATTTACAAAAAAGCAGCAGAAAGATTACAGAGCGAAGTCGAAGTCATCGAAATGGATGCTCATCTTCATGAATTGATACTCAAGGCGATCGTCTATAGCGTGAGTGATTCCAAAGAAATACTTTCTCATATCATCGAAGAGATTCGTGATGAGCTTGAAAAAATCTATGGAGAGTATGAGGATCCTGCGGTTATTGAAGCATGTACAGATCTTTCTATGGGAATCGGTGCACAGTCATCGACTATATATGCAAATTATCCCATCGATATGATTTATAATACGAACAATTTATAATAGTTGATGATTTACAACACGCGATCGAACGTGCTAACGATTCTGATGATATGACCGAACCACAATTTATTGTAAACGACATTCTTTTTTTGTGTCTGAAATTGTTGCAGTGAGGTGAACTCGAGCACTGATGCCGTTCCTCTTATCATAAATTTCAAAGTTTATCAAAAATTAATATATTTCTGGTAATACTTAATAAAATGATAAGTAAAACAGCGATGAGAGTCTATAAAAGACTAAAAAAAATACTCATCGACTATTTCGGTGTATTCAGTCATGATGTGTATACAGAAAGATCATTAAAGGAGCTTCTGGGTACTGATCCGCTTAATCTGATTGAATTTGTTCTCTGGTGTGAAAGAGAGTTCAACATGAGCATCCCTGAGAATGAGGTGAAATATTTTTATACTCTTGGAGATATTCAGAATTATATTCTTACGCATTCATAGATATATTCTCTTGGAAAAGCCCAACTGTTTTAAGGTTTATTTCAAATCAATTTTAACAAAAACATATTAAATTTCTCACAAAGTAAGCAATTTCCCAAATAACTTGACTGGCTCATACCAGCAACTTTTCAAGGGGTTCAAAATTTGAAAAGGGCTATTGATATGGCAGAGAGTGATTTCGCTAAAATTGATTCTGTGTTAGAGGAATATAAGGGAAGAAAAGGTGCATTGATTCCTATCCTTCAAAAGTCTCAGGCAAATCTTGGTTATCTCTCAAAAGAAGCACTCAAATATATTTCTGATAAGACCAACATTCCTGTTTCTGAAATATACGGCGTGGCAACATTTTATACTCAATTTCGTCTGCAACCAATCGGGAAACACATAGTCAGAATTTGCCATGGAACTGCCTGCCATGTGGCAAATGCTCCCAAAATTTCAGAAGCAATATATGAGGCATTGGAGGTAGAACCTGGAGGAACCACAGAAGACCTTAAATTCACCGTCGAAGAGGTAGCATGTCTGGGATGTTGCAGTCTTGCTCCTGTCATTATGATTGACGATAAGACCTTTGGTCGTCTCACACCAGATAAAGTAAAAGATATCCTTGCAAAGTATTAATCAAATTAACCAAATTTAATCAGTTAGGAGAGAATTTGGAAAATTCAGTAAAAATAAAAGTCGGTTTAGCAAGCTGTGGAATCGCAGCTGGTGGTTTGGATGTCTTTGAGAAAGTAGAGAATTTTCTCAAGGATAAAGAAATTGAAGCAGAACTAATGAATACGGGCTGTATGGGTATGTGTTATGCTGAAGTGCTCATGGAAATTGATGATGAGGAATTCGGCAATACCATGTATGGTTACCTGAATGCTGATGATATTGATGATATTCTTCATGCTCATTTTATCAAAAAACAACCCCTCAAAGATAAGATCGTCTATTCTGATAAGCTTGGTGGTGATGAAGGTGAGATCCTTGAGTTTCAGACTCGTATCGTGCTCCGTAATTGTGGAGTCATAGACCCGGAATCCATTGACGAGTATATCGAGCGAGGTGGTTACAAGGCGATCGAGAAAGTCCTTAAAGAAAAATCTCCAATTCAGGTAATAGAAGAGATTAAAAATAGTGGACTTCGCGGACGAGGAGGAGGAGGTTTCCCTACAGGTATCAAATGGGAACTTACCTATCAAGAGACCTCAGATAAAAAGTACATCATCTGTAATGCTGACGAAGGTGATCCGGGTGCGTTCATGGATAGAAGTGTACTCGAAAGCGATCCCCACAGTGTTCTCGAAGGAATGCTCATTGCAGCGTATGCTGTTGGTTCTGATGAAGGTTATATTTATTGTAGGGCAGAGTATCCTCTCGCAGTAAAGCGATTAAGAATTGCCATCGATAAAGCACGCAAACGTGGGTTCATTGGAAAAAATATTTTGGGTTCGAATTTTGATTTTGATCTGACGGTGTACGAAGGAGCTGGTGCATTTGTGTGCGGAGAGGAAACAGCTCTTATTGCTTCTATCGAAGGTAAAAGGGGAATGCCCAGAATTCGACCTCCTTATCCTGCACAAGCTGGCTTGTGGGGTAAACCTACTAATAACAATAATGTTGAAACCTATGCAAATGTTGCATGGATCATAAGAAATGGTGCAACCAAATATGCAGAATTCGGTACGGAAAAAAGCAAGGGGACAAAAGTTTTTGCACTTACCGGTAAGATCAAAAACGGGGGACTTGTCGAAGTGCCAATGGGAATGACTCTTCGAGAGGTTATCTTTAAAGTTGGTGGTGGAATCCTTAATGATAAAAAATTCAAGGCAGTGCAGCTCGGTGGTCCTTCGGGTGGATGTATTCCAGAAAGTCTTTTAGATACACCGGTAGATTATGATTCACTGGTGAAATCCGGTGCCATCATGGGATCAGGTGGCATGGTGGTTATGGATGAAACAACCTGCATGGTCGATATGGCTCGTTTCTTCCTGAACTTTACCCAGGATGAATCTTGCGGTAAATGTACCTTCTGCAGAATTGGAACCAAGCGAATGCTGGAAATCCTTAATAGAATCTGCGATGGGAAGGGAGAGCCTGGCGATATAGAACTTCTGGAAGAACTTTCTGTGAAGATCAAAAAGGGTTCTTTGTGCGGACTTGGTCAAACTGCCCCAAATCCCGTACTCACAACGATAAAATATTTCAGGAATGAATACGAAGCACATATTAATGATAAAACTTGCCCTGCTGGTGTTTGTAAAGCTCTCATCAAATATGTCATCGATGAAGAGAAATGTATCGGCTGCGGTGCATGTAAACGCGCATGTCCGGTTGATGCGATCTCAGGTGAGAAAAAAGAACTTCATACGATTGATCAAGATGTTTGTATCAAATGCGGAGCTTGTATGACCGCATGTAAATTTGATGCAGTGAAAAAAATGTAAAGCGGGTACTATGGCAGATATAAAGATTATATTAAACGGTGAAGAAATAATTGTTCAAGAGGGCATGACTATCCTTGAAGTAGCACAGGAACGCGGAATCGACATACCTACTCTCTGTCATGATGAATATCTTAAACCTTTTGGTTCATGCTGGATTTGTCTGGTAGAGGTCAAGGGAGCGCGAGGTTTTGTGCCATCATGTGCGACCAAAGTTTACGAAGGTATGGAAGTCAATACAGACAGTAAAGAAGTGCGAGAAGCCAGAAAAATGGCTCTTGAACTCCTCCTTTCTGACCACTATGCAGATTGTACCGCTCCATGCATTCTGGAATGCCCTGCGAGGGTTGATGTGCAGGGATACATTGCATTGGTGCATGACGGCTTGTATCATGAAGCAGTGGAATTAATTAAAAAACGTCTTCCTTTCCCCTTATCTGTCGGGAGAGTATGCCCTGCTTTTTGTGAAAAGGAATGCCGGCGTCAGATCATTGATGAACCCGTAGCTATTCGGCAGATAAAAAGATTTGCCGCAGATAAAGATCTTGAAGATGCTGCACATACTTTTATTCCGGAATGTAAATCTTCGACAGGTAAAAGAGTAGCAATTGTTGGCGCAGGACCTGCAGGTCTCAGTGTGGCATATTATCTTGCCCAGCAAGGTCATAAATGTATTGTATATGAAGCAATGGCCGAAAATGGCGGAATGCTGCGCTATGGCATTCCTGAATATAGACTACCAAAAGAGGTGCTTGATAAAGAAATAGATCTCATTAAGAAACTTGGAGTTGAGATTCACAATAATGTGCGTCTTGGGAAAGATTTTACACTTGAGTTTCTTTATAAAGAATACGATGCGATTTTCCTCGGATTTGGTGCATGGACAGCCGTAAGCATGAATATAGAAGGTGAAGAACTTGAGGGATGCTACCTTGGGATTGATTTCTTACGAATGGTTACAGAAGGTGAGCTCAAAAAAGTTGGAAAACGTGTTGCTGTCATCGGTGGTGGTAACACTGCGATTGATGCTGCGAGAACAGCACTTCGGCTTGGGGCTGAAAAGGTTATGATAGTCTATCGACGTGCAGAAGAACAGATGCCGGCTGATGAAGTTGAGGTGAAAGATGCTAAGGACGAGGGTGTTGAGTTTCATCTGCTGCAAAATCCAACAAAAATTATAGGAAAAGATGGTAAAGTTGAGGGCATGCAGGTCATAAAGATGCGGCTTGGTGAACCTGACAGCAGCGGAAGACGTCGTCCTGTTCCAATAGAGAATTCAGAATTCATTATGCAGGTCGATATGGTCATTCCTGCAGTGAGTCAGAAGCCCGATACACAGTTCCTGCTGGATGATGCTGGTATGATCCAAAATAATAAACTGAATCTTACACGATGGAGCACGATCGAGGTCGATGAAAAAACCATGTGCACAAATATAGATAAGATATTTGCTGGCGGTGATCTTACAAGAGGACCATCAACAGTGATAGAAAGTATTGCTGATGCTTATACCGCAGCACAAAGTATCGATAAGTTCCTGAATGGTAAAAAGATCCAACCACTGAAAGAGAAATTCAACAGTAAAAAAGCTGAGTCATATAAGGATATTCCACCAGAAGAGTATGAAGAATACGAAAAGATCAAACGCTTCAAACCAAATTTCCTTCCGGTTAAAGATAGAATAACCAATTTCAAGGAAGTCGAACAGATATTTACTGAAGAAGAGGTAAAAAAAGAAACTGCCCGTTGTATTGAATGCGGGTGTGATGTAAATTATACCTGTGATCTGCGAAAATATGCTACAGATTATGATGCAATAGCAACGCGGTATATCGGTATGGTGAATAATCATCCAATAGATAAAACACATCCCTTCATTCTGCGAGATGCAAATAAATGTGTGAACTGCGGACGATGTGTTCGAACCTGTCTCGAAATACAGGGTGTCGGAGCACTTGGTTATATCTATCGTGGATTTGGCACGCTTGTCGCTCCTGAATTTGGGGAATCACTTCTTAAGACATCATGTAAAAGCTGTGGAAAATGTATCGATGTCTGTCCTGTCGGGGCACTCACTTCGAGGAACACACAGTATAAACTCGCACCGCTTGATCTTGAGAAAGTTGAAACAACCTGTGCACTTTGTGGGGCTGGTTGTAAAGTAGCATTCTATAAAGAGAATGAAGTAATACTCAAAGCAGAAGCAGGCAATAGTCCGATCACTCAGAATAATGTATGTTTTAATGCACATTTTGGGTATGAAGTACTTCGATCTGATGAGAGAATTACACAACCTATGTTACGCAAAGGAAATGAATTGAAACCTGTCGATTGGAAAGAAGCTGTCGATTACATCACAGATAAATTTACTGAACTCGAACGTAAAGTTGCATTTTTCAGCAATGGAAACTTTACTAATGAGGAACTCTACCTGATAGGCAAATTGGCAAAACAGTATAAGGATGAAAAGAAGTTTTCCTGGGAACTGAATGGTTCTGTGGTGCACGATCAGCTTGGGATAAACTACTCGCCTAATCCTACTTCTGATTTTGAAAAAACCCAACTCATTGTGCTGATAGGTGATGTAACACATACAGTCGGAGTGAAGATTATACAGGCGCAAAAAGAAGGAGCAAAACTGATGGTCCTTCATCCTGGTGAGAACCGCTTTACCCGTAGAGCAGATTATCACATTCAATCAAATTACTACATTGAGATTATCAACGAATTCGCAAAATATCTTGTTGAATATCGACATCATAATATTGATTATATAGTTGATTGCATTGAAAATTTCGTTGATTTCAATCATCAGTTACAGCATATGATACAAACTGAGGAGTTCGAGGAATTTGCCAGGGAACTTATTCAATATAAGAAGGTGATATTCGTTTATTCAGAGAGTGATATTGATTATGATACACAGAATGCTATTTTCAACCTCAGTATGCTTAGAGGTAATATTGGAGCAGAAGGAAATGGACTGGTAACATGTTCTGAGCTTGCAAATATGCCGTATCTAAAGAAGATGGGCTTTGAACCTGTGAAGAATTATTCCAGGTTAAAAGCTGCAGCTATTTTCGGAGAAGATCCATTGTTTAATAACAGGATGGAAGCCTATGAATGGCTCAATAATCTGGAATTCCTTCTGGTTGCAGATTCATATATGACAGAAACAGCAAAGATGGCTCATGTATTGTTACCTTTGAACTCTTTCATAGAGACACAAGGTATGATCACCAATGATAATAATGTGGTGCAAAAGGTTGAGAAGGTTATTACTACAGCAACAGGTAAGGAGAACTGGTTTGTACTTCGAGATTTGCTTGGAATGGATATATCGTTCGAAAAATTATCTGAAGAAGCTAATAAGGATAATCCTTACAGAGATGAAAGTCATGAATCAAGATATTCACAACCAGCTGAAATGGAAAAGAAGATACATTTACTTTTTACTCATAAACCATCTACTACTCGTTCAACTATACTTTTGAATAACACTCGCAAACGTATCGCTGATTTTAAGAAAGAATTATTAGAAAAAGTTTAGAGCTATTATGGCCCATAAAAAACCCTCAAGAAATAGTCCTGAGGGTTTTTTTTAGTATTAATTCAGTCTTATATAAGCCCTTGATCGAGCATCGCTTGTGCTACTTTGAGGAAACCAGCGATATTAGCACCACGTACATAGTCCACATACTTATCATCACCTTGTCCATACTGCACACATTGATAATGGATTGCCTTCATAATGTCATGAAGACGTTCATCTACCTGTTCACGAGTCCAGTTCAGACGTAAGCTGTTCTGTGACATTTCCAAACCGGAAACAGCAACACCGCCTGCATTTGATGCTTTTCCTGGTGAATAGAGAACTTTATTTTTTTGTAATATCTCGATTGCTTTTGGAGTGCAGGGCATATTAGCACCTTCTGACACACAAATACATCCATTTCTTACGAGATTATCAGCATCGACTTCATCTAATTCATTTTGAGTAGCACAGGGAAGTGCAACATCACATTTAACTTCCCATGGACGTTTATCCGGGTGGAATGGTACATTATATTCATCTCCATAATCCTGAACCACATCTCTATTACTGGCTCGCATATACAGCATATAATCGATTTTATCATCTGTAATGCCATCTTCGTCATAAATGTAGCCATCAGGACCCGAAAGAGTTACTACTTTTCCGCCAAGATCGTTGATTTTTTGGACAGCTCCCCAGGCAACATTTCCGAAACCAGAGATAGCCACCCTTTTTCCTTCGATACTTTCACCTATGGTCTTGAGCATTTCTTCTGCGAAATAAACGACGCCAAATCCTGTAGCTTCCGGACGAATGAGACTACCACCCCAGTTCAGTCCTTTGCCAGTGAGCACGCCAACGTTTTCATTCTCTAGTTTTTTATACATACCATAAAGATAACCGATCTCACGTCCACCAACACCGATATCGCCTGCAGGGACATCAGTGTTTGCACCGATATGACGGTAAAGTTCAAGCATGAATGACTGACAGAAACGCATTATCTCAGAATCAGATTTGCCTTTTGCGTCAAAGTCAGAACCACCTTTTCCACCACCCATAGGAAGAGTTGTCAGACTGTTTTTGAAGATCTGTTCGAATCCTAAAAATTTAAGAATACTCAGATTTACACTGGGGTGGAAACGCAGCCCGCCTTTATAAGGACCGAGTGCGCTGTTGAATTCAACCCGGTATCCACGATTAACCTGTACTTCACCTTTATCATTTACCCATGGAACACGGAACAATATCATTCGTTCTGGTTCAACAATGCGTTCAAGAATCTTTGCCTCAAGGAATTGAGGATTAGAGATATAGACATCCCATACAGATTCAACAACTTCCTGAACAGCTTGCAAAAATTCCGGCTCGTTCTGATTTCTTGCAGCGACTTTTTCCATAAAATCCTGCACAGTCATGTTAACCTCCAAAAATTAATATCCATACAGTCATAGTATGATTTGAAAAGTAAGGAAAAGCCCCACGATTGTAAAGGCTTTTCGATATAATACAATTAAACAATGCCTTGATCGAGCATTGAGTCGGCAACTTTTATAAAACCAGCGATATTCGCGCCATTTACATAGTTTACGAAATCACCTTCTTTGCCGTATTCAACACATTGGGCATGGATGCTCTTCATAATGTTATGAAGTTTTTCATCCACTTCTTCTCTGCTCCAGCTTAATCGAAGACTGTTTTGAGACATTTCCAGTCCGGAAACAGCCACACCACCAGCATTTGCAGCTTTACCTGGACCGTAAAGAATCTTGTTTTCGATAAAGACAGTAATTGCTTCTGGAGTTGAGGGCATATTAGCACCTTCGGCAACGCAATAACAACCATTCTTGACTAATGTCTTTGCTTCTTCTTCGTTGAGCTCATTCTGAGTAGCACAGGGAAGGGCAACATCACACTTAATACTCCAGGGACGCTGTCCCTCATAGTATTCAACACCATATTCTTCAGCATATTCTTTGATTCTGCCGCGTTTCACATTTTTGAGTTCAAAAACGAAATCAAGTTTGTCTGGACTAATTCCTTCGGGATCATAAATGAAGCCGCTGGAATCGGACAGGGTGACAACCTTACCACCAAGATGATTCACTTTTTCTGTGGCATATTGAGCAACATTACCAGAACCGGAAATTGTCACGACTTTATCCTCGAAATTCAGTCCACGTGTCTTCATCATCTCTTCTGCGAAATAGACTGCGCCATAACCTGTTGCCTCGGGACGAATAAGACTACCACCCCAATCAAGCTTCTTACCTGTAAGTACGCCAACAAACTCATTACGGAGTTTTTTATACATACCAAACATGAAGCCGATCTCACGACCGCCAACACCAATGTCACCAGCGGGTACGTCTGTATTTGCACCGATATGACGGAAAAGTTCAGACATGAATGCCTGGCAGAAGCGCATCACTTCAGCATCTGTTTTTCCCTTTGGATCGAAATCAGAACCACCTTTTCCACCACCCATAGGAAGCGTGGTGAGACTGTTCTTGAAAACCTGTTCGAAACCCAAGAATTTAAGGATGCTTAGTGTAACACTGGGGTGAAAACGCAATCCACCTTTGTAAGGACCGATTGCGCTATTAAATTCAACACGATAACCACGGTTGACCATCACCTCGCCATTGTCACGAGTCCAGGGGACACGAAACATGATAACTCTTTCGGGCTCAACGATCCTGTCGAGGATCTTTGCTTCCTTGTAGCGAGGATTAGATTCATATACAGGCCAGATTGATTCAACTACTTCATGAACAGCTTGAAGGAATTCATTTTGATTAGGATTACGAGCTTCAACTTGGTACATAAATTCTTTCATACTCATTGAAAGTACCTCCAGATTTTTAATTTTCTGTAAGATTTGGCGTAAAAATGAGTCCTATAATTATTTGTCAAATAATTATTCATAATATAAATAAATTCCTAGTTTTTTCTTGATTTCATACGAAAAAGTAATAATTTTGAATAGAATAATATAGAAATTTTGCTATGAATGATTCAGAAGGAAATCTTTTCAGGACACGTTTACAACCATCTTTTCTATGATGTCACCTATGGGCTACTTATTAAAAATATCACTTTTCCGAGTATATTATGTTAGGGATATCAAAAAAAAACAACATTCTTTTCTTTTGCAAGGGATAAAAGAAATAACTCATATCAGGGAGAAATTGCTGTCTGCTGTATGTACTGTCTATTATCCGTAATTATGAAACAAAATTTCTAAGTCTAAAAATAAACTAACTTCGATTTTAGGAAATAAATGAGCAGAAATAAAGTATGTTGACAGAGAAGTATCTAAACACACCATTCGTCAAAATCAAACAAAACAAGGTTAGATCATGCTTGAATTCAAAGAGAAAATCACTAATGAATTAAAACAATTATGGCAAGCTGATAAAAAGATCCATACCTTCTGGGAAGGCGGATCGGTTGCAACTGGTTTTGACGATGACTATTCAGACCTCGATGCAGCACTCATCTGTGATGATGACTATGTCGAGGAAGTTTTTACCAAAACTGAAAAATTACTAGACGAATCATACGGGATAAGTGAAAAATTCCGTGTTCCCGAACCTTGCTGGCATGGTCATTCACAAAGTTTCTATCTTCTGAATGATTCACCAAAGTTCTTTTATATTGACCTCTTTGTACAAAAAGTCTCAGCAGGAAATAGATTAATGGAGTCGAATAGGCATGGCTCTTCCTATGTCTGGTTTGATAAGAAAGATCTTATGGATAGTACATCCATGCCCGAGAAGGAATATCGGAATAAGATAGTTCAGAAGTTGAGATTATTTAGAGATTCTTTCTTCATAAACAAGATTGAGCTTGAAAAACAGATTGTGCGAGAAAGGGAAGTTGATGCGATGGATGGCTACATCAAGATGATCATCGGTAGACTTGCATTCTTGTTCAACGTGAAAAATAGACCTGCAAAGCATGATTTCGGATTGCTTTATTCATATCGTGAATGGTCCCAAGGAGATCATGAATTTGTTAAAGAAATGCTCTATGTGAAAGATCTTAATGACCTGAGAAAGAAATCCCAGATAGTAATAAACAAAGTAGAAGAATTGACCACCGAATTACTAAAGAAATGGGCAGAATAGTTTAAGATTTATAGATTACAGCAATCCCCTTCTTACCATCCATCTTTATAAGAAATTCCTTTTCTGAAGAGATATGTCTGAAGTATTTTTTTTCATGTATTGCCGCATGATCGTTAAGCCAAGACCAGTTGACAAAGTCCTGTTTTGAGGTATAGGGGATAGTAAAATATCCCACATTCATCGCCACAAGGTTGTGGAAGAAATGGCTGCCCTGTGAGGGTTCGATCGCGAGATTTTGCATACCCACTTCCACGATAATTCTTGCATGATCGATCTGCCCCCATCGAGCTGGGACTCCCAGAAACCTGTCATTCGTACCCCAACGCCCGGGACCGATCAAAATATATTGTTTATTTTCCTGACGCATTATTTTGTTAAGCTGCTCCAGCTCATCCTTCATCTCAAGTGTTTTGGTCGTATCAAATTTTACCGGATCGAGATAGATGATGTCATGTATATTCTGCACAAGACCATTTCCCATTCCTTTGGTCGTAAGTAGTACAAGATCTTCTGGAGAGATATCATCGATTTCGATGTCAACATGCTCTTTAGTGATCATAAGCGGTCTGATCTGTAAAATATAGAAAATAGGTTTTTCTAAATAACTACCATCTTCCTGAAATTTCATTGCAAATTCGATCTCAACTGGAACACCTAATCCAATTTCACCAATATCAAGCATTTTATTGATGATCTCAGATAGTGGATATTCGTTAAAACGTATGATATTCCTGAAGGTCAGTACGCGTGGTCCCTTAATAAACTTTCCATCGAGAAAGGCTAAGTGTTCATAATCCCAGACAGAAGTGAAGGATTTAAAGATACCTTCCTTGTATTGCTTGGTGATGGAAACTCTGTCCAACGTTGCATCATCTCCCTTTTTGAGTTCAATATCGTCGTTTGAAAGACGGAGTGCATAGAAGTCTCTCTGGTTGTTTTCAACGATCTCTGTTGGCTTTATAAGATCTATCTTGGGATGTTTCGGGCAATAGCGATATGCTCGTTCACCGTCAACCACGGATTTTCCTAGCCCAAGAGCAATAGATGCAATTCCATCAGTATGTTTCATCACAAAGGTGGGGTAATAATTATATGACTGAGCAACACCGGAAATCATGGGAAAATAATGATTGTTGTGACGAGAGCCGACAACCTCCTGCACAATAACTGCCATCTTTTCTTCATCCAGCTTGAAATTGATACTCTCGATATAGAGCCGGGCATTTTCCTGAAACGGAGATGCAAAGACCAATTTGATTGCTTCTTCAAGATGTTGTAATCTAACTTTTTTATCCATATGGTTGTTGGGAAGCATGTAGGTATTGTATATTCCAGCAAAGGGTTGAGACTGCGAATCCTCGAGGAGACCTGAAGAGCGAATGGCGAGTGGATATTCGATCTGACCAACGAAAATACTCAAGCGTTCCTTAAGCTGAGGGGAAAGTGAACCCTGAAGAAAGAGCTCTGCAATCTCTCTATCACTTTTCTCTGTCACCGATCTTCGAATATCGTTGTTTTCTAAGAACCAATCATACTCATTGGTACCGATTATAGCTGTTTTGGGAATTTTTATATCAACGGATTCAAAATCCTTGTTCACATCCATTGTTACCATGAGTGCATTCAAAAACGCAATGCCACGTCCCTTTCCACCAAGTGAGCCATCCCCCAATTTAACAATCTTGTCATCTTCATCAAGGAATGAGGGGTCGAAGTTGATGACCTTGCCACGATTCTGCCTTCGACGGATTTCGTGAATTGTTCCGATCAGGAAGTCTCGCAGTTGTCCTTTTGATTCAAAATCAGATGGTTTAAGGGGTCGTATCTGTATAGCGATATGGACCTCTCCATGGGCTATAAGCCATGCTGAATAATGATTTTTTTCTGCATGGTAGATGATAGATTCATCGGGGATTTCGCGAAGGCATTTTTCAAAGTCCTTCAGATCAGATACACGGGCTATGATCTTTCCTTCTGGTGATTTAAACACAAAATCACCAAAACCAAGATTATTTGTGATGAACGTTCGCATATCGTTTATAAAGGATTTTGAATATTTATAAAGAAAATGACAGTGCAGATTTTCGGCAGCCTGGCGGAAACTTTCTTCAGCTGATTGCATCAAAATCGGTAGATCTGGTTCTTCAGAACGAATCGCTTCGATAAGTCGCAAGCCACCTTCGATATCGAATTGTCCGTTTATTTTAAGATTCACATTTGTGATGATTCCAATGAGATATTCTTTATACTTCTGATAGTAATACAATGCATCTTCATAATTATGTACGAGAATGACCTTAGGACGGGCATTCATGCGGAGACGTTTGTTAGCTTCATTCAATTCTGATGAAATGAGTTGCTGGGTTTGATCGAGTATTTCCCGATAAAGAAGGGGGACAAAAAGTGAATAATAATCGATTGAACTTTCAATAAGCAGTATTACACGAACCATACCTTCTTTCGTATCATGCTCCACATTCCATTTATCTTCGATGGATTTGATCATTCCCAGAAACAGTGTTGCATTTCCAGTCCATAAAAAAACATCATCAATATAATACAATTTTTCTTCACTTCGATTAATAATATCGACATAGGATTGTTTATTCAAAAGTAACAGTATCGGCAATTCGGGATAGCGTTCTTTAATGTCTCGGCTTAATTCAAAAGGGGTCACTTTTCCCATTCTCATCATGATGATAACCAGATCAAATTCCTTCTTTTTCAATGTTTCCATGATCGTAGATGGCTTACTCATCGGTATGGTCGTGATACGCGGCTCATGAGTGATATTCAGTTGCTTGTATTCACCATAGAGTTGTTCGGAAATACGTCCATCTTGTTCAAGAATAAATGCATCATAGAAATTTGAGATAAGCAGGATATCCTTAACCCGCCGTTTCATGAGATTATGGAAAATATCCTCACCAAACTTGAATTTATTGTAATATCTATTGAGTTCTTCGAGTTTCATATTACTTATAAATTACCGCAAGTCCTTTTCTGCCATCCATCTTCACGACAAGAGGATGATCGACCTGCACATGGATAAAGAAATCTGTTTTTTCGATTATCCTCTGATTCTCGAGCCATTCCCAATCTATGAAATCGGTGTCCGAGACATACGGAATGCTAAAGTATCCTACGTCCATAGATACAAGGTTGTGAAAGAAATGCGTTCCTTGTGAGCTATCTACGACAAAATCTTCAAGCCCCATCTCTATGATTATCTTAGCCATGTTGATATCAGGCCATTTTACAGGAATACCAAGAAATTTATCTCTCGAACCCCAGCGTCCCGGACCTATAAGAATATAATTCCTGTCCTCAGCTTTCATGCGCATATTTATTCTTGAGATTTCGTCTCTCATAAATTCAGTTTTTGTTTTATTCCATTTTTTCAGATCGACAAAAACCACATCATAAATTGAATCGATCAAGCCGTTTCCCATACCATTTTCTGTGTAAAGCATGAGATCATCAGGGTTCAGATTATCAGGATCGATGAATATTTCTTCTGTATTGATGGTCAAAGGACGGATTTGCAATACGTAAAAAGTTGGAAATATTTTTTCTTTTTCATTTCGATTGAGGTTCACAGCAAATTCTATTTCAACGGGAACACCCATTGCTTTTTCACCGATGTCCAGAATCTCTTCTGATATCTTTGCCAGGGGGAAGTAGTTGTATTTCAGAATATCAGCAAAAGTGACGACTTTAAGTCCTTTTGTTGTTACTCCATCGATAAAGCGGCTATTTTCATAATCCCACATTGAGGTCATATGCTGAAGGGTACCATGTTTTTCAGCTTCATGGATTTTCAGATAAGAAAGTGTGATCTCATCACCGTCCAGGAGGTTGAAATCATGCTTGTTGAGGTCGACGGCATATAAAAATTTTTGGGAATCACGCACAAGTTCTTCTGGAGGAATTATCTCCATTTTGGGATATTTTGGACAAAATCTGAAATTCCGTTCACCTTCTACAACCGCTTTTCCCAGCCCAACTGCAAGAGAAACAACTCCGTCTGTACTTTTCAAATATGAGATAGGATAAAAGTTATATGACTGTCCCACTCCTGAAAAATGAGGATAATAAAACCCATCGAATTTACTTCCCACAATTTCCTGAATAATAACAGCCATTTTTTCTTCTTCGACTTTATAATTGATACTTTCAATATAGCTTCGAGCACTTTCCATATATACTGAAGAGAAAACCAGTTTAATCGCCTGACAAAGTTGCTTGAGACGCACCTTTTCATCGGGATGATTATTGGGAAGTAGAAAGGTTTTATAAATACCAGCAAAGGGTTGTGATTGTGAATCTTCCAGAAGACCTGAAGAACGGACTGCAATCGGATAAGTTATCTCCTGAATGAGTATTCGTAATTTCTCTATGAGGTCATGGGAGAGTATTCCTTTTTCAAATATTTCCTGTATCTCATCATCAGATTTTGAGATAATCCATTCACCGATTTTATTTCTTTCGATAAAAGAATCATACTCGGATGTGCCGATAATCGAGGTGCTGGGTAAGGCGATGTCGACTTCAGGAAATTCCTCTTCAAATTCCATAGTCACAAGAAGTGCATTCAGAAAGGCAAGTCCTCGTCCTTTTCCTCCAAGTGAACCCTCAGACAGTCGAATGATCTGATCAACTTCGGAAAGAGCATGAGGTACAAAATTAATTATTTTACCACGAGTCCTTTTCTGTCGGACAGTTTTGAAGAGATTTAAAAGATACTCTCTCAGTTCTTCAAGGTCGGTGAAATCTTCAATTTTAGCTGGTCGAAGTTGTTTAGCTACTTGTATCTCTCCATGAGCAACAAGCCAGCTTGAAAAATGATTTCGTTCTCCATGATAGCGTAGAGATTCAGCCGGAAGCGTCTTGATTTTATCAACAAATTCAAAAAGAGTATTTGCCCGATCTATCTCAATTTCATTTTGATCGCGGAAGATAAAATCTCCATAACCAAGATTATTCTTGATAATGTCCTGCAGATCATGAAGCAGCGTTTTGGATGATTTATTAAGAAAACTCACTCCCAATGCATGGGCTTTTTTTACATTTTCGATTTCTGAAGATTGCAGTATTACAGGCACATCCATATTGTGATCTTTCATTTGCTGTATCAGTTTGAAACCAGCTTTTGGATCTAGTATGCCATCATGAAAAAATTTCACATCAGAAATGACAGCTACCAGGAATTCCTGATATTCTTGTACAAAATTGATCGCATCTTCATACGAATTTACAAGTATAACCTTTGGACGTGCTCTCATCTGAAGACGTTTATTGATATCACTGAGCTCTTCATTGATAAGCCGCTGGGTTTGTTTAAGGATCTCTGAATAGAGAAGTGGAAGGAACATGGAATAATAAATAATTGAATCTTCTATTAGCAGAATGACTCTCACATAACCCTGTTTGGTGTCGTATTCCACATTGTGCATATCCTCGACCATTTTGACCATTGCGAGAAAGAGTTTGGTATCACCATTCCAGAGAAATACCTTATCTATGAATTGCATCTCTTCTTCGTTCTTTTCAACGATAGAGATGTCGGATTGAACATTGAGGAGAAGAAGTACCGGCATATTTGGATATTTTTGTTTGATACGTCTGCTGAGTTCAAAGGGGCTTATCTCACCGATCCTCATCATTGTGATCACAAGATCAAAGGAACGATTTTCAAGCATTTCCAGCGCTTGCCTTCCTGTAGGAACACTTGTGACGCGGGGGGCGGTACTAAGGTTGAGTTGCCTATATTCACCAAAGATCTGTTCAGAGAGACGTCCATCCTGCTCAAAGATGAAGGCATCATAGAAGGTCGAGACTAGCAGTATTTCACTGATGTGGTATTTCATCAAATTGTGAAAGTTGTCTTCACCAAATTTAAATTTGTTGTAATAGTAATTTATTTTAGAAAGATCCATTCGGACTCCTTTTGATTACATATTAATTATCAAACAAGATTAATCATTGATAAAATTTAATGCAAATTTTTTGTGAATTTTGTGATTATTCTCGTCGGGGAGTGGTCCCCGACGGCTCGAGTGAAATTGTGATTAGGATGAACATATTCTTGTTACTTCACATTTCTCACATGGATGAGTTTGCACCAAAAAAAATTAACCACAGAGGGCACAGAGAATTTAGTTCTTCTTGCTGAGAAAAGAGGTGTCAGGGACCATTCCCCGACACTTTCCTAAAGAATAGTTTATCATTACAACACATCCGTCTCGACATAGATTACAGAATGGTCACTATATTTATAATTCCGTGCACTCGAATATGTGTAATCTTCAGGATTATCTACAATCCCTGCTTTGACGGGATTATTATGAATATAATTGAGTTTCTGAAGAAAAAATTTTCTGCTTTTAAGGATAACATCGTCAAATCGTTCTTGCCAAAATTTTCTTTTCTGTCCTTTATATTTTTCTCCAGCTCCTTCAAAATATTTCATAAATTTATTCTCATCACTTTTTTGAATGAAATCCATAATATCCCATGCAGAATATTTTTTCAAATCTCTCATGATATCTGAAATCGTTCCGAATTCATTATCTGTTGTTATTATCCAGTGAAAATGGGAAGGCATAATTACATATGCAAGTATCTGAAAATGATATTTTTCTTGGTAATATTTGATATTTTTAATTAGTATTTCACATGCATTAGGTGAAGAAAATACATTCAAGTGATTTATAACAGTAGTTGTAACAAAAAAACAGTTTTCATCATTGAAATACGATCTTCCTCTTAATGCCATTTAACTGTCCTTTCCGTCAGGGAATGATGCCTGACGACTCTGGAGAACGCCCATCGGGGAGTGGTACCCGACGGCTCGAATGCGGAGGTGTCATGGAACATTCCATGACACACTTATTTCCTTTGAAATAACTTCATAAGATCGACCGATACCATCAAATCTTCTTTTCGCTGTCTTGCTTGAAGTTCTCCACCCGGGAATGTTGCATAATTGTACTCAAAATGTACAACATCTTTAAAATTCAGTTTAATACCCACACCAGAAGTTTTCCCTTCAATATGCCCCTGCTCGTCATGAAATTCACCCCAGCGCAGGAAGAAAATATTGAAAAATCCAAATTCAAAGCCACTACCCCACTCACTTTCCCAATCGCCGAATTCTTGTGTGTCATATACATAACAAATCGAGATATTCTCATGCAAAAAGGGAATGGGAATCGGTGCAATATTTTCGAAATTATAACTCACTTTTCCCGTTACACCAAAACGGTTTCCATAGGGAAGTGGATACTCACCTGTTTCGTAACGCATTTCATTTTCTAATATATTCATTTGGTAGAATCCCAACGTGATCTCGAATGTGAGAGATGAATTTGTTAAATGTAATCGTTGATGGTGGATGAAGTGTCCTAATAATCCGAGTCCGTGCATGGTGCTGTGAACAATATCACGATCAAGACTATCGGCTACGAACATTGGGAGGTTACTGGTTATATATCTAAAGTCATACCCGCCTGAGAAAGTGAATGAATCTGAGCTTCCTGTGTTATGAAAAAGGTTAAGATGAAAAAGTTTCTTGGCGACTGCGAATCTGGCGCAGGTTTCATAGGAATTAAATGTGCCAACAAGATGTCCCTGGGCATCATATACTTCCTGTTCGCCATAATCACACGTGGTCCCGAATTTGCTGCTTGCATTGAACATCGGTATAAGAAAGCCAAGATTTCGATTTGCATAGGAAATATAAGAGGAGTTGATATACATACCACTGATTATCTTCTCGAACCAAGGATCATGAGACCAACCCCAGCTCAGCCCATCATGATATGCAAGTAATGCCGGATTACTCCAGCTGTTGAGCGGATTATTGCCCCAGATATATGCAGTGCCGGATTGATTGCCAAATGCAATGGTTGTAGCTGAGGGATTGATCAGTGTAAAGATCCCGGTGAATTCAGAGCCGGCATTTAGGTTTGCTGTAAGAACAAACAGGATCACAAGCAAGAATATTATATATTTCATGTTATCCTCCAATATCGACTTTTTTAAAAGAGAGCAAGGGATTGTCTGTCAAGAAAAATGGGTGTGTCTGAGCTCACTCATAGTAGAAATTACTGTTAATTTTGACATATTTTTTTCAAATTGAGTTTCTTAAAAGAAAAAATTGAATGATAAAACCATGAATAATTCATATTTAGAAATTCTTCCTGAGATCAAGCAAGCCCTTACACACGGCAAACCTGTAGTGGCGCTGGAATCAACTATCATATCTCACGGAATGCCGTATCCGGAAAATATCAAAACCGCAAAAGAGCTTGATGGTATTGTCAGGGAAAATGGAGCTGTGCCAGCAACTATTGCAATCCTGAACGGAAAAATGAAGGTTGGGCTTTCGGATAGCGACCTGGAATTTCTGGCAACGAGTAAAGACATAAAAAAAGCATCCAGAAGGGATATTCCGTATCTCATTTCACAAAAAATACATGGCGCAACAACCGTGGCTGCAACTATGATCATTGCCGAAATGGCTGGAATAAAAGTATTTGTTACTGGTGGTATCGGTGGAGTGCATCGTGGTGCATCTGAAACGTTTGATATTTCTGCTGATCTGCAGGAACTCACAAAAACTAACGTAGCAGTGATCTGCGCAGGTGCAAAAGCAATTCTCGATATTGGATTGACACTTGAATACCTTGAAACACAAGGCGTGCCGGTGATCGGATTTCGAACCAGCGATATGCCTGCTTTCTATACAAGAACAAGCGGATTTCCTGTTGATATAAGATTGGATTCTGCAAAGGATGTTGCAGAGCTCATTCAGACAAAATGGGAACTCGGACTGCAAGGAGGAGTCGTCGTTGCAAATCCGATTCCGCCAAAGTTCGAAATGGATAAAGAGCTCATCGATCATGCCATTGAAGAAGCACTCATAAAAGCTCAAAATTTGAACATCACAGGTAAAAAGATCACTCCTTTTCTGTTGAACGCGATCAAGGACATTACAAAAGGGAAAAGTCTCGATTCGAATATCGAGCTGGTCAAAAATAATGCCAAAATCGGGAGCAAAATCGCTTGTGAACTGGCTTCTTTGGATGATGAAAAGTAAAGTTAAATTCATCTGATAACTTGGAAATAAAGAAAAGTTCATAAAAATTTCTAATCCTCTTGACAAAAGAAATTTCTACATTGGTATTTACACGCAAATGAAAATAAAGACGAAACACATCTTCATCAC